>OLPR01000976.1_pt1 | contig 24720 bp, 19 predicted proteins | sample 1672761 | NCBI WGS metagenome assembly OLPR01 (sample SAMEA3136721, study PRJEB25190) | human gut metagenome | biome: human gut; feature: human-associated habitat; material: faeces | place: Austria | collected 2013 | reverse complement strand
CCTCCTCCCCGGAAACCGGCGTAGCCGCGCCTTTCCCGGAAATACCCAAAAACACCAGCGTGGATTCCGGCACCCACTTCTGCACCAGGCTCATTTTCTCCAGGGGCATGTCCGGATCCAGCCGCATGGTCAGGGCGCTTTCGATGCCGTCCATGGCCGCTCCCGCCCAAGGCGCGTCCAGATTTTTCACCGTCAGTATGGCCAGCAGCAGCGCGCAGGCCACGGCGGTATTGCGCAAAAGCCGTTCGCTGAAGGTGAGCTTCCGCCGCTTTTTCCGCGGCTGCTTCTCCGGTTTTGGGGTTTCCGGCCGGAACGAAGTGCGGATCACCGTTTCTCCACCCATAAAAAATCCCTCCCGTCCATTCAAGCTATGCGGGAGGGATCAAAACTTGCCTTCAGGCAGCGCTGCACAAATGAGGTATCGCCTTAAATTCGGGAAGCCCGGGCGGGGGTTTCCCGCAGCTGATTCTTCTTCTGCCGGTCGCGCATGACCACGTTCATCACCAGGCCCAGGCCCATCATGTTGGTAAGCATGTTGGAACCGCCGTAGCTCATGAAGGGCAGCGGGATGCCGGTGACGGGCAGAAGGCCCAGCACCATGCAGATATTTTCCACAATATGGAACAGATACATGGCCAGCACGCCGGAAATGATATAGCTGCCCAGGGGGTCTTCCACCTTCACGGCCAGCCGGGCCAGCCGCAGAAGCAGCAGCACGTAGGCCAGCACCAGCGCAAAGCCGCCCACGAAGCCGAAGGATTCGCACACGATGGCGAAAATAAAGTCCGTATGGTCGTCCGAAATATAGCCCAGGGAGGCGAAGCTGCCCACGGAGACGATGCCCTTGCCCCACATGCCGCCGGAACCGATGGCGATCTGCGCGTTGATGACCTGGCGGGCGTCGTCGGGATAATCCTCGGGATGAAGCCACATGAGGATTCGGGTCAGGCGGAAGCTGCCGATGCTGTTGAGCAGGTACCAGCCGGGAATGGCCACCAGCACCACCACCGCCAGCGCGCCCAGAATCAGCTTATAATTGGTACCCGAAACCAGCACCAGCACGCAGAAAATGGCCAGATACACCAGCGCCGTGCCGAAATCCGGCTGGGCCACAATCAGCACCACAGGCACCGCCACGTGCATGCCGAAGGCGACCAGTTCGCGGACGGTGGAAATGGGGGTTTTGCGGGCCGCCAGCAGCTTGGCCAAAGAGATGATAATGGCCACCTTACCCAGTTCCGAAGGCTGGAAGGTGCGGTTCTGGCCCCACTGGAAGAACGCCGTCATACCCCCGCGGCCGGCCTCCGTGCCCAGCACGAACACCAGAATCGCCAGGTTGCCGATGAAGATCCATCGGGCATAACGGCCGTAGGCCTCATAGCTGAAGTACATTACCGCGAACATGGCCACGATGCCCGCCAGGAGCCAGAAAAACTGCAGCCGGGCAAAGCTGGTGGGCTGAGTCTCCAGCATTTCCATGATGGTGGCGGGCTCCTCCGTCACCGAAGTGGTGGTGGCGGAGAAGATGCAGACCACGCTGAACAGAGAAATGGCGATGACCAGCAGAAACAGCGGCCAGTCGAAATACCGGAACATTTCCCGGTTGAAGCGCCGGGTGCGAAGGTAATGCACCAGCGTCCGGATCCATTTAAACATACGTTATCCTCAATCGCTCAATGTGTATTCCGTATCCACCGTGGTGCTGTCGTAACCGCCCAGGTGATCCAGGAAGTATTCGATGGTCGCCTTGGCGGCGTAGGCGGAATGGGAACCGGCGTATCCGTTCTGAATGTACACCACCACCACGATCTTCGGGTCGTCGTAAGGGGCGTAAGCCACCAGCCAGGCGTTGTTTTCCACGTCCAGCTTGGTACGCTGGGAAGTACCGGTTTTCGCGGCGATGGGATAGCGGGCGTCGGCGAACTGCCGGGCCGCGGTACCGCCGTTTTCTTCGGAGGTAACGTCCTTCATGCCCTCCTGAATGGCCGCGAAATAGGCGGAATCGGTATCGATCTGATTGGCCACCACCGGCTCCTTATCCAGCACTACCTGACCGTCGGCGGAAATGATCTTATCCACAATCTGCGCGTCGTACACCGTGCCGCCGTTGACGATGGCAGAAACATACCGGGCCACGGCGATGGGGGTCACCTGGGTGATGGACTGGCCGATGGCCAGCATGACGGTTTCGTTGGGGGTCCAGTAAATATCCTGCAGGTAGGTAACAAAGGTATTGACCATATAATGGGAGGTGATGTACTCGATGGGGATGTTCATGTCGTACAGAAGCACCTCTCGAATGGGCTGATACCAGTCGGACTTCTGGCTGTACTGGGTGGTGATGTCCAAAAGGCTCTTTACCGCCGCGGAAATGCGCTCGTCGTCGTATTCAATGCCTCTGTCCTCGCCCACCTGCAGAAGGGTCTGCTTGATGGCGTTGGCAATGTACAGGGGCTTGGCGGTGTACTGGTCGGTAATGGCCCGATCCGGGTCGTACAGGGTGGTGCGGTTGCCCACGAAGCTGGTGGACTCGCTGGGCAGTTCGATGTTGGTTTTGGAAGTCAGGCCCAGAGCCGCCGCCCATTTATTGATTTTCTCCATACCCATACGGTAGCCGATGGTATAGAAGAAATAGTTACAGGAATTCTTAATGCCCTCCACGATGGTCTGGTTCTGGTGGGCGGAAATATCCCGGGTCCAGCAGCGGGGCGGGTCGGTGGGGTCGGTCTGCATGAAGCCGCCCTCGTCGCTGATGCGCTCGTCCAGAGCCAGGTCGCCTTCCGCCAGCGCGCCCAGGGCGGTGCACAGCTTGAAGATGGAGCCCGGGCTGTCCTTTGCGGAAATGCAGCGGTTGTAAAGGGGATTATCCTCGTTGTTCTGGATGGCGCTCCATTCGTTGGCGGAAACGCCGCCTTCGAAAATTTTCAAATCGAAATCCGGCAGGCTGACCATGCCCAGCACTTTTCCGGAATAGGGGTCCATGGCGACGATAGCGCCGGTGGTGGCCATGGATATTTCGCGGCCCTGCTCCTCATATTTCGCCAGCTCATCCCGGTGCTTTCGCTGCCAGCTTTCGCTTTCCACCAAAGCCACCTGTTCCCGGTGGATGCTGTTGATGGTGGACTGCAGTGCCTCCTTCATGGCGGCCTGCAGGTCCACGTCGATGGTCAGCACCACGCTGCTGCCGTCCTGGGGTTCGGTGTAGCTGATTTCCCGAACCACCTTGCCGCGGGTATCCACCTCCACCTGACGCTGGCCCTGGCGATAGACCACATATTGGGAAAGCTGGTCTTCCATGGAATATTCGATGCCCGCCACGCCCACGGTGGCGTCGTTGGGATAGCCCTTGGCCTTGTAGGTCTCCATGGAAGCATCGTCGTATATTTTGGACACGTAGCCGATGGCGTGGCAGGCGGTGCTGCCCTGGGGATACACCCGCTGGGAGCTGGTCTGCACGGAAATGCCGTCCAGATCCACGGCCATGGCCTCGATGCGGGTGACGCATTCAAAGCCCACGTCTTCGGCGATGACCACGGGCTGAGAGGTGTAGGCGCTCATGCGGGAAGCCTGCCACACGGCCAGCACCTTGACGATGGTTTCCTCGTCCAGGTCGGATGGAATCTGGTATTTTTCCAGCAGAAGATCATACCACTGGTCTTCCGGATAACTGGTGAGATAAAAGTTGCCGGCCCACTGGGTTTTTCGCTTCGCTTCCACCGTTTCGGAACCGGAGCCGGTATCGAACACCCACTGGCCCTTGTCGTTTTTCACCAGCCAGAAATCGGAGACGGTGCTTTTGCCCATGGATTCCACCAGTTCGATGGTTTTGAGAATCACCTGGGTATAGGAAGCGCGGTAGGCTTCGCTGGCCTTGGAGGGATCCCGGTAGAAGGCCACGTTATAGCTGGTGCGGTCATAAGCCAGGGGCACCATGTTGGTATCGTAAATGGTGCCTCGCATGCCGTACACCGTCAGGGTTTTGGTGGATTTGGTCTGGGCCGTGGCGGCGTAGGAATCTTCCGACTTTACCATCATGCTGCGCATGCGGAAAAAGGCGGCCACGCATACCAGGAGCACCACCCCCACAATCCAGAGCATTCTGCCCGGGCGCGCGCCCAGGTGTTCCTCTTTTTTGGTGAACCTGTTCACAGGCTTTTCACCTCCCGTCGATTGCCAATGCGCACGCGGGCCTTCCTCCTGCCGATCATCAACGGGACGCAGAGATAATACGCCCCGGAGGACGCGGCAGCGCCCAGCAGCACCCGCAGAATAGCCCAGCGGAAGAAGCGGCCTTCGATATGCGCCGTATAGAAATATTGATAAACCATGGTCACGGCCTCAAAGGCGGCCAGCATCAGAACAACGCCGCCGGCCCGCCGGAAGAAGGCCCGGGTGCGGGAATACCGGTCCTGGGCGCGAACCTCGTCGCTGTCGCAGCCGATGAGGCCGGTGATATAGCCGCAGGAAACATAGGTGAACATCATATATCCCAAAGGATACCCCGCCAGAATGTCCACCAGCAATCCGCCCAGAAGCCCGCAGAGCATGCCGTGCATGCGCCCCAGCAGCATGCCGGTGCACATCACGAAAATCAGCGCCAGAGGCAGAAGGTACACGCTGTCGGTAAACACGGGGATCACCGATAGATCGATCATCACCAGCAGCACCACCAGCACGTACGGCAGAATTTTTCTGAGCATGTTTCGTTAATCGCCTTTCAATGAGTCAGGAATCGAAATCAGGAATCCGCCCACTGATCCTCGGGCAGCAATTCCAGCATGGTAGGTTCCGGAGTCACCGGCGGCTCGGTGGGCTCGATGGTAGGATAGCTCCAGTTGCCGTCGTCGGTGGCGTCGGGTTCCACGGTACTGCCATCGGGCAGCACGGAAGCGGAGGGCCTGGGAGTTACCTCAGGCGCAGGGGTAGGCGTGGCCACCACCGGCAGGGATTCCTGAGTTTCCACCACCGTGCGCAGCACCAGCACTTCCTCCACATGGCGGAAATCCACATAGGGGGAAACGATGACGTAGCTGCCGTCGGAGGAGGTTTCCTGACTTACGGCGATGACCTCGCCGATGGTCAGGCCCTTGGGGTAAAGGGAATCCGTGCCCGAGGTGACGATTACGTCGCCGGGCAGGATATTATTGACGTTGGGCAGGTAATAGGTATAGCATTCCGCGCTGTCGGAGGCCTCGGTGACCTCGCCGCGCATGACGCCGTTATCCCGGGTGCGCTGCACCAGCACGGCCACGGCGGAACGGGTATCGATGATGGTCAGCACCTTGGCGTAGGTCAGCCCCGCCTCGTACACATAGCCCACCAGCCCCGCGCCGGTAACCACGCTCATGCCCTCGGTTACGCCGTGGGTGGTGCCCCGGTTGATGGTGAAGGTATCAAACCACTGGCCGGGATCCCGGGCGATGACCTTGGCGTAAATGGGGTCCAGGGATTCGTAAGCGTCCTGGGCGTCCAACAGCACCTTCAGCCGGGCGTTTTCCTGTTCGGTTTCCTCCACGCCGCTGAGCTTCAGGGAAAGTTCTTCGTTGGTCATTTCCAGCGTTTCATATTCCCGTTGCAGCTTATCGTAATTCCGCCAGTTGGAGAAAAAGTTCTTCACGCCGCCGGCGGCGGAGGAAAAGGCGCTTTCGATGGGACGGAACACCGTGCCCACCACGTTTTCGAACACGGAAATGCCATTGCTGCTTCTGAGCACCAGAAACGACACCGCCACGGCCACCGCCGCCAGCACCAGCAGCGAGAACAGCACTCTGCGAATGGCGCTGCCCCGTTTTTTCCGGCTGCGGTTCACGTGGGTCGAAGAATAGCTGCGCCCGGTACTTTTTCTGCCCCTGCGGGGCAACCTGAATCCTGCCATGGAATTTCTCCTTTAGGGCAGCACCGCACAATTCGGCGCTGCCTTAGATTTCGATGACGCAGCCGGTCTGCACAAACCGGGCAAACAGCCGCTCGTCTGCAGCGATCATGCCCGCGCCGGCCGCCACGTCGTCCTGGGGTTCCTCGCTGGCGCGCACGGGCAATTTCAGCGAATCGCCAATGCGCTTGGCCAATCCTTCCAGCAGACTTCCGCCGCCGGAAAGCTGCACGCCTCTCTCCAGAATATCCGCCGCCAGTTCCGGGGGCGTATTTTCAAAGGCTTCCCGCATGGATTCCAGCATGTCCTCGATGGGATCCTGCAGCGCCTTGCGCACCTCCGCCACGGAGACGTTCACCGTGGAGGGCTTCCCCGTGCGGGCATCCCGGCCCCGGAGCACCACCTCGAAATCCTCGGTGATTTTGCTTTCCACCGCAGTGCCGATGTCAATTTTCAGATCCTCCGCGGTGCGCTGGCCGATAATCAGCCCCTTTTCCCGGCGAACGAAGCGCACGATGGCCTGATCGAAGGCCCCCGCTCCCCGCCGGATGCTGCGGGCCGCGGCCACGCCATTCATGGAAAGCACGGCGATTTCCGTGGTGTCGCCGCCGATGACCACCTGCATCACGCCCTTGGGCTCGGAAAGGCTGACCCCCGCGCCCACGGCCGCCGCAATGGGCGAATACACCAGCGCTGCCCGGCGGGCCCCCGCGGTGCGCACGGCGCTTTTCAGGGCCTCCAGCTCCACCCGGGTCAGCCCCTGGGGCATGGTCACCACCATGCGGGATTTTTCCAGGGCCCTGCGTTTGCCGATGGCCCGTTCGGAAAAGGCCTGAATCATGGCCGCCGCCTGATCCGCGTCCCCCACGGCTCCTTCCGAAACCGGGGTTTCCAGCACCACGTCCCGAGGAATGCGGCCCAGCATCTGCCGGGCGTCCCGGCCCACGGCCAGAATATCCATGGAATCGTCCGCCGAGGTCAGCAGATAGCTGGCCTCCCGCAGGACGATGCCCTCGTTTTCCAGGTAAATGGTCACGTTACTGGAGCCCAGGTCGAAGCCTACGCCGCCGGCATTGAACACGCCCATATCGTTTCCTCCGCGCCTTTATTCTTCAAGAAAGTCCTTCAGCATTTCGTCCACCGTGTCCACGGGAAAGCCCATGACGTTTTCAAAAGAGCCGTCCAGGCGGGAAACGAACTTTCCCGCGCCCCCCTGAATGCCGTAAGCCCCGGCCTTATCCATGGGTTCTCCGGTGGCTACGTAATCGCGAATTTCTTCTTCGGAAAGCTGCCGGAAGGTGACTCCCGTGCGCACCACCCGGGTCTGTTCCCGGCCGGTGGCGGCGTTTAACAAACACACGCCGGAAAACACCTCGTGCTCCCGCCCGGAAAGGGCCCGCAGCATCCGAACCGCTTCCGCCTCGTCCCCGGGCTTGCCCAGGGGCGCGCCGTCCAGAGACACCAGGGTATCCGAGGCGATGATGACGCCGGTTTTGTGCCGGGCCAGCACCGCATGGGCCTTGCGCCGGGCCAGAATTCCTACGATTTCCCGGGCCTGCCCCTGCACATGTTCGTCTACGTCCGCCGCATCGCAAATGAATTCATAGCCCATTTTCGAAAGCAATTCCCGCCTTCTGGGGGACTGGGACGCAAGAATGATTTCTCGGCCTGCCATGGCAATACCTCCGGCATGATATATTACAAATCAGTATACCATAAACGCCGTAAATTTTAAAGCACTTCCCCGGACATCCCGGAGATGTCACGGAATTGTTTCCGTATTTCTCAAATTTTTGGCACAAAAATGCCCGTCTTTCCCGAAGAAAAGACAGGCGTCGGTTTATTTTACTTGCGTTCCGGACAGCCAAGGGCCTGCAGATGACGGCTGATATGTCCGTCGATGGCCTGCGCGTAGGCCTCTGCTTCCCGGGTCCACAGGTCGTACAGGGGCCGCTTCAGCGCCGGATTCTGCAAAATCAGGCCGTAGGTAATGTGAATCAGCTGCCGGGCGTCGTTGTTCCGGAAAAGTTCGGGAAGTTCCGCGTCCGTCAGATCGTCCAACGCCGGAATATTGTTCAAATTGGTGGTCACGTGATAATACTTCGTGGCCTCGGAAAAATGCGCCAGAGCGAAGGCGTGAGTCTGCCGATACAGACCGGGGTCTTTTTCCGCCACAATCTTCATGGCCTCCAGCCAGTTGGTTCCAGCGGTTTTTACGTGGAAAACCTCTCGGGTGGCCTTGCCAATGGCGGGAAAAACGTTGAATTTATCGGAACCGGAGTGAATGCTCAATTTATAGCCGAAATGCCGGGCGATCTGGGCGTGCACTTCGATTTCCGCCGTAAACCGACCGAGGTCGCCAATGTAATCGATGCCCTTCTGGAATTCTCCGATAAAACGCGGCGCGATGGTGGCGAAGGCCACGCCCCGGCGGGTAAGCTCGTTGGCCACGAAGAAATGCTGTTCCGGACTGGTGGGCACGGAGATTTCGTCGATGGAAATTTCAAAATCCGCGGCGTATTTGCCGTCCCGCAGGAACCGATCATACATTTCCACGGCAAAATCCAGCGCCGGGCCGTAAATGCCCGCGCATTTTTTCAGGGAAGCTTCGTCAAAACGGATCGTCTGCCCCTCCCCCACGTCGAAGACCCGGTTCAGATAGATTTCCCGATAGGGGGCGATCTCCCCTTCCCTGTCTTCCCGAATATGATCGCTCAGATCCAGGGTAATCATGGTAAAGCCCAGACCCAGGGCATATTCGATGTCTTCGGGCTTTTTCAGGTGGTCGCCGTCCGCGCCGAAGCCATCCTTGAAGCCCTCCCGGAATACGGCGAAGGTGACGCAATCCAGCACGTCCTCATACCGGCGGCCGGTGAGATCCAGTTCCCGAATGGACTGCTGCACCAGCACGGGGCGAGCGTCGTATTTTCGGAACACCCGAAGATGTCCCGGGCAGGCCAGGCCCAGCCGGTCCCCCACGCCGAAGGAGCGGGGCGCGGTGAGCACCCGGGTGGGCGCGGTAAAGGGGAAAAGTCTTCGCAAAGCGCAGGCGTTTTCGTGATTCAGGGACGCAAGGACGCTTCCGTCCCGCACTTCGCCCTGAAAGCCCAGGCCCTCCGGGGCCACAAGCACGTCCTCATGGTTCTCCATCCGAGCCATACAGACCGTCTTGCCGTTGATTTCGTTCCGGGATGTGTCATAAATGCGCATGGTATTCCTCCTGTTCCATGGTTTTATGAATGCGTCAGGCCTGAGCGCAATTTTCGCAGTTTCCTTCGCAGCCCTGGCAGGGTTTGCCGTGGCCACCGCAGGTGCCTTCCAGATTGATCTTATCCCCCTCCACCCGCATCATTCGATGGGGCTGGCCCTCGTCATAAACCAGTTCGCCATAGGGCTGGAAGCCGTATCGCCGGTAAAAGTCCAGCTTATCCGCCTGCGCGCTCAGGGTCACGGACCCGGCGTGGAGCTGCTGGGCCCGATAAAGCAGCATGCGCATGACGAAATCCCCGATATGCATGCCCCGCATTTCCTTTTTCACGCACACCCGGCCGATGCGGAACTGATCGTCCGCAATATACAGCCGGCCCGTGCCCAGGGGGCGGCCTTCGTCGTCAAAGGCCAGGGCATAAACCGCCATATCGTCGTGTTCGTCCGGCTCGGTATCCACAGAATAGCCCTGCTCTTCGCAGAACACCTCCCGCCGCAATGCAATCACCTGGGAAATATCTTCCCTGGACGTCAAAAATCTGCCGCGTATCATCAAAAGAACCGCCTTTCGTGGAAGGAATCTCGCCTTCGGCGTAGAATGTTCCTAATAGAATAGGGAATGCCAAAAGCATGGTTATTATCTATTATAGCACAATCTGACGCAATCCGAAAGGGAAGAGCATATGGAAAAGGCAAATATTGACCGCATCAACGAACTGGCCCGGCTGGCCCGGGAGCGGGACCTGACCCCCGAAGAGGCGGCGGAACGCCACCAGCGCCGGCAGAAATATCTGGAAGCCTTCCGGGCAAACTTTCGCAACCAGCTGGAGCACACGGTGATTCAGCGAGAGGACGGCACCCGGGAGCCGCTGAAGAAGAAAAGCTGAATCCACAAAAACAGAACCGTCCGTTCTCATTCTCGAATCGCTTCGTGAATGATTTCGTGAATTTGAACTAACAAGTCTTGAGAGGTTACCACCATGTCGCTGACAATTAATACGATTCTGAGCCAAATCGATATTGGCGCGTATGCTCTTCCCGTTTTCCAGCGTGGTTATGTCTGGAACCGCGATCAAGTGCGAAAACTGATGTATTCTCTATACCGCGGCTATCCAATTGGCGAGCTGCTTGTTTGGAATACTGCTACGGACCCCCAGATGGCACGGGGCGATGGCTCTTTGACGGCAGGCAACGTAAACCTGATTCTTGATGGACAGCAACGCGTAACCACTTTATATGGCATTTTCAGAGGAAAACCGCCTGCGTTCTTTGAGGGCAATTCTGCCGCATTCACGAATCTGTATTTTAATGTTGAAACAGAAACCTTTGAGTTCTACGCCCCACAAAAAATGTATGGCAATCCTGCATGGATTAATGTAACTGAATTTCTCAAAAGTGGAATCGGTACTTTCATCGAAGAAAAACTTGCTACGCCAGAGGGTGCTGCGTATTGGTCGCAATATATACAGCGGCTGAATGTGCTCAATGGAATTCGTTCCATCGATATGAATGTGGAGACTGTCACCAGCGAGAAAAGCATTGATGAAGTCGTAGAAATTTTCAACAACGTCAACTCCGGTGGGACGAAACTGAGCAAAGGTGATCTTGCACTTGCGAAAATCTGCGGTCAATGGAAAGACGGTCGAAATGAGCTACGGAAAGTACTGGAAAAATACAGTAAAGCGGGCTATGAATTTTCCATGGATTGGCTGCTCCGTTGTATTACGGTTTACCTGACAAAGCAGCCGTATTTTGTTCATCTCGCTAATACTCCAATTAACGATATCCAAACTGCGGTTCCTGCCGTAGACAAGATGATCGGTTCTTGTCTGGACCAAATTGCTTCCCGCCTGGGTTTAAACAATACTCATGTGATGACTGGTGTGTTCGCCATCGCTACAATGATTGGATATGTACGCAGTAAAGGCAACGCGGGCGTGACTGAGATTGAATGGAATCGCCTGATGTACTGGTATATTCATTCCTTCTTGTGGGGACGCTATACCGGTTCTACTGAAAGCGTTTTGAATCAGGATCTCAATGTACTTAAAGACGGCGAAGGTATCGACGGCTTGATTCGTCTGCTTCGCCAACAGCGCGGTGATCTTCGTATCAGGGCAGAAGATTTTTGGGGATGGTCTACCGGCAACAGGTTTTATCCCCTCCTCTACATGCTTACTCGTGTGTACCATGCACGCGATTGGGGCACTGACATCGAGCTGAACAACACATTGCTGGGCAAAAATTCAACACTGGAAGTTCACCATATTTTCCCCAAGAAGCACCTTTACGAAGCCGGTAAGACCAGAGCAATGGTCAATGCGCTGGCGAATTATGCCTTCCTGACTAAAGATACAAACGATAAGATTTCCGATCAGTTTACATCGGATTATATGCCTAAGTATGTATCCAACACTCCCGGGGCTGTTGAATCGCACTGGATTCCGATGAATCCTGAGCTTTGGAAGATTGAAAATTATGAGAAATTTCTCGAAAAGCGAAGAGAACTTCTCGCCGAAGCAGCGAATAAATTGCTGGATTCTCTGAACAGCGGAAGTCTTGTTTCAATGACTGTTGTTCCCGCTACACCGGTAACTCCGATAGTTGTGAACGACGTTGATGAAGAAATACTCGCTGTTGAGGACTTGGTCAAAGAATTGCAGCTAAAGCCTGGAACACGAAATCTTGAGATTGTTGATGCAGATACCGGCGAAATCTACATACTTGATTTAGCCTGGCCCAATGGAATTCAGGAAGGACTTACTCCGCCATTGGCTTTGCTAATTCATCCTGATGGGAATCTACAGGCGGCTGCAAGCAAAGTCGGATATCAGTTCTTCGTGGATATCGATGAATTTAAAAGATATATACAAAATCTGTATGCGTAATGCGATCGAACGCAAGGCCACGAACGCGCTAAAGCTCGAACGTGGCCTTTTGTTTCCCTTTGAAACATTCAAAACGTCTTTTCAACGTGCTTTGATTGAACGTCCCATAAACGGAGTGGTTCTGTTTTTGTTATTTATCGCCGGGACAGCAGGTTGCACAGCACGGCGGCAGCCTCGCCCCGGGTCAGGGTTTCCCCGGCGCGAATGGCGCCGTTTTCATCCGGCTGAATCAGTCCCATGCCGTAGGCAATGGCCACATAGCCGTAATCCTCCTGGGCCACCTGATCGTTATCGGCAAAGGCGCAATTGTAAATGCCGGAAAGCTGCGCCACGTCCTCATAGCCGGAAAGGCTCACCAGCAGCCGGGCGAAGGCTGCGCGGGTGATCTCGTCGTCGGCGGAATAGCCGCTGATTTCCACCTTACCCAGGCCGGAAACGCTGGACACCAAATCCGGATAATCCATCTCTTCCACGCCGGTGTAGCCGCTGACCTGCAGGATCATGCTCAGCATATCCCGGGCGGTGAAGGCCTTGTCCGGCTGGAACTGGCCGCCGGAGAAGCCCACGCCGTATTTGCCCAGGGTGGCAATTTCGCTTTCGTGGACGTTGCCGGCGATGTCGTCGTAGGCAAAGCGCGCGCTTTCCTGGCCGGAATATCCGCCGTAGGTTTCGCCGGTGATCGCGTCTACGGCGTACACGCCCGTATCGCTGTACAGCCGCCAGCAGAAGACCTTTTCATAGACGGAATCGCTCTGCTGCGGATCCTTCGCCACGGAAACAAAGCCGTTTTCCAGGGTCAGCGCCTTCAGATACGCATCCAGCGCCTCCTCGGCGGTAAGCAGCGTGCCCTGGGGCTCTTCGAATTCCTGGCCGTCATTCCAAATCAGTCCCGCGAAGACGATCTTGCCCGTGTCCACATCCACGGAAACGGTCAGACTATTCTCGTAAAAGGAATAGCCGTTATACTGGCGGGTATAGGTGAAATCCGCCGTACGGGCGTAGGAATACATGCTCACGTCTTCCGCGACCTGGGTGCACTTCAGATTGGTCCACTGATCGGGGAAATACTTCTGGGCAAAGGCGTCGGCCGTCGCCTGGAAATCCGCGGCGGTAAAGGCCGGGCGATCCTTGGTGAGCATACCGGGCTGATAGGTATAAAGAGAAATCAATGCGCCGGTAGCCGCGTTGACGGTAACGTCCAGGGTGTCGCTTTCCTCGTCCTCCACGGACGCATCACCATAGCGCTGAGTCATCTCCTCCGCCGACAGCTTCCGGGCATAATTCAAATTGGCGGTAAGGGTAGTCCCGTCGTCATAATAACTGGTGGAGGTCAGTTCATATTCCTCCGTCAGACCCAGCTCCTCCATAGCCCGCACCCGCTGATCCAGTTCCTCCGCCGGCAGTGCGCCTTCATACCGGGCCACGCCCTGGAGCTCCACCTCCGTCAGCTGCGCGTTGGCAGACTGATACGCCATGGCGGATTTCCCCATCGCGCCGTCCCGGGCATACTCCTGGATAAATTCTTCGGTATCCAGAATTTCGCCGTCGCTGCAGCGTACCACCTTGCCGTCCAGGCCAGTGAAGCGATAGACCAGTTTGGCCATCTCTCCGTTCTTCACCACCTGATAAACGGGTTCCACAGTAACCAGGCCCTTCAGCTTTTCCAGGGCGGTCTGCTGATCCACCGTGGAATCGGTACTGGCCTGTGCGCCGTCGAAGGTCATGTAAGCGTCATAGCGGTAATAATTGGTAACCGCCTCCGCCGTCAGATCCACGGTGAGGGAAAAACGGACGTCCGTGGGATAGCCCTGATACGTCAGCCGGCCCTGCAGATAGAGGCTGTCGTTGCCATTACGTTCCAGTTCGCCGGTAATTTCCGAATCGTAGACCCAGCCTTCCTCGCCGGTAAGCACCCGGCCCAGGAATTCGTCGGCAATGGCCTTCACTTCGCCCTCGCTGGCTTTGGGGAACCGGGGGTTCCAGCTGCCGGCGCTGCCGGAAAAATCATTATACTGATAGAGATTATAGCTGTAAACCGTGCCGTCCGTGCCGCAGGCAACGCCCAATTCCGTATTGTCGTCGGTCCAGTTCAGATTCCAGCGGTCGCCATCCTGACTGCCGGTGAAATCGCTGTAGCGATCGTCGATGCCCAGGGTAGCCTTCGCCGCCAGCATCACTTCCGTCAATTGGTCGCTGATGTTCTGAGCAAACGCCGGAACACACAGCGTACACAGCAGCGCTGCCGCACAGATCAACGCGATGATTTTCTTCATTTCATTCACTCCCTTGCAATGGTTTTGTTCTTTTGACGGAATATCCCGGCAAAAGTTCCGCCCCGGTAAAGCATACCTCCGCACAGGCAGAATCTGCCCCGCAACGGAACAATTGAGCGGCGATGCAGCGGGCGGGTTTAACACAGAGAGCTTTCTGGATGGGCTGGACGCGCAGGCAGTGATCAAAAAACTGGACGAATTCGCGACTCAGGTTGCTCCTGCAGCAGAGGCGGATAAGAACACTATTGCCGGAAGCTCAGAGGATTTTTCCAACGCGGGAACCAATCTGGGAAGTACACTGGTGTCTGGAATTACGGATGCTGGTGATGGTTCGGGCATGACCGGACTGTGCAATGGAATGATTGCCCAAATCAGGTCTTTCGAGGGAAGGTTTAAGAGTGCAGGTCTGTACCTGGGGACTGGACTGGTGAATGGTCTGAAAAACAGTCAAGCTTTGGCAGTAGCTGCTGCCGGGGCGCTGGCACGGGCGATGCTCGCAAAAATCCGTTCGGTATTCAATGAACATTCCCCTTCCAAGGAAACGGAGCTGGATGGTTTCTATCTAGTGAAGGGTCTGGCTAACGGCGTGACGAAGAACACTCGAATCGCCACCTGTTCTGTAGAAGGAATGGGTGATTCTGTACTGAAGAGCATGGGCCGAACGATTACGACGCTCTCTGACGCAATGAATATGGACTTCAATGAAGACCTGGTGATTCGTCCCGTAGTGGATTTCTCCAATGTTACAACTGGAGCTAGAACCATTAACGGTATGCTTTCTAGCAGGAGAAGCCTTTCCGTGGATGCAAGTTACGATGGCGCAGTACGAAACGCCAGAAGCATGACAGAATCCCGCAAGGTTCAAAATGGAAAACAGTTCGACCAGTCCGTGGACAACAGCTCGAGCTCTGCAGTGAATGTAACCGGAAATACCTTCTATATTCGAGACGATCAGGACGTTCATAATCTGGCGTCTGAACTCGCCAGCATGTCGAACCGATATCAGCGAGCTCTCGGAAAGGGTTACTGATTCGGGATTGACAAAAATATGAACTTGATGTATTATATTGTTAATCGAACGAGGAGGATTAAACTGCCATGAAGAAAGTAGTAGCTTTGCTGTGTGCGTTTTTCGTGTTGGTCCCAACGTGTTTTGCCGAGGGTAAGATCGATTTTTCAGGATATACTCTCGAAGAACTTCTTCAGATTAAGACGGACCTTTCGAACGAACTAGCAAGTCGTCCAGGCGCAGAGCCAATGATCTTAACTCCTGGTGACTATACCATTGGCGAAGATTTTCCGGCGGGCGTATATTCCTTCCGCTTCCTCCAAAATGGTGACGAAGAAGTCGAACGATCCGACTACTATGTATATGAAAACGAGTCCATGTACAGGTACGACGTTGATCGTTGGTGGCTCGGAGATTTGCCACGTCTTGATGGTAGTCTAAAAGGAACAGCTGACACAAATTTGACGCTTTATTCTGGTGAGTTGTTATCGATTCGTTACAACGGCGCAGAAGTAGAGCGCGTTGGAAATGCACCTGATGTGGCGGACGACTATAGCGCACCTGAAGGAACGACCATTCCCAAAGGGAATTATACGATTGGTGAGGAAATACCCGCAGGCACGTATAGAGTTTACTCAGGCGCTGCGACTACATCCAGAGTGCGCATTTTTGAGGATTTCGATGAATCGGACAATATGTTTAACCATGGCAACGAGATTATCCTTAATTCAGATAATCGGGAAGCGGTTGTCACATTAGAGGACGGCAACATCCTTAGAGTAGAATACACACAGATTGTCATGACCAAGGGCGGGTTTAGTTTTGACTAAGTCCTGGCAACCTTAATACCTCCACAACTGTACAAGAGCTCAGTTCCCTGAAAAGGGTTCTGGGCTCTTTTTTTCATTACCCCGAAACAGAAAGCGAGTGACGCAACGTGGCAAACAAGCTTAACGAAATCGATTGGTTCAAATGGAAGGGCGTATCTTGCGTAAAGGCAACTCAAAAATTACACTTTGAGCCGTGGTGGATAATCACACTTTTGGCTCTGAAAGTGTGAGAATGGAAGTGTGAACGTCCACTTGATTCACACTTTTGCTCACACTTTTCCCTCAAAAGCACGCAAAAAGCGGGAACCGCCCTTTTACAGGACAGTTCCCGCAAACACTTGTGATTGCTTGCATTTCTTACTTGCCGAAGTAGCGCTTGAGCAGGCCCTCAAACGCCTTGCCGTGGCGGGCCTCGTCGCGAGCCATTTCGTGGATGGTGTCGTGCAGGGCGTCCAGGTTGTACTTCTTGCACAGCTTGGCCAGGTCGGTCTTGCCGGCGGTGGCGCCGTTTTCGGCTTCTACGCGGACGGTGAGGTTCTCCTTAGTGGAGGCGGAAACCACTTCGCCCAGCAGTTCGGCGAACTTGGCGGCGTGCTCGGCCTCTTCAAAGGCGGCCTTCTCCCAGTACATGCCGATTTCCGGATAGCCTTCCCGATGCGCGGCGCGGGCCATAGCCAGGTACATGCCGACCTCGGTGCACTCGCCTTCGAAATTGGCCTTCAGGCCGTCGTAGATCGCCTTTTTGTCCTCGGCGGGCACGGTGTCGGGGATGTCCTTGAAAACGCCCACCACGTGCTCGGCGGCCCAGGACTTTTCCTCGGCCTGCAGGATGAACTTGCTGCCGGGCACCTTGCAAACGGGACACTTCTCGGGGGGCGTATCGCCTTCATGAACATAACCGCAAACAGGGCAAACCCACTTCTTCATAATCTGTATCCTCCTCATCGCTTATCGCGTTTGTTGATCGCCTTTCTCTCGGCTCTGAATATATTATACCAGCAAATCCGGCCCTGAAACACACAAATCGCGTTCTTTTCTACTTTTTTTGAAATTCACAGCTTTTTCAGCAGCCCGGCCTTTTTCTGCTCGAATTCCTCCTCGGTCAGCACGCCCTGCTGCCGGAGCCGCGCCAGCGTCTCGAGCCTTTTGGCGCTGTCCTTCGGCGTGACGGCCGCCTCCGCCGCCTGCATGGCGCGCACATAGGCCGACCAGTCCTCGGTATAGATCGTGCCGTCCGCCGGCTCGAGAGAACCCGAAACGATGCGGATGAAATCCACGAACGCCCATATGCAGACCGCCGCGCCGCAAAGCAGAAAGCCAAGCGACACAACATAGATCGCCATGCTGTCGTTCAGCACGGCCGCCGCGGAGCAGGCATAGCCGGCAATCAGCGCCGCAAGGCCGCCCGCCTGAATCACGCCCCGCTTTTTATAGCCCAGATAGAAGCTGTGCGCGCCCGTCTCGCCGAGAAAAAACGCCAGCAGCGCCGCGACAACCTTCGACTTCACCGCCCGCACCGGCTGCGGCTTTTTGGCGTTCACCGCCGAGAGATCCTCGCCGCAATGCGGACATCTGTCGGGCATCCCGGAATAGATTTCCCTGCAAAAGGGACATTCAGCCATCGCTCAATTCCTCCTTCCGATCACAGGAACCTCTTCCCTTTTATTATACGACGCTTTTTGATAATTTCCAGTGTCTTTTGTGTTAATTCGTATCCTTCCATGAATCTCCCCGCGCGCTTGCCGGCTCGCTGTCCGGGGGCGTTTTTCCTGTCCGCGTCCATGAAATCTGCCGCCGCGCGAGACAGCGGACAATATTTGCGCTTTTAGCGGTGAAAAGGGCTTGATTCATTATGGCAAATGAGATATAATAGACTCGTTCGCCGAGTCGGCTTCAGCGCGTCAAACCGGCGCGAAAGCCGGTATGGTATCAATGCAGCCGAAGTGGACGCAGACAACGCTGTTACGCGTGTTCGCGTTTCAAAGCGCATCCCGGCATTGCCGCGTTATCCAAATAAACAGAGGTAAAAGAATGAAAAGGCTGCAAAAGACCTGGATCTCATCCGCCCATCAGGGCTTTGTGACCGACGGTGTCCATTCAAACACGCTCGCCGCCTACAGACTCGCGGCGGAAAAGGGCGCGGACATGATCGAAACGGACGAACGCACCACAAGGGACGGCGTTATCATCGCCAATCACGATCCGATCGTGAAGGGCTTCGATGAGAACGGCGAGGCGGTGGAATACGTCATCGCCGAGACAGATTACGCCGATATAGCCAGGCTCAGGCTGGTCAGAAACGGCGATCTTGAAAGCCGCGTACCGACGCTGCGCGAAATTCTGCATCTGACCTATTTCACCGGAATGTGCGTCAATATCGACCTGAAGGAAGGCCTTGCGCACGCCGCCGAGGTGGCTCATATGGCGGTCGAATGTGGTATGCGCGGAAGAACTGTCTACGCGACCAACGGCTCCGGCGCGGCGGCGATAAATCTGATCCTCGGAATCGATCCCGACGCCCGGTTCATAGACACGAAGGCCAACTTCACAAGGGAGAAGCTGGCCGGCGTAAAGGACTATCCGTCGAAATGCTTCGTCTACACCGGCGATTTTTCAGACGGGAACATCGCCGAAATCCGCGAAAGCGGCTGTATGCTGGCCGCCATATCCCTGAACGCCCAGAACGCCCCCGACGCGTTCAGGCATCACCCGGATATGGCCGAATATCCGCACACGAGCGATTTTGAAGCCATCGACAGGGACATTCTTTCAAAGTGGCCGGCGCTTTAATGTAAAATAAAAAGACGGCCTGCGCGCCCGGTCGGCTGAACGGAGATTGGAATTAATGATGAGAACGCTTGTCGTATGGGGCGCCGGACGCGTCGGCCGCGGTTTTACGGCCGATCTGTTTCACGAACCCCAGTGGCGCACAGTGTTCGTCGATTTGGACGCGCGGCTGATTCGCCTGCTGAACGAACGGCGCGCCTACACGATATTCAAGGCGCAGTCCGGCGGCATATCGCGCACGCGGATCGAGGGCGGCTTTTCCGCGCTGCACACGAGCGAGGCCGCCGCGCTCGAGGCTCTTTTCGAAGAGAACGGTCTGCTGGTGGATGTGGCCGTGCCGAGGGAATCGCTGGAGCAGGTCGCCGACATGGTCGCCCCGCTCATCGCGCACCGCGCGCGCGTCAATCCCGCGCCCATGGATTTCATGATGAACGTCAACACGGCGCTGCCCAACGCGGCCTTCGCCATGCTGCTGGAGCAGCGCCTGACCGGCGAGGCCTATATCTACTATAAGAACAACGTCGGCATCAGCACCGCCGCAGCCCTGTGCATATCACCGTTCGCGACGGAAGCCATGCTGCGCGAGGATCCTCTGGCGCTGCTCAACAACGGCTATGCCGAAATGGCCGTCGGACGGCAGGCGTTCAAGGGCGCTCTGCCCGACGCGCCGCGCATCCGGCTTTCGGACGACATTCAGGCCGAAGAGATTCGGCGGCTGTACACGCTCAATATGGCGCACGCGCTGTGCTGCTATCTGGGCGTCAAAAGGGGCTATAGAACCGTGCTCGAGGCCGTTGGGGATCCCGAGCTGCGCGGTGTGCTCAGACGCGCGCTCGAGGAAGCCTCCTGGGGACTGCAAGCCGTTTACGGCTTTTCCGCAGAGGCCATGGCGGCCTGGCGCGGCGTTATCCTGGAGCTGCTTGACAATCCCTACATCAACGACGATCTGTCCCGCCTGGGCGCGGACACGCGGCGCAAGCTATCCGCCAGCGACCGGCTGTGCGGCCCCGCGCTCGCCTGTCTCGAGGCGGGTGGACAGCCCCGCGCCATCGCCCGCGCCCTTCGCGCCGGATTCGACTATGACGGCGGCGACGCGGGCACACGCTATGTTCGCAGTTGGGTGGTCACGCACGGCCTGCCTTCCGCAGTGCGGGAGATCTGCCGACTGACCCCCTGTGATAAATTGTATCAAATGATCCTGGACAGCGATTAGAGCGCGTCTCAAATTCCTGTCCCAACGAGCATCAAGGAGGAGAATCCCATGAAAACCACCGCCGTCCGCCTGTATGGCGAAAACGACCTGCGCCTGGAGAGCTTCGAGCTGCCGGCTATCAAGGACGATGAGATTCTGGTCAAGATCATCTCCGACAGCATCTGCATGTCCAGCTACAAGGCCACCATTCAGGGCAGCCACCACAAGCGCGTGCCCGAGGACATCGCCGAGAAGCCGGTCATCATCGGCCACGAATTCTGCGGCGAGATCGTCGAAGTCGGCGCCAAGCACAAGGACAAGTTCAAGGCGGGCGAAAAGTTCGGCATCCAGCCGGCCATCAACTACAAGGGCAGCCTGGCCTCCCCCGGCTATTCCTATCAGTATGTCGGCGGCGACGCGACCTACGCCGTCATTCCCGCCGAGGTCATGGAGATGAACTGTCTGCTCGACTACAAGGGCGACGCCTTCTTCTACGCCTCCCTGTCCGAGCCGCTGAGCTGCATCATCGGCGCGTTCCACGCCCAGTATCACACCACCAACGGCTCCTATGTCCATGAGATGGGCATCAAGGAGGGCGGCAACGCGGCCATTCTCGCCGGCGCCGGCCCCATGGGTCTGGGCATGATCGACTATGCCATCCACTGCGACCGCAAGCCCGGCCTGCTGGTCGTGACCGACATCGATCAGGCGCGCCTCGACCGCGCCGCCTCGATCTACACCGTCGAGGAGGCCGCCAAAAACGGCATCAGGCTGGTCTATCTCAACACCGCCGGCGACGATCCGGTCGGCCGCCTGATGGCACTCACCGACGGCAAGGGCTATGACGACGTATTCGTCCTCGCGCCCGTGCCCGCCGTCATCGAGCAGGGCGACCACATCCTCGGCCGCGACGGCTGCCTGAACTTCTTCGCCGGCCCCACCAATCCCGCGCTGTCGGCGACGTTCAACTTCTACAACGTCCACTATGCCTCCACGCACGTCGTGGGCACCAGCGGCGGCAACACCGACGACATGATCGAGGCGCTCGACATGATCGCCGCCGGTCGTCTGACTCCCTCCGGCATGATCACCCATGTCGGCGGCCTGAACGCCGTCGTCGAGACCACTAAAAACCTGCCCAAGATCCCCGGCGGCAAGAAGCTGATCTACACCCACATCGAGCTGCCGCTGACCGCCATCGACGATTTCGCCGAGAAGGGCAAGACCGATCCGCTCTTCGCCAAGCTGGCCGAGCTGTGCGCCGCCAACAACGGCCTGTGGAGCCCCGAGGCCGAGCGCTATCTGCTGGCCAACGCCCCCAGGATCGACGCGTAATCGCCCAATAAAAGCATCATAAGCAGCGCCCCGTCCCTTCGCGATGAAAGGACGGGGCGCGTTTTGCGTCCACGAAAAAGCGCTCGACCGACAATGCCGCCGCATATCGGCGCGCCTGCTTTTATCAGCGGTCTATGCTCGAATGGCTGTGAATGTAGAATTCCTCCTGGCTGGGCTGCCAGCGCTTATCCTTGGGCGGAAAGGCCGCGTCAAAGGCGGCCACGGCCTCTTCATCGGCGCAGGTGTCGCCAAAGGAGCTTTCGTGAAAATACCACCGTCTGCCGTCAAGAACGCCGTCCTTCAGTTCCTTCACCAGCAGCGCCGCCGGAAAGCGATCGCCCTCAAGGCAGACATTGTATTTCCGGCTGCTCTTAAAGCCTCTGGCGACATAGTTATCGGGATTTCCAAAAATGACGACGGCCTCATAGCCCATTTCCGCGGCCGCCTTGAATGAATGATCAATCAGCATTTTGCCGTAGCCCCTTCGCTGATGCTCCGGCGCAACGCTGATCGGGCCGAAGGTCAGGCACGGTTTCACATTCCCCTCTCTGTCGATGAGCCTGGCTTTCGTGTACATAATGTTGCCGATGATCACGCCGTCCCTCTCCAGAACAAAGGCCAGCTCCGAAATAAAATCGGCATGATCGCGCATCGTATGCACAAGATAGTGTTCATCGCAGCCGGGAACATTCTGATTCCAAAATGCCTCGCGGGTCAGATTTTCGACCGCGCGGTAGTCTGCTGGGGTTTCAAGTCTGATAACAGGTCTGCTGCTATTCATTGCTTTACCTCCTGAAAATTGTCGATCAGCCATGCAGGAGGTCTGCGCCTGTGAATGGATTGGCAGGCCTCCCGCTTACAGAACAGTCTCCATGACACTGATTTTCTTCATACGGCGTTACTCTCCCTGAGTAGAATTTCAAGCAAACGCTTGATTATAGCATTATAGCGCAAAGCCGCCGGAATTGCAATGCCCGCAAAAACGGCGCCGCCCGAATGAGCGACGCCGTTTGTGATTAGATTGCGATTACTGCGCGTTGACCTTCGCCTGAACGCTGCTCACGCTGCAATTCGCCGCGGCTCTGATGGCCGACTGATGCGCCGCGTCCACCTTGTCCGAGCCGTGCGTGCGGCTGTTGAGGAAATGGATGCAGGTGTGGCCGTTCATGTTGTTGCCGCTGATGTGGCTCTCGCCGTGCGGCATACCGTTGGCGGAACCGGCCAGCGTGGTGCCGTCGGAAAGCGTCACCAGCACGGCGTGGCGCGTCCACGCCCATTCCTCGCCGTAGATGCGGTACATCTGCCAGGTATCGAAGGCGGTCGCCGGCTCAACGTCGGTGTGGTTGTAGCCGCCCACGCGCTTGACGCGATAGCTGATGCCCGTGGCCACGTCAGTCACTATGGCGTACGCGCCGTCTCGGAACGTGCCCTTCTTGCGGTTGAAATACTTGTCTCCCTCGCTGGAGAAGAAGTCCACGCTCTTGACCGCGCTGAGCGCCGGCTTGACGGGCGTGCCGTCCACCTTCACGGGCTTGTCGTCGTTGCCGGTCATGCTGCCATTCGCGTCGATTACATTGTCGGAATAGAGCTTTTTGAGTGTGGCGGGGCCGGCGATGCCGTCCGCGTCCAGGCCGTTGGAGTTCTGGAACCAGCGCACGGCCTCAGCCACAGAGCTGCTGTAGATGTCCGTCTCGCTGCCGGTGAGATAGCCCAGCTCCTTCAGACGGCGGGTCATGTAGACCACCTGCTCGCCGGTCGCGCCGATCTTCATGGTGATGTCGGTGCGCGCCTTGCTGTAGTCGCTCTGAGCGTTTTTGCGCTCCTCGATCAGCTTGGCCAAATCACCCGTGTAGAAGAGGATCTGCTGCATCTCCGGGCTGATGGTCTTGCCGTCAACCGGCAGATAGGCGTATTTCTGGAACGCCTTCACCGCGGCCACGGTCAGCGAATAGTAGTTGCCGGTAGGCTCGCAGCTCATGTAGCCCAGCTCCCTGAGGCGGGCCTGCGCGGCCAGAACGGCGTCGCTCTTCGACATGCCGTAGGTCAGCGCGGTATAGCTGTCGGCGGGCGCGAGCGTCGGCTCGGCGGTCGGTTCAACCGACGCGGTGGGATCGGGCGTTACATCGGGCGAGGGCGAAGTGGTAATCAGCTTGTCGCCATATTGGGGCGCTCTGTCCGAGAAGAGCAGCTGCTGCATCTCCACCGTCGCCGTGCGGCCGTCGCCGCTCATATAGCACGCCTCGAGGAACGCCTGAATCGCCCGGCGCGTCTGCGTAAAGTAGCCGCCGGTGGACGCGCAGCTCATATAGCCCAGCGCGCGCAGACGATCCTGCATACTGCGCACGGCCGCATTGCCGCGCACGCCGTATTTCAGCTCGCCGTAAACCACGGGAACCGGCGTGGGCGTAGGCTCCTGAGAGGGCGCGGGGGTCGTCTCGTCCGGCGCGGGGATCGCGGTCGGCGCGGCGGTGGGATCGGGATTGTATATCTCGCCCTTGGCCGGCGCGCCCGCAGAATAGAGGATCTTCAGCATCGCGGCGGTCGCGGTCTTGCCGTTGCCGCTCAGGCCGATCGCCGTCTTGAACGCCGAAACGGCGCGCTGCGTGGCGGAATAGTAATTGCCGGTGGCCGTGCCGCTGAAATAGCCCAGATTGCTCAGGCGGCGCTGCATCAGGCGCACCTGATCGCTGTCGGACGTCCCGTAGGACAGATCGGCGTATTCAGCCGCGCCGGCATAGGCGCTGGGCGCGGACGAGGAGAAGAGCAGCCGCTGCATCTCCACCGTGGCCACCTTGCCCTGAACCTTCAGCCCCGCCGCCCTCTGGAACGCCTCGACGGCGGAAATCGTCGCGGAATAATAGCCGCCGCTGGGATTGGCCATCAGATAGCCCAGCGCCTTGAGACGAGCCTGCATGGCGCGGATCGCCTCGCTCGAGGTGTTGGCGCGCAGCTCGGTATAGGCCGAGGGCGCAGTTGTCGGCTCAACGGGCGCATCGGGCTCCGTGGGCGCGGGCGTATTGCCGCCCTTGGCCGGCGCCTTGTCCGAGAAGAGCAGCTGCTGCATCTCGGCGGACGCGGTGTTTTTGTCCACCTTCAGTCCGGCAGCCGCCTGGAAATCTGCGACGGCCTTCGCCGTTTCGCCCCAGTATCCGCCGGTCGAATCGCAGGTCATATAGCCCAGCTCACGCAGACGATCCTGCATGGCGCGCACAGCGCTGCTGCTGCGCGTGCCGTAGGTCAGCTTCGAATAGGCGGGAGCCGGCGCGTCGGTCTGCGAGGGACTGTCCGTCGCCGGAGCGGTCGTGGGCGCGGGCGTATCGGCGGGCG
>OLPR01000973.1_pt1 | contig 24725 bp, 16 predicted proteins | sample 1672761 | NCBI WGS metagenome assembly OLPR01 (sample SAMEA3136721, study PRJEB25190) | human gut metagenome | biome: human gut; feature: human-associated habitat; material: faeces | place: Austria | collected 2013 | reverse complement strand
TGGCACTCGAACAACAGATCCAGAAGGACATAATGGAGGCGATGAAGGCTCACGACGAGGCTCGTCTCAACGCCACAAGAGGCATCAAATCAGAGATTCTTCTCGCCAAGACTTCAGGAGCGGAGCACGAGCTCACGGACGCTGACGTGCTGAAGATTATCCAGAAGCTCGTAAAGCAGCGCAAGGAGTCCGCGGAACTCTACACCCAGGGCAACAGGCCGGAACTCGCCGAGAAGGAACTCTCTGAGATGAGGGTGATGGAGGCCTACCTGCCGAAGGCGCTCTCCGAGGACGAGGTCAGGAATATTCTTAAAGAGGTTGTCGCCGAAGTTGGCGCAACCGGCCCAAAGGACATGGGCAAGGTTATGGGAGCGGCCACGAAGAGACTGGCGGGGCAGGCGGACGGACGACTGATCTCCACGATAGTCAAGGAATTGCTGGCCCGGTAGCGAACCCCACGGGGCAATGGCGGGCGCCACGGTGTAGACTGTCCAGCCAGGCAACCATAAAGACATAACAATCACTAAATAAGCATTAAACACTAGTTGGTGATCCTTAAGGATTACTGAAACCACAACAGCATCTATGATGAGAGAATCATGTAACATTGCTGCTGCCTTAGCTCTGTTGACTTTGTCGGTAACGGCGTTCGCGCATAATGACGGACATTCGGCAGCCAAGAGCGGAGAGGTGGCCGAAAAGGTAAGCCCATCGAACGGGCAGAACCTCTACAATGAGTTCCGGAACCCTCCGAAGGCGGCGAGGCCGAGGGTATGGTGGCACTGGATGAACGGCAACATCACCAAGGACGGCATCAGGAAAGACCTTCTGTGGATGCATAAGACGGGCATCGCCGGCTTCCACAACTTCGACGCGGGACTGGAGACGCCGCAGATCGTCGCAAAGAGGCTGACCTACATGACACCCGAGTGGAAGGACGCCTTCAGGTACGCCATCAATTTCGCAGACAGCCTCGACATGGAGATGACCATCGCCAGTTCTCCGGGCTGGAGCGAGACCGGAGGCCCTTGGGTGAAGGACGAGGACGCGATGAAGAAACTAGTCTGGAGGCAGATAGAGGTCGTGGGAGGCAAGCCTCTCAGCGTCAGACTTCCGGAGGGCTTTGATGTCACCGGGCCATTCATGGATTTCAGCGAGTCGTTCGACGGCATCTCGCAAGTCTTCCTTAAAAAGAAGTTCTACAGAGACATCGCGGTCGTGGGAGTGAGGCTGTGCGACTCCGACATCAACATCAGGAACCTCGGCCCGAACGTCACATCCAGCGGCTGCAAGGTCACCGGCAAGGAACTCCTGAACCACATAACCGGCGACAGCGTCGGGGACTACCTTGACATCACCCCTGACAGGAACGGACAGTGCTGGATCCAGTACGAGTTTTCCGAGCCGCTGACAATCAAGTCCGTCGTCATCTCCGAACTAAGAAAAGACGCCGGGCAGTTCTCGCACACGAAAGAACTCCTCTACAGCGACGACGGGGTAAGTTTCAAAGCCATCCCGCTTTCCTACCAGGCCTCACCTCAAAGGACATACGCGATCCCTGCCACCACGGCCAAGTACTTCAGATTCAATCTAAAGGACAACGGAGGCAAGAAAGACTGCGCATTTGGCGTGTCCCAGTTCGCCCTCTCGACCGTCACCCGGATCCAGCTGGCCGGCGACAAGGCCGGGAACAGTTTCTACCGTCTGCTCTGGATGGAGGACACGCCGCACAGCACGGAAGCCGCCCGTCTTGAGGACGTTGTGGATCTTACACCTTACGTAAAGGACGGTGAGCTCAACTGGAACGCACCGGAAGGCAACTGGAGAATATTCCGCTTCGGCTACAGCCTGACCGGCAAGACCAACCACCCCGCATCGCCGGAAGCCACCGGTCTTGAGGTGGACAAGCTCGACCCGAAGGCGATCACAGAATATTTCCGCAACTATCTCCAGACCTACATCGATGCGTCCGGCGGCAAGCTCGGCAAGGGCGGCATCGAATACCTCCTCACGGACAGTTTCGAGGCAGGAGCGCAGACATGGACAGTGAATATGCCGGCAGAGTTCAAGGCCCGCAAAGGCTACGACCTTCTCCGCTGGATGCCGGCGCTGACAGGAATGGTACTTAACAGCACGGAAGAGACCGAGCGCTTCCTTTTCGACTGGAGAAGGACGATCGGAGACATGATCACCGAGTATCACTACGACCTCCAGAACGAGATCCTCAAACCGTACGGCATGAAGCGCTACACTGAGAGCCACGAGAACTACCGCGCCAACCTCAGCGACGGCATGGACTGCAAACGCTACGCCGAGATACCGATGTCGGCCTTCTGGATGGACTACAAGAAAGGCAACATATTCAATCCGCGCTTTGAGGCGGACATCCGTGAATCCGCATCCGTGGCGCACATCTATGGCCAGAACATCGCCGCCGCCGAGTCATTCACCACGGACGGCTACAGGGACGGAGCCTGGGTCTTCTCCCCTGCCGTCCTGAAGCCTACCGCCGACGCTGCCATGGCAGCCGGGCTGAACCGCTTCGTGATCCACACTTCCCCTCACCAGCCTGTGGATGACAAGGTTCCGGGACTCGGACTGGGGAAGTACGGACAATGGTTCGACCGTCACCAGACATGGGCTGATCAGGCCAGAGCCTGGACAGACTACCTGTCACGCAGCTGCCACATGCTCCAGCAAGGGTGCTTCGTGGCCGATGTGGCCTACTACTATGGAGAGGACAACAACGCCACCGGAATCATGCTCAAGAAGGTTCCGGCTCTTCCTTACGGCTACAACTACGACTATTTCAACCCGTCAGTCATCCGCGACCTGGCAAAGGCAGAGAACGGAATGCTGACCGTCCCTACCGGCATGAGATACAGGGTACTGATGCTCGACTCCAACGTGCGGCACATGTCGATCGACATTCTCCGCAAGATCAAGGAGTTCGCCGACGCCGGCGTGGTCATCTGCGGCTCCAAGCCTCTGAAACTGGCCAGCAACACCGGTGGCGACGAGGACGAGTTCAAAGCTCTCGTGAACGACATCTGGAACTCAGGGCGCAAGAATGTAAGCGCAGGCGTGGATGCGGCGAAAGTACTGACATCCATTGGCTTGAAGCCTGATTTCAGCATAGTCTCCGGCAACGGCAAGGACATCAAGTTTGTCCATAGGACACTTCCGTACGGAGAGATCTACTGGGTGACCAACCTTTCCAAGGAGGACAGGAACATTACAGCGTCTTTCAAGACAAGCGGAAAGAAACCGGTCATCTGGCACGCGGAGGACGCTTCCACAGAGCCGGTCAGCTACGAGTTCGCCGACGGCAGGACGAATGTCACGATGAGCCTGGCGCGGCACCAGTCCGTCTTCGTCGTCCTGACGGAAGACACGGATGTCGCCAAGGTCGTTCTACCCCAGGTATCGTCACAGACTCTGTCCGAGATTGACACCCCTTGGACTGTCTCGTTCCAGCTGGGACGCGGAGCGCCGGAGAGCGCCACCTTTGACAAACTTGCCTCCCTCACCGAGAGTCCCGTGTTCGGGATCAAGTACTTCTCCGGAGCGGCGACATATTCCAACACCTTCAGACTGAAAAAGAAGGAGATCAAAGACCAGGATGCCGTCATCCTGGATCTGGGGGACGTGAAGGATCTGGCCGAGGTGACCGTGAACGGCAGGAATCTGGGCGTGTACTGGAACGCTCCGTTCAAGGTTGACATCACCGATGCGGTGAGAGGCGGCACGAACACCATCGAGATCAAGGTCGTCAACATGTGGCACAACCGCCTCGTGGGAGATGTCCAGCCGGACGCGACCGAGACAATCACCTACACACAGATGGAGTTCTTCAAGCCGGACGAGCCTCTGCTCCCGGCAGGACTTCTTGGCCCGGTCAAGGTAACTGGCATAAAGTAAAAAAGCGAGGGTGGCTGAAACGCCACCCTCACTTATAATATGACCGCCCATGACGGGCTGATGTCTTCAACTAACTAGGCCTCAGCTACAACAGTGACCTTTACAACGGCCTTGACTGCCTTGTAGCACTTGACTGAGCCTTCGTACTCGCCTACGGTCTTGATCTCACCGAGAGTGATGTTCTTCTTGTCAACCTCGATGCCGGCGGCCTTGAGAGCCTCCTCCACCTGAGCGGTGGTGACAGAACCGTAGATCTTGCCTGACTCGCTGACCTTTACGGAAACAGTGACAGGCGTAGCGGCGATCTTGGCGGCGAGAGCCTCGGCGTCAGCTACAAGCTTGGCCTCCTTGTGTGCCCTCTGGCGCTTCGTCTCCTCAAGCTGCTTAAGAGCCGATGGTGTGGCCGCGCAAGCGAATCCCTGAGGGATAAGATAGTTACGACCGTAACCTGACTTTACCTCTACCACATCTCCGGCCTCGCCGAGATTGGCAACTTCTTTCTTCAAAATGATCTTCATAATCTCGCTCTCCTATTATTTAAGAAGGTCAGTTACATAAGGAAGCAGAGCAAGGGAACGGGCCCTCTTGACTGCCTGAGCGACTTTCCTCTGGAATTTCAGAGAAGTACCGGTGATACGGCGAGGGAGAATCTTACCCTGCTCGTTGAGGAACTTCTTAAGGAACTCAGCGTCCTTGTAATCAACATACTTGATGCCTGCCTTCTTGAAACGGCAGTACTTCTTCTTCCTAACCTCTACTGTAGGAGGATTGAGATAGCGGATTCCTGCGTTCTGTGCGTCATTCTGTGCCATAATTCATTCCTCCTTGATTATGCGTTTTCCTCTGTTTTCTCTTCAGCGGCTACCGGAGCCTCAGCCGGAGCCTCCTCTGCCTTAGGAGCGGCAGGCTTGTTCCTGTTCTCCCTTCTCTTCGCGGCGTAAGCCTCGGCGTGCTTGTCAAGAGCCACGGTAAGGAACCTGATGATCCTCTCATCACGGAAATACTGGGTCTCAAGGGTGGCGATGAAGCTTGGCTCAGCCTTGAACTGGATAAGATAATAGAATCCTGAGGTCTTGTGCTGGATCGGGTAGGCCAGCTGACGGAGTCCCCAGTCCTCCTCGTACACAACCTCACCACCATTGTCGGCGATAAGCTTGGTGTACTTGGCAACCGCTTCCTTCATCTGTTGTTCAGACAAAACGGGAGTTGCGATGAAAACGGTCTCGTACTGTTTTAACATTTGACTTAATTGTTTAATAATAAATAAATTGCAGTCCTTTCGGGGACGTATGCCAACCCAAAAGGACTGCAAATATAGTCAATTATCTCAACTTTCGCAAATTAGAGGTCAAGACAAATTACTTTTCAGGAATATTCTCAAGCACGGCGACGAGGAACTTCCAGGTCTCGGCGACGGAAGCGATGTTCACGCGCTCGTCCGGAGAGTGAGGATAGAGGATGGTAGGTCCTATGGAAACCATCTCCCAGTTCGGATACTTGGCTCCCATAATGGCGCACTCAAGTCCTCCGTGGGTGGCCGTGATCTTGAGTTCCTTTCCGAAGAGGCTCTTGAAGGTGTCCTCCAGAACCTTGATCATCGGAGTGCCGAGTTTCGGAGCCCAACCGCTGTAAGCGCCTGATGTCGAATATTTCGCGCCGGCAAGCTCAAATACGTAACGGATCGAGTCGGCGAGATACATCTTGGCCGCGTCGATCGAGCTGCGGGTCAAGGAGTGAACCGTGAGATGTCCCTTCTGGGTGCGGACGATAGCCATATTGGTAGAGGTCTCGGTCAGGCCAGGAAGAGTGTCGCTCATCCTCTGGACTCCGTGAGGGCAGGCAAGGATGGCCTTGACAGCCTTGCCGATCACCTTAGGGCTGATGTAACGGGCAGCCGGAGCGCTCTGCTTCTCATAGATGAGAATCATCTCCGGGTCTGAGTACTGGTACTCGAACTTGGACTCCTCGAACTTCTTCTCAACGAGAGCCTTGACCTTACGGGAGTCCGCTGACGGGACGAGAATCTCGGCCTCGGCCTCGAACGGGATGGCGTTGCGGAGGGATCCACCGGTGATGGACGCGACCTTCACGTCATATTCAGAGATTACGGCTTCGAGAAGACGGCAGATGATCTTGTTGGCGTTGCCCCTGAAGAGGGAAATGTCCATTCCGGAGTGTCCGCCCTTGAGTCCCTTGACGGTGATCTTGTAGCCGACGAATCCTTCAGGAGTCTTATATGTTCTGTAAGCGAAGTCAGCCGCGCCGTCAACTCCACCGGCGCAACCGGTGCAAAGCTCGCCTTCCTCCTCAGAGTCAAGGTTCAGAAGAATGTCTCCCTTTAATATTCCGGCCTTGAGCGAGTTGGCTCCGGTCATGCCGGTCTCCTCATCGTAGGTGATGAGAGCCTCAAGCGGGCCGTGCCTCAAAGTCTTGTCCTGAAGAACGGAAAGAGCGAGAGCGACTCCGATTCCGTTGTCGGCTCCGAGGGTAGTTCCCTTCGCGGTCACCCACTCCCCGTCTATCTCGGTCTCGATAGGATCAGTGAGGAAGTCGTGCTTCGTGTCAGCGGTCTTCTGCGGAACCATGTCCATGTGGGCCTGCATTATCACTCCCTTGCGGTTCTCGTAGCCTGGAGTGGCCGGAACTGTGAATATGATGTTGCCGGTGTCGTCCTTCTTCACGTCAACACCGTGTTCTTTTCCCCAGCCCAGGAGATAGTCCTGAACCTTGCCTTCGTGCTTTGAAGGACGAGGAACCCTTGTCAGGCCGTAGAAGTTCTCCCAAACGGCCTTTGGCTGCAAATCTTTAATTGTCATAGCGTTATTCTATTAATATGTGAATATGTATTCTTTAATGTTTGCTGAATATTTTTTCCGGATTACTTTGAAAGCGGGAAATAGCCCTCGGTCCCGAGCTGGTAGATGGCCATCCTGTCCTGAAGGAACGAGGTCACTCCATCGGAAAGACGGACTGTGCAGATGGCCGGAATCCTGTAGATGGCCACATTCGACTTTGCTTGGGCACCCTTGCCGGAAGCCTCTCCGATCGGCTGAGGGACAATCTCCAAAAGGTAAGGTTTTCCGGACATATTGTCTGCCGAGACGATTCCGTCTGTATCTGAGATTCTGAACGCCACGTAGGTCTGAGACTTTCTGTTCTTTACAGGAACGACATCGCATTTGAGTTTCTGGGTCTGGAAATCGCTGTAGCCGATGAACATGGACATATATTCCTTCTCCAGAGCGGAGATTTCCTTGAGGGCCGCCCCCATAGCCTCACCACTGTAAGTGGCGTCGGTGTCGCCTGTGACGATCTGAACCCTTTTCTGACGAAGATTGAATATCATGTCGGCTGCCTCCTTGGCCCTCTGCTCAAGGGACTTCTGGACAACCATATTCTGCTGCACGGCGATGCGGTTGTAGGAAGCGTCCTCCTTGACTCCACGGTAAAGCGTGGCGGCCTCGGATGTAAGGTTGGAGCTTACACCCTTTCCGTTGAAATCAGCCCCGGCCTGCGTGGTGAACCTCCACTCGGCGCTCTCGCCGAAACTTCCGTCATTGACCGCGATAAGTCCCTGGGAGGTAAGCGAAAGGAAAGACTGCGTGGCCTTGTCCGGATTGACATAGTAGCGGAAATTCTGGTCGGCCTCGATGTACGGGGTCATACGGACCGTGCTGAGCGTGCAGGTGGTCTGGTCTGCCTGACGGGCGTCAACGCCAAGATATTTCTGGGCGTACTTGGCGTAAGGGCCTGCATAGAAATATTCACGGACGGCCTCCACCTCGATCGTGATGGTGGTCTGAGGAAGGGCGTAGGAAACGGTTCCTACGGGATCCTGGGCCGAGATTCTTCCCTCTGGCAGCAAAGCGGCGGCCAGACAGAGAAGCGATACTGTGCGGTAATTCTTCATATTCATAAAATTTTTGTCATTTCCATCTTTTGTGCGTCCAGAGGTAGTTCTCCGGGTGTTTTTCCAGATCGGCCTGAAGCAGGCTGTAATATTCCTGCATTATCGAGTGAGGGGTCATCGTCGAGGCGTCGCGGCATATTTCCTTGAAGGTCCATTCGTAGTGGCCTCGGGAGACCGGAATCAGGCTCATATAGAAGACGCTGTAGTGCAGTTTGTGGGCGATCGACGCGCCGCCGAGCATCGTCCGGGTCGGCTGGTGCATAAAGTCCACAACGTCATTCACCGTAGAGTTCCGGTAAGGGCACTGGTCGGTCGGGATTATGTAGATTTTCTTGTCCTCCTTGTGAGACAAGGCAAAACGCAGGAGGTTCACGGAACTGACGTAACCGGTGTAGCCGTAACGCAGAACCGGAGCGCAGCGGTTGACCCGCATTATCTCGTCCCACATCTTGCTGCTCAAAGGCTTATAAACGGCGATGATGTCATTTGCCTCCATCTTTGACCGCTCAGAGTCCGGCCTGTAGTCGTAAGTCAGGCAGCCACCGGTTAGTTCCCAGTTGCCGAAATGGCTGTTCAAGACAACAACCCCGGGGCTCTCGGCAAGCGCGGCCTCCACGGTGTCCAGGTTGGTATATTCAACCAGACGTTTCCTGTGCAGCCTTTCAGGATTGCGGCATCCGCCGAACCAGATGGTCTCGGCTATCACCTCGCCGAAATGCTTGTAGAAGGCATTGGAGATTTGCTTCAGTTCCTTGTATTTCTTGTCAGGGAAAGCGCGGGAGAGGTTGATCATCACGACATCACGCCGATAGTGCATCACATCACGCAGCAGCCAGGCAAAGAAGCCCGCCCACGCGTAATGGAATCCAAGCGGAAGCGCCGAGATCACCCTCAGAAGTCCTTGCATCTGTTTCGTCAAAATCTTCATCTTTCTACAATCTGTCGCACATCAGGCAAATATAATGAAAGAGGAGGTCAATATGAAATTTAATTGAGGTCAGGACCCCATCATATTTCCAGCCATTCCACCTCGCCGCCCCAGATTGACAGGAAACGCAAGAAGTCCGCGCCTGAGATCACGACGCTGGCCGTGTTCTCGCAAGGGTGGAAACTTATCTTGTCGGCGGTACGCAACGTGCTGTCAATGTAATATTTGACACGGTGACCGTTCGGGAAGAGTTCCTTGGGATCCGCATCCTTCGGATCGATGTCATTGATAAGTCCGAAGGCCGACACCGACCCAGGATGCAGATCAAGGCATCGAACCATCCTTTCCTCCGACGCGAAAGACAGTTTTCCCTGCTTCAACGTATGCTCCAGGCTATGGATGTCGAGCGTCTTATGGCATTCCATACTCACAAGGTAGTGCCTGTTCCCCTTATGGTTCCGCAGAAAAAGGTTCTTGCAATGCGTCGCGTCAGGAATGTTCCCCCAATACGCCAGACACTCCTCCACCGAGCACAATGCCGGATGCTCGTACAACTTATATTCAATATAATTGGCCTTAAGGAAGTTCAGCACTTTGCTCCTCAGCCGGCCACGTTCCAATTCATCGATTTCCATCTGCGTTTCTGTTTTGGGTGTAAATTTAGGCAATTTTTCGGTTATGGGAACGAGAACTCAGAAACGGCGTACCTGGATTCCTCGTATTTCCGAATCTTTCGCCTGACTATTTCATTATCAAATATTGAAGCTGATTTTATGAATATTCTGCATAAAGCTCCTAAAAAATCACTATTTTTGTTATTTCGGAAACCTCGGAAAAATAATGTAATTACACAAAAATTAATATGAGACATCTTTGGGTGCCGAACATAACAGTAAACTAATGAATACAGCGCAATACAACCATCTGTTCTCTTTCATCTGGAACATCGCGAATGATGTTCTGGTACACGCGTTCGAGAAAGGAGATTACAAGAAAATCATAATGCCGATGACGGTTCTCCGCCGTCTTGATATTCTGCTGGAGCCGACAAAAGACGCGGTTCTGGAACGCAAAAAGGCCTTGGATGCTGCCGGCATTTCCAATCAGGAACCAGTTCTATTTCAGACCACTGGCTACCCTTTCTGCAACACATCACATTTTACGATGAAGAAACTGAAGGCCGAAGTTGATCCTAAGCGCCTGAAGATGAACTTTATCGAATACCTTAACGGCTACAGTAAAGACGTTCAGGACATCATAGACAAATTCCGTCTTCGTCAGCAAGTGGATAACCTTACTGATGCAGAGCGTCTTGGTTCGATTATAGACAAGTTCACCGACAGCACCATCAACCTCAGCATCAAGCCAGTCTTGGACGAAAAAGGAAATGAAATTCTTCCAGCCCTCGACAATCATATGATGGGAACCCTCTTTGAGGAACTTCTTCGTAAGTTCAACGAGGAAAACAACGTCACCGAAGCCGGAGAGCACTTCACACCAAGAGACTACGTGAAGCTGTTGGCTGACCTCGCCATACTCCCTGTGGCAGACCAGATTGAAGATAGCACCTACAGCATTTACGATGGAGCCTGCGGTACCGGCGGCATCCTGACCATCAGCGAAGAGGAAATGAAGCGGATGGCAAAAGAACGGGGTCGAAAAATCAACATCAACATTTTCGGGCAGGAACTTCAGCCGGAAACATTCGCCACCTGCAAAGCCGACCTTATGATTTCCGGTGAGTGCCGTTCTTTCAACTACATTCTCAACGGTTCATCACGCCAGTACATAGCATTCGGTTCCACAATTTCGGAAGACGGTCACAAAGGTGAGACATATGACTTCTGCATTTCGAATCCCCCGTTCGGCACTCCTTGGAAAGAGGACCTGAAGAAATGGGGACTTGCCGATAGTGAGAAAAAGAAAATATCCGACCCTCGTTTTAAGTTCGTCTATGATGATAATCCGGATTTCAATGTGATTCCAGGCATCGGCGACCCGCAGATGCTCTTCCTTGCGAACAATGTAAGCCGTATGAAGCACGGTACAAAACTGGGTACACGCATTGTCGAGGTTCATAACGGATCGTCGCTCTTCACCGGCGATGCCGGTGGCGGAGAAAGCAATCTGCGCAGATTCATCATTGAGAATGATATGCTGGAAGCCATCATCGCGATGCCGGAGAAAGACTTCTACAATACAGGCATCGGCACTTACATCTGGATTGTCACCAACCGTAAAGAGGCTCGCAGGAAAGGCAAAGTCCAACTCATCGATGCCACAGCCATCAAAACGCCTTTGCGCAAGAATCTCGGAGAGAAGAACTGCGAGACCAACGATGATGACCGCAAGAAGATCCTCGATCTGCTTATGGCGTTCGAAGAGAATGAATATAGCAAAATCTTCCCCAACGAAGAATTCGGTTACTGGGAAGTCGAGCTCTTCAAGCCGGCAAAAGACGAAAGCGGCAATGTCATCAAGGACAAGAAGGGCAAAGTGAAGATGGCCAAGGTCAAAGGCGAGGTGGAGCAGATTCCATTTACCTATCCCGGTGGCATTGAAGCATTTCACAAGAACGAAGTTCTCCCCTACGAGCCGGAAGAAGCCTTCGGAGAACCGACAATCGGATATGAACTGAGTTTTACGAAATACTTCTATAAACCCGTGCAGCTCCGTTCCATTGCGGAAATAACTGCCGACATACGGGACATCGAAAAGAGTACAGAAGGACTTCTTAATGAAATATTGGAAAGATAATGCAGACATATCTTGACTTCAACCAGTACATCCGGCAAGGAGAACCCGCCCAAAAAGACAGGGCGGAGGCTTGGCGCGTCGCAATAGGACTGCAGGCTGTGGATAGGCTGAAGACATCCGAATACCTTCAGCAGACAGCACGCAGGAACATCGAAGGCGACATAACCATAGATGAAGCACGTGAACTCCTGAAGCAATACTATATCTCCAAGACCACGCATAATTCAGGAGATGCGGACAATGAAGAAGCGGACAAAGTCTCGGTAAACATCACTAAAATCCTGTCCTCCGAGACATTCGATTTCAGTGCGAACGGTATCATATCTCTGCACCGAAGAATTTTTGACGGAGTATTCAAACACGCCGGGCGGATTCGCGACTATGACATCTCGAAGAAAGAATGGGGGCTGGAAGGCGCGTCCGTCAGCTACCTGAACTGGGAGGATTTGCACCAGGCCTTGGAATATGACATCGAACAGGAACGCTCATTCTCCTACAAAGGAATCTCCAGAGATGAAATGATCGCCCATCTGACGGGTTTTGTCTCAGGGATTTGGCAAATCCACGCATTCTGCGAAGGAAACACGCGCACCACCGCCGTCTTTACCATTCAATACCTCCGCTCCGTAGGCTTCGACATCAACAATGACCTTTTCGCAGACCATTCCTGGTATTTCCGCAATGCGCTGGTGCGGGCAAACTATAAGAATCTTGTGAAAGGCATCGACTATTCTCCGGTCTATCTTGAGCGCTTCTTCCGCAACCTACTCCTCGGCGAACATTGGGACCTGAGGAACCGCTACCTTCACATCCATCCCTCTCCAGAGTGGAGCGTACAGCCGAACTTGGATTTCGGGACAGGACAAGTTCAGGACAAGTTCGGGATAAGTTCGAGACAAGTACAGGACAAGTTCCACACGGATAATCCGAACATCGAGGTCCTGATCCGCACTATAGGGGACAAGGAGTTGTCCGTGAAAGAGATGATGGAGTGCATCGGGCTGAAAGGACGGGACAATTTCCTGAAAGTCTATCTTTCTCCGTCAATAGGCGACGGTTTCATACGAGCGATGTATCCTGATTCGCCGAGGCATCCCCGCCAGAAATACCTTCTGACAGCCAAAGGGATGATGCTTTTACGAGCTCTTGCTGAAAAGGAGGGGAATGTATGAAGCGGTACGAGAAGTATAAGCCCACTGGCATCCAATGGTTGCCGGAAATTCCAGAATATTGGGAAGCAGTAAAAATAAAATACTGCTTCAATCAAAGATCTGAAAAAGGGTTTCCTAATGAACCAATTCTTTGTGCGACCCAATCTAGAGGTGTCATTCCTCAAACCCTATATGAGAATAGGGTAGTTGTCGTAAACAAGGGATTTGAAGGTTTGAAACTAGTAAAAGTCGGAGATTTCGTTATTAGTCTCCGTTCTTTTCAAGGAGGAATAGAATATGCATATTACCAAGGTATTATCAGTTCAGCATATACAATCCTTTCACCTCAAAAGGAAAGCAGCTCGCCTTATTTCAAGTATCTATTTAAGTCTCATCCATTTATACAACTGCTTCAAACTTGCGTGACGGGGATCAGAGAAGGACAGAACATCAATTACTCTGTCTTGGGCAATAGTTTTATTCCGATACCGCCAATTCCAGAACAGAACAAGATAGTTGCTTACCTTGATAAAAGAATAACTTTAATTGATAATTGTAAATGCCAGAGAGAGAGAGAGAGTTACAAACTCTTAACGAATTAAAGCAAGCAGAAATAGCCTCCGTAGTCACGCGAGGTCTCAACCCCGATGTCCCTATGAAGGACAGCGGTATTCCGTGGATAGGACAAATACCTGTCCATTGGAATATAAGGAGAGCTAAATTTATGTTCAAAAAAGAAAAAAGAGAAGTTCGTTCCACAGATCGAGTTATAACTTGTTTTCGTGATGGTCAGGTTACTTTACGAGAAAATCGTCGAACGACCGGATTTACAGAATCTATTACAGAAATAGGGTATCAGGGTATTCGAAAAGGTGATCTCATAATCCACCAGATGGATGCATTTGCCGGTTCCATTGGAGTTTCAGATTCCGATGGAAAAGGAACATCCGTATATCATTGTTGCACGCCCAAAGGACCTTATATTCCAGAATATTATGCACTTGTCTTACGAGAAATGGCTAGAACAGGTTATATACAATCCCTCTATCGCGGTATTAGAGAGAGGTCATCTGATTTTAATTTTCAAACTTTTGGAAAACAATATTTACCGATTCCTCCAGAAGACGAACAGAAAGAGATTGTTAACTTCATTCATACTCGCATCAACAAGATAGACACGATGATCGAAGCTTTGAAAGCAGAGATCGACCGTCTTACTGAATATAAACAGCGTCTGATATCCGATGTCGTAACCGGACAGATAGATGTCAGAGGCGAGCAAATCTAATAGCCTATGCCGCACACGGATATGACAGAAAAAGGTCTTGAGACCATAATGGTGGAATACCTTCGCGACCATAACGGTTACGAACAGGGGCGGTCCGCGGACTTTGACCGGGAATACACTCTCGATCCGGGTCGTGTCGAACGTTTCATCCGTTCCACTCAGCCAGATAAAGTGGAGCAGACTATGTGCTTTGGCCCAGAAAGCCAAAGACGCAATTTCTTTCGCCGTCTGTCCGACAAAATCGCAGCTGACGGAATCACGAATGTGCTACGCAAAGGATTCCGTTTCAACGGACTTCTGTTCGACTTATACTACCCTATTCCATCAGAACTGAATCCGTCAGCAATAGACTTTTACCAGAGGAACATCTTCAGTGTCACACGTCAGCTTCACCATTCCGCAGAAAACACCCTTGACGCTCTCGATGTCTGCATATTCATCAACGGTTTCCCTATAATCACAGCTGAACTTAAGAATCATTACACAGGGCAGACTGTTAAAAATGCCATAAAACAATATCAAGATGACCGTCCGGCCACAGACCCTCTCTTTGCACCTCGTCGCTGTGCGGTCCATTTTGCAGTTGATGACGAACAGATAATGATGTGCTCCGAACTGAAAGGTAAAGACAGCTGGTTCTTACCGTTCAACAAAGGGGTAAACGGAGGTGCGGGAAATCCGTGGAGAGAATCCAAGATTCTTACAGAATACCTTTGGCAGGAAGTTCTGACAAAAGACTCTCTCGCTGACATTCTGGAAAATTATGCACAAGTAATAGAAAAAGAAGAAGAGGGCAAGCCGAAACCGGTAAAGCGAGTTATATGGCCACGCTATCACCAGCTTGATTGTGTCCGCAAGCTCCTTTTCGAGACTCGCTCCAATCCAATCGGTCAGCGCTTTCTGATTCAGCATAGTGCCGGTTCCGGCAAGAGCAACACCATCACGTGGCTTGCATATCAGCTCGTGACACTTGTCGAGGATGACGAGAATATCGTGGATTCGGTCATTGTGGTTACGGACCGCATCAATCTTGACAAACAGATACGTGGCAACATCACCGCTTTCAAACGTCTCTCCAACATAGTCGCCTGGGCAGAGGACTCGGCATCATTAAAAGAAGCCTTGCAAGGTGGCAAGAAAATAATAATCACCACCATCCACAAGTTTCAGTTCATTCTGGACACCATCGGCGGTTCATTGGGAAACATGAATTTCGCCATCATCATTGATGAAGCACACAGTTCCCAGAATGGAGCGATGTCCGCCGATATGAACATCGTGGTTTCCGGCAACTCGGAGAACGAGGAAGAAGACATAGAAGACCGCATCCTGAAAATCATCAAAGGGCGCAAGATGGCTCCGAATGTCAATTATTACGCCTTCACCGCCACACCGAAGAACAAGACTCTTGAGATGTTCGGAACTCCTGTCCAGCATCCGGATGGTCAAACAGGATACATCCCGTTCCACGAGTACACAATGAAGCAGGCCATAGAGGAAGGCTTCATTATGGATGTACTGCGAAACTATACTCCATATAAAAGCTATTATAAGATTATTAAATCAATAGAGGCCGATCCCGAATTTGACAAGAATCAGGCATCTAAGAAAATGCGAGGATTCGTGGAGCGTCAGCCTCAGACTATCAAGGAAAAATCCCTTATCATCGTCAATCATTTCCTCGACAAAGTCATCGGCGCGCATAAAGTCGGCGGTCAGGCGCGTGCAATGGTCGTAACCTCCAGCATCATCCGCGCCATTGAGTTTTACTATGCCATAACAAAGCAGCTGGAAGAAATGCACAGCCCATATAAAGCCATCGTCGCTTTCTCAGGAGAAAAGGAATATTGTGGAAAGATGGTTACAGAAGCGATAATAAACGGGTTCCCGTCATCTGAAATCGAAAAGAAGATAGAAAAAGACCCGTATCGTATCCTTGTCGTGGCCAACAAATTTCAGACCGGTTATGATCAGCCGCTTCTGCACACAATGTATGTTGACAAACAGCTTTCCGATGTAAAGGCAGTGCAGACCTTATCGCGCCTCAACCGTTGTCACCCAAAGAAAAAGGATACATTCATCCTGGACTTCGCCAATGACCCGGAGGACATTCAGCGTGCATTTCAGACATATTATAAAGGCACATCGCTCTCACACGAGACAGACCCGAACAAACTCAACGACCTCATCGAAATTGTAGAAGATGCCAATATCTACACTGATGAAGATGTCTTAGAGTTCAACAAACTATATTGGGCATCCGCGCCACGTGAGGACCTTGATGCCATAATCAACCGTTGTGTTGCCAGATTCAAAGACGAACTCTCCGAAGAACAACAAATAAAGTGTAAAAGCGCCATCAAGAGTTATGTACGTACTTATCCTTTCCTCGCTGCTGTGATGCCGTTCATCAGCCCGGAATGGGAAAAGCTCTACCATTTCTACTATTATCTGGGAACGAAACTGCCGAAACTGGCAATCGATGATTGGACCGAAGGCCTTATCGAATCCATAGACTTCGACAAATACCGCATTGTCGAACAGGAAGAGGTTAATTTGTCACTCTCTGACTCGAACGCCGAAATTGACCCGGTGCCGGTAACTATTGGCGGAGGAAAGTCTGAACCACAGATGGAATCTCTTTCAAAAATAATCGAGGACTTCAACACTCTCTACGGAGGCATCGAATGGGAGCACGCTGACACCGTCCGCGCGCAGATCCAACAGCTCCCGGCCCTTCTTGCGAAAAGCGAATCATTTGTCAATGCTGTCCATAATTCTGACAGCGACACGGCCCAGCTCCAATGCAATACCGACCTGTTCCAGATAGTCATCAATATGATGGCCGAAAACACCGAATTTGCCCGTAACTACCTCGACAACGAGACCTTCCGCAATTTCGTCAACTCCCGCGTCTTCCAGCAAGCCCGAGCGATAGTGTAACCAAGAGTAATATGGCTGCTAACGACAAAATTATAATAACACGTGAAAATGGCGAACAGATTGAAGCTCAAGCTCCAGTCATTGTATCGGCAAGCAGGAGCACCGATATACCGGGGTTCTACTGTGACTGGTTTCTCCATAGGCTGAGGGTCGGCTACTCAGTCTGGACAAATCCGTTCAACGGAGTACGCAGTTATGTGTCATATCGGAACACACGACTGATTGTCTTCTGGTCCAAGAATCCTCAGCATCTGATAGATAAGAACGGTCTGATAGACTTTCTGCAGGAAAAAGGCATCAACAGTTATGTCCAGTTCACCCTCAATGACTATGTAGAGGAAAAACTTGAACGGGGTGTACCTTCCGTTGAGACTCGTATTGCCACCTTCAAGGCCCTTGTCGGGAAGCTCGGTTTCGGGAAGGTCATCTGGCGCTTCGACCCGCTGATTCTTACAGACAAGATAGGAGTTGATGACCTATTGCGCAAAGTCAAGAACATCGGCAATCAACTGAAAGGATACACAGAGAAACTTGTCTTCAGTTTCGCTGACATCACCGCTTACAAGAGGGTCAAGGCCAATATGGAGCACAACAACATCAACTATCGCGAGTTCACGGTAGCTGATATGATTCAGTTCGCCTCCGGACTTCAGGAACTGAACAAGACTTGGGGATACACTCTTGCGACCTGTGGCGAAAAGATTGACATCGAGAAATACGGCATCGTTCACAATAAGTGCGTGGATGATGACCTGATGATAAAGTACTTCTCAGATGATGCGAGGTTGATGGACTATCTGGGCGTTGAGATTCAGGATGCCAACCTATTCAGCGGAGAGCGCACAATCATTAAGAAAAAGAACAACAAGGACAAAGGTCAGCGCCAGTTCTGTGGTTGCATCGCCAGCAAGGACATCGGTGAATACAACACCTGCGCCCACCTTTGCGAATACTGCTATGCGAATAGCTCGAAAGAAGCCGCGCTGCGCAACCTGCAGACGCACAGACAGAATCCGTTTGCGGAGACTATAATTGGAAAATGAGATGGCATACAAAGAAGAACTGGCCGCTTTAGGGGAAATCTCCTTTGAAAAGATACGAAGGGTGGCATATAATTATGTCATAAGCCTTCCGGAAGAAGATAGAAATGCCTTGTTTGATTCATTGAATCACGGAGTGAACCTCCTTGATTCGGATGCTCAGATGAAGTTGTATATGTATTCCTTCGGCAAGATGCACCAAGCGAAGGTTTACAGGGCTCTACAAAGTCTTGATTTGAATGTATTTACCCAAAACGACTTTGATGTGGTCGACTGGGGATGCGGCCAAGGCCTCGCCACTGTCTGCTTCTTTGATTACTTGAAGACAAGACACATCACCAATAGGGCCGGGAACATAATTCTGATTGAGCCTTCGGACTCCGCTAGAGAGCGAGCTGAGATCCACGTCAAGGCATACGTCGAACCGCACACGAATGTGAGATGCGTTGGAAAGTATATCGATGATGTTACAGAAGAAGAAATCAAGTCAGAAAGTCCTGTCACCATCCACTTCTTCTCAAACATCCTGGACATCAACAGCATTGATCTGAAACGACTTGCCGAGAAACTTGGCGCAAGCGTTCAGGGGCAGCAATATATCATCTGTATAGGACCTATGAATAGTGGCAACCGCCGCATAGACCGTTTCTATGAGTATTTCAATGCACCTGAGACCTTTATGAATGAGACGGAAGCGGAGTACTGGTATCCCAACAACAATAGGCCGTGTTCATACAATATCAAAGTCTTCAGGCTCGAGAGCAATCAGGTCAACGTCATCTCCGTAAACTACTATCCAGACACCCAGTTCTATGCAGGATACCAGTTGGATGCTGTTCGAGATGCCCTGAATACGGATGACGAGGAATTTAACAAGAAGGTAAGCAGCCTCTATAAATATCTTTCAAGCTTCGATGTGGCTGCTCCATTTGATTTCGGTGCCGGAGTTTATGACGATGTCCATCCAGTGCTGGCTGTCCTCAACAATATCGTGACAAGAGGCCTTCCTACTAAGAGCAGCCCTTTCGTAGAAGAAGCGTTTGTCTCTATGGGCAACCACCGGCAGGAGGATAAACTGGGATCTCTGAATTATGCCGCAGAAAAGCTTGATGCTAAAGAACTTTTCTTGGCATTGCATATAATTGATTCCAGATTTGTGCTGAATGCCAAAAACTATAACAACGCCATCCTGGAAGGTAATTTTGAAAAGACATTCATTAACTCTTCCGCTCCACAGTTCTTTAGACAGCTGTTCCAACCACAGCGCAGTCTCATTTCCATAACGGAGAGCACTGTACACCATTCTCAGAGAGTGGATTTTGCTTGTCAATATCCATATGACATCGTTGATATCAATGGGAAACAGTATAAGGGTTGCGTTGTCGAGCTTGATGGCGTGTATCATTCAAATGAGAAGAACAGTCTGAATGTTGCCAAGCGGGCAGAAGACATTGAGCAGAGCGGTTGGAAATGCGTTAGAATCTCAGACTATAAGCAAATAGGCAATGAACTCAAAGATCTTAACAACGAGTATTTCACTACGGTAAACAAGGCCTACAAGAAGGAATTCACCGAGGACTGGAAGCGTAGCTTGCAGATGACGATGAGTCCGTTGGGCATTGCCCGTGTGGAGAAAACTCTACTCGAGGCCTTGATGACCGGCAAGTTAAAGATTGAGAATGCCGAATGGCATATTCTTGCGATAGAGCGAGATGTGCCTTGTGTGGCGCTTGCCATAAGGGACCTCAGTCAGATGTTCAATAACATAACCGCATTGAGCAATGATTATCAGAACCTCAAGTTCCCGTCAGTCCATCTGGACATAGTCAGCTCAAAGGAATTTGTCGACTCTGCTCTGCATACTTTCGGCAATGGTTCATCCACCATTGAGGTCAATATTTTCAACTCCGAGGACGCTGCCGACAGCAGTAGAAAGTATGATGTGGTGCTTGATGTGGCTATCCTCAGAAGGGCTGAAATTGAGAATAAAGCCTTCAGTAAGTTCAAATGCCCGAGCAGGTGTTATTTCTGCATCAGGACATCAAACTACGTGAGGGGTGATAGACATATCTATACTACAGACACGATAGAGTACCAGCCTCTGGTGAAAAAAGATATGCAAGGCAATTATGAGGATATTCCCGACAAGAAAGCATTACTGCAATATTTTCTGAGGCTGATATTCAGAAAGGAGGACTTCCGCCCCGGACAGATTCCTATACTTAGCCGTGCCCTACAGAATAAGAGCGTAATCGGCCTCCTGCCTACCGGTGGCGGCAAGTCACTCACATATCAACTCGCTGCTATGCTCCAGCCAGGCGTTACGATTGTCGTGGACCCATTGAGGTCTCTTATGGCAGACCAGTACGATGGACTTTTGAAAGCCAGCATCGATACTTGCACGTTCATCAACTCGACCATAGATGCAACTGAAAAGGAAAGAAGGGCATCAATGATGGAAACATCAAAGGTGCAGTTCGTATTCCTCTCTCCAGAGCGTCTGTGTACATATGCATTCAGAGAGAAGCTGCGCAATATGCATCAGCTTGGAGTCTATTTCACCTATGGTGTCATTGATGAAGTTCATTGCGTTTCAGAATGGGGACACGATTTCCGTTTCACATATTTGCACCTTGGACGCAATCTCTACCAATATGTATTGCCAAAGCAAGCCGGAGCGGAAAAGCATCTGACATTGCTCGGACTCACAGCCACGGCCTCCTTCGATGTACTTGCCGATGTGGAGAGGGAACTTTCCGGAGATGGGGCATTTGAACTCGATTCGGATACAATCGTGCGCGATGAAAATACGAACCGCCTGGAGTTGCAGTATAAGATTGAAAAAGTGCCGGTAAAGTACGAAGATGACCAATACTACAACCAGAAAGGGTACATTGACGAGAGTCTCCCGAGAGCCGTAAAGATGACTGATAAATGGACCGTGTATGAGTCCAAAAAGGAGTTTCTTAAAGATTATCTTGACAGACTCCCCGGATATATTGAGGACCTCCAGAACAAGGACTCTATCAAGACCATAAAGACAAGGTTCAATGAACGTCAGAACATCGATGGTGTAATTTATACAGACTTAACAACGGATCTTCCTGAAGAATTCTTCGCGGAAAATGAATCCTATACGCAGGCCGGAATCATATTCTGTCCACATAAGAATAGCACTGGCATTTCAGTGAATGCGAATAAAGAGTCTCTTTTAGGCAAAATTCAGGATATCGGAACATTTATGGGCAGCGGTGACGGTGATGATGCCGATGAGATTGACCGAGAATCGTTCAAAAACCTTGATCTGTTCCGTGAGAATAAGCTCCCATTGATGGTTGCAACCAAAGCATTCGGTATGGGTATCGATAAACCGAATGTTCGCTTCACCGTCAATATGAACTACTCCAGTTCCCTTGAGAGTTTCGTTCAGGAAGCGGGGCGCGCCGGGCGTGACCGTAAGATGGCCTTGTCGACAATATTGTTGTCTGACTATCGTCTTGTCAGTATAAAGAAATCGTGCACAAATAATCAATTCCCAATGATGATAATCAAAGGGAAATGGTTCCGGGATGGAGATCTGCAGGTAATTCTTGATTATTACGACATAAATGTCAATGACGATGATTTGGTGTATTGCACGCCAGACAAGGATATGGTTAAGCTCCGTTGCGATGTTTGCAATATCCGCTATGCATTCAAGCTTTGCGGATCAATCTGCACGCGATGCAACAAGGGGCCTTGCCAGATCCGATGCAGTGAGTATGAACACTGTCAGCTAAGGAAGGTTCCTGATGAGGGGCGCGGATATGTGTATACAGAAGATCTCAAGGAAGTCCTCCGTGAAAATGACCTGACCATATCACCTAGACATTACGAGTATCAGAATGTTGACTATGAAACGGTGATGTATTTCTACAACAACAACTTCAAGGGAACCCTCATAGAAATGAGGACTATGATGGAGTTGTTGAATGATTGCGACACTGACATATTCTATGGAAATGATGCGGAGTTGAAAGATACAGTCCCGGTTCGCCATTTCCTTCAGAAGGTGTTGGCTTCGGAAGTAGATACGGAGATAGTAGCTCTGATTTCAGCAATATCTATTTATGAGACAAATGTAAACGGCATTACGGAGAAAGTGAGAGTCCTTAAGGTTGGAGACAATAACAATGCAGTCAAGAATATTGAAAATCAAAAGGAATTCTATGTGAACAAGAAAGACCTGACTCCTTATAGAGAAAAGTCGGATGTTGCTAAAGCTATTTACAGAATGTGCTGCATAGGCCTTATTGATGACTTCACTGAGGATTATGGAAAGAAGGTATACCGAGTCGTGGCCAGAAGGAAGCCGGATGGTGCATATTACAAAGCACTGCAGGCTTTCCTTGAGAGGTATTACACCAAAGAAAAGGCTGCTGAGATGGCGGAGGAAATTCCGAATGCTCCGGGAGATAATGAAGTGCACAAATGCCTTGCCTACCTTACGGAGTTTATCTATGATAAGATAGCCGTCAAGAGGAAGCAGGCGATTGATGATATCAGAACATTCTGCATAGAGGGCACAAGCTATGGGCAGGATTGGAAGCGAGCTAATGAAGAGATGAAGGATTTTATCTATTACTACTTTAACTCAAAATACGCCAGGGCAGACTACAAGACAGAAAACGGAGAGCCATTCTCTCTTACTGACGAGTCGAACAGAGGCCGCACTTGGGCCTACGATCTTTTGTTCAAGTATATGAGAGTCATCGACGATGACGTACTCGGTACCAGTTCGCCCAAAGATAACATAAAGCATCTTCAGGGTGCTGTGCGTCTGATTCGTAGGGCCGTGACAGAAAGCAATCCTGTGCTGGACTTCTTGAATGTATATTGTCTGCTATACCTGAAGGTTGGGAACAATCAGAATCTTCAAGAGGAACTGCAGAATAGCTATATCCGAGGATATCAAGCTTTCTATAAGGCAACTGCAAGCAAAGAGGATTTCTATTCGAAAATGGAGAAATTCAAGAAGGAACTGCGAGCCAATGGAAGGAACGTGGCCACCAAGAAAGAAATCGAGGTGTTGAAGGAGTGGGATATGCTCAGTGAGGTCGATATCCACGCTGACTGGGCCGCTGATTTCAAGAAGAAATATGTTGATAACAAGTAAAATACGACAATAAATGGACAATTCAAACATTCTGACCACATTGGCCAAACTTGAAGAAAGTATCGCTGGCATAGACTCTGCAAAAAAGCAGGTTGATGATGTTGTAAAAAGCAATGGAGAGGCTAAAAAAGTATTCGATGACCTTGCCAAATCGATGTCAGGAGTCAAGAAATGCTTAGACGATGTTCTCAAAGCAATCAAGGAGAAAGCAGAATCGCTTGACTCTGAATCAAAAGCGATATTGACTATCTTCCAGACATCCAGCAATACAATTCTTGAAAAGACAGAAGTTGCTCTAGTATCTGCGCAGAAATCAATGGAAAACGGTGTTGAGAAGTCAGTTGCTCGTCTCAATGGAGCTATTGATTCATTGAGTTCCTGTGTTCAATCTCTCAACCAACTGAAGGAAGAGATTTCAAATGCGGTAAAGCAGGTTTCAGAAATGAGAACAGAACTGAAATCCGTTGAAACCAACATAAAAAATGAATTGTTGGAAAAATCGGATTCGATAGCTGGAATGATTGATTCAAAGTCAGCAGATCTTTTAGACAAGATCGAATCTGAATCAGCGACTCTTAACTCCAAGATTGAGTCCAAATTTGCGGAGATATCCTTGGCAATGGACGATAAAGCGAAAGAACTCATAAATTCACATAGCGACCAAGATAAAAAACTCAAGGATATTGCAGCCGCCATCACCGAAGTCAAAGCAGAGGAGAACAAGACTCAAAATCAGATAGTTCTACTTATTAAGCATCAGAAGGCAACTAATATCATTGCAATCATAACTATGATTCTTGTCATTCTCGGTGTTGCAGCCCTGAAATTCGTATAGCAGACTTAAAACGAGCTTCGCCATTCACGATATCGATTCCGTGAAAATATCCTGTCTCCCGTTCGGTAACACTTTCGGCCTCTTTTGTTTCCCAAGAGTGCATCCTGCACTCTTGGGAAACATTTATCCCACTTTTCGTCTCCCGAGGGTGCTGTTGAGCACCCCTATGAGAGACATTGTTACCCTTATTCGCTTCTGAAAGGCCATTCGGCATCCGCAAGGATAACTGCGCCGCACACTTGGCACTTATCGTTCCCGGAGAGTGTCCGGTTACTCTTCTGAGTAACGCACGCCCTCATTTTTGTCGTCCAAGAACCGGCGGAGGAGAGGCTTGTTATTATTCATTGATTTGACCCGCCACATAAATTTGGGCGGTTTAGGAGTTTTTCGTATATTAGTGACTTGTTATGCGGGACGGCAGCGGAAAGAGATGTAGGGGAAGCGGGAGATGAAGAGAGATGAAGGAGCGCATTTGGCGGCCGAACAGGGAGCCGAGCGGTGACTGAATGAAATATTAATAACACAAATATTTAAAAGTAAAGCACATTGTATGAAAGGACATCCTAAAGGACTGATTTCAGCGGCGCTGAGCAACATGGGCGAGCGCTTCGGGTACTACATTATGAATGCGGTTCTCACACTCTTCCTTTGTTCGAAGTTCGGACTGAGTGACGAGACTGGAGGACTCATCTACTCATTCTTCTATGCTGGAATATACATTCTCAGCCTTGTGGGAGGTATCATCGCCGACCGCACCCAGAACTACAAGGGGACGATCCAGAAAGGACTCATCATCA
>OLPR01000972.1_pt1 | contig 24728 bp, 23 predicted proteins | sample 1672761 | NCBI WGS metagenome assembly OLPR01 (sample SAMEA3136721, study PRJEB25190) | human gut metagenome | biome: human gut; feature: human-associated habitat; material: faeces | place: Austria | collected 2013 | reverse complement strand
CCAGAGTCTGCAAACCGATTTTGCGCATAACTCTTGACAGTACCACGAAAGATGATATACCGCCGGTATTCTATAAGCATTATCCCAGTTTGATGAGCGGTAAGATGAATGTGTCGGAGCTGGCACGGGTGTGCGGGCTGAGTAGGCCGACAGTGTACAAGTATATGAAGATGATGGGATAATGCAAAGGACTTGCGTATATTACGCAAGTCCTTAATAATTCATTTACTATCTCTATTTGCTTCCTGTGCTTTCTGTGCCTCTTCTTCTTTGGCAATACACTCATCGCAAGCCGGGCTTCCGTTATCAAGACATCCAATCAAATAGCCTTCAACTTCTCTTCCGCAAAAAGGACACTTTTCAGTCATTGTTATGCTCTCCTTTCATTTTGCTTATTATAAATGGTAATACATCATAATTCGTGTATTCCGCTCATTCAACCCAGCATAATATGTATTGAGTGCTGTAAGTTGAGCAATCTGCACTGTATATCCCTTAATCTGCTTTAGTTCAGAAGCTATAACACTTGTATTCTTCTGGATTTCTTTTATCTGCTGGTAGAGCATATACTGATTCTGCTTTATTTTTTCCAAGTTTTCGATTACCGTGTTCAACTGCGAAATCACAGTATCTTTTCGGAGTTCATCTTCATAAAGATTATATGCACCGTGTGGTCCTGTAAGGCTATCACATCTTCCAGTAACCAAATATTCATAGATACTGGTCAGAGCAGGTAAGTTACGATATTTGGGATAGATTTCGTCAAGCTCATACAGTTTTGTTAGTAGTCCATCCGTTTCTGCAATTTTCAAGTCCATCACAGACACAATTTTCTTCTTTGATTGTTCAAGTTCCTTGCAATCCGTATTATATTGGGTGCGCAGAACCTCGTTTTCTCTTCTTATGTCTTCGCATTTCTTTCTGTATTCTTCCATTTGAGGAACATAGTAAGTTTCATATTGTTTATCAGCTTCTTTTTGTGGACCGGTTACCATCTTGTATAGGCCCACAAAACACAACACGCCAATTATAAGGCAGATCACCCCACAGACTGGCAGAGGCACAATGAAAACCAACCCCACTACGCTAAACGCACCCCCAGTTGCACCGGCGGTCCAAACTAAGTCTACTGGCCATTTATTATAATCATCTGCCGTAGGTACTGTTGGCTCAGCTGGTGAAGGAATTACACCCAACTGAGGCTTTCGTAAGTCGAACTCCTGCAAACAATGCTTCTTAAGATCATTTTGCGTGTAGAGCTCCGTTTCTAGTTCAATTGCGCACTTAACGTAGTCAACAATTTTTTCCTTTTCCATAATTAACTCCATTTATTTCATCATTATTTCGAATTTAGTAAGCAAAAGCAACGCCAGTTCTTCGTCGCTTTTCGTTAAGGGTTTTCCAAATAATGGTTGACATTCCTTGGCAAACTCTTCAAATGACTCATCCAGACCAAACTTAATGCGTAAAAGATAGAACATTACTTCGACAAATGAACCTGCCGATATTCTTGCAGCCGCATAGAATGAATTCCCAACAAGAAGCAAGCTCTCTTCTCTCAGAAAATCTCGAGCAATTCTTTCAAGTCTGAGTCCTACTGTATCTTGTAGATTATGCAATCCCATTGATACATCCCCCTACTTCGAGGATTACGCATCTGCGTATTTTTCTCAATTATAACTCTTTTTGGTAAAATACGCAAGTGCGAATACGCACGTGCGGAAAATTTCTTACAGCCGGGAGATGGGGCGGCAGGGCTTTGTTCTTGCAATTTTGCATACAATGCGGTATACTAAATAAAACCGCAATAGGTAAGGAGGAATCTCCATGAAGCTGATCATTGCAATCGTACAGGACGAGGATGCTTCCCGCCTGGTTAGCAGCCTGATGAACGAAGGCTTTGGTGTAACGAAACTGGCCACCACCGGTGGTTTCCTGCGCGCGGGAAATACTACGCTGCTGGTTGGCGTGGAGGACGAACGCTTCGAGGGCGCCATGGGCGTAATCGAAAAGGTGTGTAAGTCCCGCAAGCAGCTGGCAACTTCTCCCACGTCCATGGCAGGCGTTTCCGGCGTGTATTCGCCCTATCCCATCGAAGTCATGGTGGGTGGCGCTACCGTGTTTGTGTTGACGGTGGATCAATTCGTCAAGCTGTAAACAGCAGGGAAGGAGCGGCACGTTGGCGCTCACGGAGAACAATAACCAGTTAGCAGCGCCCGGCTTACGCGATTTCGCGGCGCAGGGCGCTGTTTTCGATGGATTGATGCAAACGCTGCGTACGGGGGATTATGTCCATGCCTATTTAATCTGCGGAATGCATGGCATTGGTAAGCGCACGCTGGCCAGGCTGATGGCCCAGTATATTTTGTGCCGCGGGGAAAAGGATCAGAAGCCTTGTGGCCGCTGCCCCGAATGTATTCGCTTCCGGGATGGAACGCATCCCGATGTGGTGTATCTTCGGCCTGAAAAGGACCGCAAAAATATTACGGTAGATCAGGTTCGGGAATTGGTAGCACTGGCGGCAGAGCATACCTATGTGGGGGGACGGCGGATTATTTGCGTGGAGCAGGCGGAGAAAATGAACCCGCAGGCGCAGAACGCGCTGCTGAAAACCCTGGAAGAGCCGCAGGCGGAAAACGTATTTCTTTTGCTGTGCGAGGATACAGCGCTGCTTCTACCCACCATTGTTTCACGGTGCCGTGTGGTAAAGCTGCACCCTTGGCCCAGAAATGTAATGATAGCGGCACTGGAGCGAGCCGGTGCCCCGGCGGAGCATCGGGCGGAAGCCGTAGACCTGGCAGGCGGAAGCATCGGTCTGGCGCTGGCAACTGCCATGGATGAGGATTTCTGGCGGCGGCGGGCGGAGGTTATGGCGGACTTCTTTTCGCTTACAGCGCGTTCACAGATCCTTGCCGTATCCAACCGCTGGAAGGACCGGCGCGACCAGGCCGAGGAACTATTGCGGGATGTGGAGGAAATGCTGCGCAGCCTATGGCTGACGCATGTGGGATTGCTGGACGCCCAGGGCGTTGCCAGCTTCCCGCTCCCTTGGCAACGCTTGGCCAAGGAAGGCGAGGATGCGGCATTCTCGCGCCTGCTGGACGCTGTGTTTGAGGCCAGACGGCGCAGAGCCAATCAAGTAACGTGGCAGGCAGTGGTCGAGGGACTGCTGACGCACATGACGGAGGAAATTCAACCATGGTTAAAGTAATTGGCGTTCGCTTTCAGAACGCTGGAAAGCTCTATTTTTTCGACCCCGGCTCCTATTGGCCCACTGCCGGGGATTTTGTCATTGTGGAAACCACCCGCGGTGTGGAGTTTGGCGAAGTGGTTACGGGCGTCAAGGAAATCGCCGATGACCAGTTGACTGCGCCGCTTAAGCAGGTGATCCGTATTGCCAACGCCCAGGATGTGCAGCATGCCAAGGATAACGAACGTGCGGAAAAAGAGGCATACGGCATTTGCCAGCAGAAGATTGCCGACCATAAGCTGGACATGAAGCTGGTCTCCGTAGAATATACCTTTGATAATAACAAAATACTGTTTTATTTTACAGCCAATGGCCGGGTGGACTTCCGTGCCCTGGTGAAGGATCTGGCCAGCGTATTCAAGACGCGCATTGAACTAAGGCAAATTGGTGTGCGGGATGAGGCAAAGATGCTGGGGGGGCTTGGCCCTTGCGGACGCCCCATCTGCTGCGGCACGTTCCTGGGAGATTTCCAACCTGTGTCCATCAAAATGGCAAAGGAACAGAATTTGTCCTTGAACCCCACCAAGATCAGCGGCGTTTGCGGCAGGCTGATGTGCTGCCTGAAGTACGAGCAGGAAAATTATGAGCAGATTCGCAAGCAAATGCCCAAGGTGGGAAAAGAAGTCATTACCCCCGAGGGAACCGGCGTGGTGTGGGAACTCAACGTCATCAAGGAAACGGTACGCGTCCGCCTGCAAAAGGGGGACAGTAGCGAGCTGAAGGATTTTCCCATGACGGATGTGCAGCGGGTCAACCTCCCGCAGAATGTGCGTGCACCCAAGGCGGAAGAAACTCCTGCCGCAGAGGCGCAGGAACCGGCCGAAGGACAGGAGACTACCCGAGAGGAGACGGCAGAAAACCGCCGTGCGCAAAAACGTCCGCCCCGCGGCAACCGCGAGGAACGTGCCCCCCGCAAGGATGAACGGACGGCCGAGAAACCCAAGGAAAACCGCGTTCCTGGCCTGGGGAAACCCGTTATGCGGGAGAATCCCAAGCGGCGCAAGGAGGCGGCGGAAAAGGAAAAGCCCGCCGTACAGCCTCGAAAAGAGCCCCCCAAACCGAAGGAAACCGCACGGGAAGGCAAACCGGCCATCAGCCCCTGGCAACAGGCGGTTGCACAGGCGCTCCGCGCTGCCCAGGAGGAAGAACGCGTGGAAGAAAAGCCTATTCTTGCCGAGGATCACGAAGATACCTTCCTCTTTACGGAGGAGGAGAGCGAGGACGATACGATTTAACAGGGCGTGGGCTGCAGCGCGTGGTAAATGTGGCGAAGGCCGCTTTTGCCTGGAGGCAAGCTGAGCCAACCAGAGTCCCGCATAATGGGTAGGGAAGGGATTTTGCATGCAAAATCAACAACCAGCCCCGCCAGCTTATCCGCTGGATACGAATGCGCGTGGGAAGGCCTGCGGCACCTTCCATACCTTCTGAGAATTTTTTGAACAGCCTGCGGCTTTCCACGAGAAGTGGAAAGCCGCTGCTTTATTTCGTGGATGAGGTGCGGAAGAAAGGGGCGTTTCCATACGTCTGCTTTTTGGGTGTCCTGAGGGCGCGTTGTACAATTTGCCCCCTTGTGATATACTAAAAGCATCCCGACACAAAGGAGGAAGCGCAATGTCGGAAGAGAAAACGGTCAGCAAACCCAGGCAGCTGTGGGACAGCGCAGTCAAGGCTGTGAAAGGCGGCGGCACGGAGCAGCTGATTGAAACCTTCACCGCGGAGATGACCCTGGTAGCCGAGGGACTTTGCGAGGACCAGAACAACCTCCGCCGGGAAATTACCCAGGTGCGCACACTGGCCGAAAAGCTGGAAACCCGGGTGGATAATGAGCAGGAGGTGCTGGACACCACCCTGCGAGAAAATCAAAAGGAGATAGACCGCCGCTTGGATGAGTTAACCCGCCGCATGAATACCCTGGAGGCCAAAGCAGCCAAGCAGGACGGAAAACTGAAGCGGGAAAAGAACCTGATTAGCCAGTTGACGCTGCTGGCGGGCATTATTGCCGGCGCGTGGGTGATCGTTACGGTGCTGAACCTGTTCCAGTGAATGACGGAGGCGCTTATGAAGACGTATCAGGAAATGGTGCAGGAATACAAACGCCGTCAGCGTAACACGGTGGTGGATACCATTGCCGCGGGGCTGACCTATATGGATGAAATTGCTCTGGACACAGGCCTGCTGGAGGAAACGGGGCTGCTGACGGAGCTGACGGAAACCGCCTGCGGCGCGCTGCCCTTTGCCATTATTGCCGTTACGGAGGGCAGCAAGGTGGTGCTGGGGAAAAAGACCGGCAAGAGTGGCGTGAAGGACGGCGCTTTCCGCATGGCCAAAACCGGGGCCGCCATGGGCATAGGCAGCGCGGTGACCATGGCGGCCGGGTTCTGGGCGGCGCTTCCGGTCACCATGGGCGTACGGGCGCTGTTTGACCGCTATCGTTCCCGGGCGCTGACAGGCTGCCGGGTACAGGCGAGAATCAACCGCCTGCGGGAGCTGAGAGAATTGCTGGAAAAGCAGCAGAGCGCACCGGAACAGGAAACCGAGCCGGTCCTGATGCCGGCCCCCGTGGTGGTGGGATGAATTCGCTTTTTCGATGGACCGGCAGGGAATGGGACCGGAGAAGTCGAATGGTGTAAAATCGCTTATTTATTTTGCCGGGAAACCGACACCTTTACGAAAGGAGCACACACAATCGTGGAAAAGCTGGAAATGGATTTGCTGGAAATCCTCCGGGAGGATTGCCGGTTGCCCTTGGAAAAGCTGGCCGTAATGACCGGGGTGACGGTGGAGAAGGTGGCCGAAACCATTGACCGCCTGGAGAAAGAACGGGTGATTCTTCGCTATGCTCCCACCATCAACTGGGACAAGACCGACCGTGAGCGGGTGGAAGCCATGATTGAGGTTCGCGTAACGCCCCAGCGGGATATGGGCTTTGACGCGGTGGCCAAGCGCATCTACCGCTTTGAAGAAGTAAAAAGCGTTTATCTCATGAGCGGTAATTACGATCTGCTGGTGCTGGTGGAAGCCCGCACGCTCAAGGAACTGGCGCTTTTCGTATCTGAAAAGCTTTCAACCCTGGAAATGGTTACCGGTACCGCCACCAGCTTTGTGCTGAAGCGCTATAAAGAGGAAGGCGTCGTCTTTGAGGGCGAGAAGTCGGATCAGCGGCTGGTGGTTTCCCCGTGAACTATGACCGGTATTTGAATGCGCGGGTAGCCGCGGTTCCCCCCAGCGGTATTCGCCGCTTTTTTGACCTGGCCGCAACCATGAAGGATACCATTTCCCTTGGCGTGGGTGAACCGGACTTTATCACGCCCTACCACATCCGCAATGCGGCCATTAACAGCATCGTGGATGGAGAAACCCAGTACACCCCCAACCGCGGCTTATTGGCCCTTCGGGAGGAGATCAGTGGCTACTTGCAGAAGCGCTACCAGATCACCTACGATCCCCAGAAGGAGATTTTGGTGACGGTTGGCGCCAGTGAATCCATCGACGTGGCGCTGCGGGCGTTGATCTCCGACGGGGACGAGGTGCTGGTCCCAGAGCCCAGCTATGTGAGCTATAGCCCCAGCGTGATTTTTGCCGGCGGTACGCCCGTGGGTGTTGAGACCCGGGAGGACACGGACTTCCGCCTTTCTGCGCAACGTGTCCGGGAAGCAATCACCCCGCGAACCAAGGCGCTGATTTTGCCCTATCCCAACAACCCAACCGGCGCGGTCATGGGCCGTGAAGAACTGGAGGAACTGGCCCAGGTAGTCCGGGAGCGGGAACTGCTGGTTATCAGCGATGAGATTTATTCCGAGCTGACCTATGGCGGGGAGCACGTGAGCTTTGCATCGCTGCCGGGGATGTGGCCCTATACGCTGACCATCAACGGTTTCAGCAAGTCCTTTGCCATGACCGGCTGGCGCGTGGGATACATTTGCGGTCCCGGGGAGCTCATCAGCGTCATGAACAAAATCCATCAGTATGGCATTCTCTGCGCGCCACGGCAGGGACAGGCGGCCGCCCTGGAGGCGCTGCGTTCAGGCCGGGAAAACGGCTATGAGGATGTGATGCAGATGCGGGAGAGCTATAACCGCCGCCGCCGGCTCATGGTGGACGGCTTACGGAAGATGGGGCTACACTGCTTTGAGCCCCGGGGAGCCTTTTACGTGTTCCCCTCCATTCAGTCCACAGGGCTGAGCAGCGAGACCTTCTGCGAGCGCCTGTTGCAGGAAAAGCGGGTAGCCTGCGTGCCCGGTACGGCCTTTGGCCCCTGCGGGGAAGGGTACATCCGGTGCAGCTATGCCACGGCAGTGGACAAGCTGAACGTTGCCCTGGAGCGAATGGCGGACTTTATTCAAGGCTTGCACCAAAGCTGAAAAAGGGAGGAAATCCATGCGAAAGATATTTGCTGTACTGCTGACGCTGTGCCTGCTGCTGCCTGCTGCCTGGGCGGAGGAAGAGGAGGAACTGTCCCTGGTGGACCTGATGGGCGGGGACGGTACCGAAATCGTTACAGGCTTGGAGACGGTGGAGGAGCCGGCAACCGAAGGTGAGGAAACCGTTGAGCTGGTGGATGAGACCAGCGGCATACGCACCATTACGGCTACCTTCGCGGGAGATATGACCATCGGCGATGACTGCCGCAAGAGCAATAAAATCTTTGAGAACGAGCTGGAAAAACAGGACGGCGACATCAACTTTACCATGCGCAATATCCGGGATATTCTCCTGGAAGACGATATGACGCTGGTCAACTTTGAAGGCACGCTGACCAACTCCACCTACATTCCCGATAATAAAAAGGAAAATTCTTTTCTCTTCAGCGCGCCGCCGGAGTATGTATCCATGCTCACGGACAATGGCATCGAAGCCGTGGCGCTGGAAAATAACCACGTCATGGACCATGGGGAAGAAGTGTATCTGGAAACCCAGCAGCATCTCACCGATGCCGGGATCGTGTGGTCCAACGCGGAGAACATTGGCGTTTTTACGGTCAAGGGTGTGGAGATTGCCATGCTGAGCTATCAGACCTTTGACAGGTATGATACCCTGTTTACCCAAGTGCCCCTGGATGTGGCAGAGGCGAAGGCGAAGTACCCCCTGGTGATCGTCAGCTTCCACTGGGGCGCCGAGAAGGACTATGCCCCCAACAGCAACCAGCAGAAAATGGGCAAAATGGCCATCGATGCAGGCGCGGACCTGGTGGTGGGCCATCACAGCCACCGGATCAATCCCATTGAGGAGTACAACGGCAAGTATATTGTCTATTCCCTGGGGAATTTCTGCTTTTCCGGAAACAGCAAGCCTGACGATATGAGCAGCTTCCTGTTCCAGATTCGCTGGCGGGTGACGGATACGGAGATTACGCAGGAGGACTTCCGCATTATTCCCATTCGCATTTCCAGCCGCACGGACTATAATGACTTTACGCCCACAGTGCTGGACAAGGCAACAGCCATTGACGGCCTGCTGACCACCCTGAAGGAGAACGGAAAGAAGCTGGACAATCCCGTGAGCGAGTATCCGCTGGATTGGTAACGCTTCAGGAGGAAAGACACATGGACATTACCCTGCGCAGGGTTACCCATGCCAACTTCGGAGAATTGGCCGATCTGGCTGTCCGGGAGGACCAGCGCGAGTTCGTGGCTTCCAATGCCGTCAGCATCATGGAGGCGTATACCACCCTGGTGGAAGGCGGCGTGGCATTGCCCTTTGGCATCTATGCAGGTGATACCCCTGTGGGGTTCCTGATGATCGGCTATGATTGCCTGGACTGGGAAGACGCACCGGCGGTGGCCCGTGGTGCCTATTGTCTGTGGCGGCTGATGATTGACGCCAGGTACCAGGGCAGGGGATACGGACGCCGCGCCCTGCAACAGGCGCTGTCGTACATTCGGACCTTTCCCTGCGGACCGTCGGAGCACTGCTGGCTCTCCTATGAGCCAGGCAACCTGAAGGCGAAGCGGCTGTATGAATCCTTTGGCTTTGCGGAAAACGGCCAGATGGACGGCAATGAAGTGGTGGCCGTGCTGCACCTGTAACACTGGAAAAGCGGACGTCCCATGTCCAGGGGAACTTTTCTCCCGGGCAAGGGATGCCCGCTTTTTTAAGGGTTCATATGCATTTGAACGGGGGACAAGGCTAAACGCGCAACTCCTGCCGGATAAAGGCAACGTTTTCTGCTACCGGTCTGGTACCGTCCACTCGTAGAACAGGGCAGTGCAGGGTTGCTACCCACTGCGCCACATATTGCTCAGTCCTGTCGGCGACCATGGCAAAGAAAGCGGATTCCTGCACGTGCAAGTCTCCCCCCGGGAGCATACGTGCACCGAACTTCTCATAGGATCGGCGCTGCACTCTTTGCAGCCGAATTTCTTTGGGTACCTCCACCCGGATGACGCAGCGATACAGCTTGGGAACAACCTCCCCATAATCCCCGCGTACGGCGGAAAAAACGAAGTACGGATGCGCCTGGACAGCCTCTGCAAGGAGGCGGATAGCCTCCTCACGGGAACGCGGAGAGGCAAACAAATAGTTGGGATCTGTTTTTGGAAAGAACAAATCCTCATTGTCAATGAAGAAATACCCCAAGGACTCAGCCAGAGCGCTGCCCAGCGTGCTTTTTCCGCTGCCGTTAAGTCCGCATATCATGATGCCTTTTTTCATGCGTTTCCTCCGCAAAAAGGCCCGGCTTTCAGGTGCGTGAAAGCCGGGCTGTAAGATATTTGCACAAAATTGCTGCTTAGATACGGGCGAAATATGCCTTCAGGTTGCCTCCGGCAATGTCCGAAAGGGTATCCTCGCCGTACCCACGTTTGCGCAGGGCGGAAAGCAGATGGGGGATCTGCCCGGCATGTTCCAATCCCCGGGGACAGCACTCAATGCCGTCAAAGTCGGAACCGAAGCCCACGTGCTTTTCACCGCCCAGTTGGCATACATGGTCGATATGCTCGGCCACGGTGTCCACATCGGCTCTCCCATCCTGATTCAGAAAGGCGGGATAGAAGTTGATTCCCACATATCCCCCCTGTCGGATCATCAGCCGGAGCTGCTCGTCGGTCAGGTTCCGAAAGTGATCGCAAAGGGCGCGGCAGCAGCTGTGGGAAGCCATGGGCGCCACATGGGTCTTGGCGAAAATGTCGTAGAAACCCGCTTCGTTCAGGTGGGAGGTATCCACCGCCATGTGCAGGCGCTGCATTTCCCGTACCACCTGCAGGCCATAGGACGTGAGCCCTTGGGTGGAGCCGGACTTGGCGCTGTGCCCCAGGGCGTTTTCGTTGTTCCAAAGCAGGGCAGCCATGCGCACGCCTTTTTCTCGCCACTGCGCCACGGTTTCCAGGCCGGATTCAAACACTTCGCCGCCCTCAATGGAGAGCATGAAAGAGGATTCGCCTTCCTGGGCCTGGGCCGGGTCATCCACCTGGCGCACGCCTGCTGCCAGCAGCGCAGGGATTGCCGCCATTTCTGCCGCCACAATGCCATTTACGTTGCCCTGGTTTCCCTTGGAGCCTGTCCACAGGGCAAAGGTTTGCAGCGTAACGCCCCCCTGACGCAAACGTTGCGGGGTAATCATCAGTTCCTTGGCGTGCTGCACGCCCATGGCGTACAGCGTATCCGAATGGGTATCGCAGATCCACATGACGCTTCGCTTCCCTTACTCAGCCTTGCAGGCCGTTCTCCTGGCGCTCCATGTTTTCCACCACGACATCGTAGATGTCGCCCAGGGAAGCGCAGTATTCCAGCACTTTCCAGGGGGTATTGGTATGGAAATGAATCTTGATCAGATCCTCGTCGCCCACGGCCAGCAGGCAGTCGCCCTCAATGTTCTGGGTAATGTAATCATTAATGACGTCCTCGGAGAGATGCTTGCCCTCGATGAGCAGCTGGGTATCAAACTTGAATTCAAGCATGGTATCATCCTCAACCTTCGTAGAATATTTGGCAGCCATGGCCACCATGTAGATAACCTATGCAACACTACGCTTGTATTATGCACCAGATGGCAATTTTGCGCAAGACTTTCTTTTCCCGGGGAAGCGCGACGGATTCATTTCACTGGGTTTGGGGTATAACAAGTGTAAGAAAAAAAGGAGGCGATGAGCGATGCTGTTTGTAGAATATCCCAAGTGCTCCACCTGCCAGAAGGCAAAGCGTTATTTGGAGGAGCGGGGCGCTGCTTTTGAGGACCGGCCCATCCATACCCAGCCCCCCACGGTGGAGGAATTGCGTGCCTGGCAGGCAAAGAGCGGCCTGCCCCTGAAGCGCTTTTTTAATACCAGTGGGCGCAGCTATCAGGCCCTGGGGCTCAAGGACAGGCTCCCTGACCTTACGGAGGAGGAGCAGCTGACACTGCTGGCGGGGGATGGCATGCTGGTCAAGCGCCCGATTCTGGTAACGGAGGACGCGGTTCTGGTGGGATTCAGGCAGGCGGAGTGGGACGCCTTGCTTTCCAAATAAGAAGCATAAAAAAGGGGGAGCCTCAGGAGACGGCATCATGGCCGTGCTCCGGGGCTTCCCCTGCTCTTTAGTCGTCAAAGCTCATCTGTTCAAATTGCTCCCGGGAGATCAGCACCTGGCGGGGCTTGGCGCCGGCGGCGGAGCTGATTACACCACGGCGGGTCATTTCGTCAATCAACCGTCCGGCACGGGCGTAGCCAATGCGCAGACGGCGCTGAAGCATGGAAATGGAGGTTTGCCCGTCCATGATGGCCATTTCGATGGCTTCGGACAGGAGCGGGTCCACACCCTCCGTAGTGTTGCCTGCATCCACGATATCCGCGCCGCCGTCCTCTTCTGCGCCGCTGCGCTCCAGGGTTTCCAGCACATCGGGATCGTAATCCGCGTGGCTGTGCTGGCGGATGAAGTCGGTCACCCGGTTTACCTCGCTGTCGGTGAGGAAGCAGCCCTGCACACGAATGGGGGTGAATTCCCCATTGGGCAGGTAGAGCATGTCGCCGTACCCGAGCAGCTTCTCTGCGCCGTTACGGTCCAGGATGGTGCGGCTGTCCACATTGCTGGATACCTTAAAGGCAATGCGGCTGGGAATATTGGCCTTAATCAGTCCGGTAATCACGTCCACAGAGGGGCGCTGGGTGGCAACCACCAGGTGGATGCCCGCGGCCCGGGCCAGCTGTGCCAGGCGGCAGATGTACTCTTCCACCTCTTTCTTGCAGCTCATCATCAGGTCGGCCAGCTCGTCAATCACGATCAGAATGCGGGGCATGGGCTGCTCTCCCTCTTCCAGCGCCGCGTTGTATCCGGTGATTTCCCGCACGCCCCGGTCGGTGAACTTTTGGTAACGCTCCATCATTTCCGTTACCGCCCAGCTCAGGGCGCCTGCCGCCTTGTGGGGGTCGCTGACCACGGGGATGAGCAGATGGGGGATGCCGTTGTAACATTGCAGCTCAACCACCTTGGGGTCCACCAAAATCATACGCACCTGTTCGGGGGAAGAACGGAAGAGAATGGAGTTGATCATGGCGTTCACGCACACAGATTTACCGCTGCCTGTGGCGCCGGCAATCAGCAGGTGAGGCATGCGCGCCAGATCGCATACGATGGGCAAGCCGGCAATATCCTTGCCCAGTGCCACCCCCAGGGGAGAGGAAAGCTCCTTCATCTCCCGGGTTTCCAGCACTTCCCGCAGGGTGACGGGCGTGACGGTCTTGTTGGGAACCTCCACCCCTACCAGGGACTTGCCGGGGATGGGCGCTTCGATACGGACGGATTTCACCTCCATGTTCATGGCGATGTTCCGGTCCAGCTCCGTGACCTTGTTTACCTTGATGCCTGCGGCCATTTCCAGCTCAAAGCGGGAGATGGCGGGTCCGTGGGTTACGTGGCGCACCCGGGCGGGAATCTTGAAGGACTTGAGGGTCTCTTCCAGGCGCTGGGAGCGGAAAGCATCCTCCTCCTGGCCGGCGGGATTCGGCGGCGCAGGGGTTTTTAATAGCGCCAGGCTGGGGTACACATAGGGGATGGGAGCAGGCGCCGCTTCAGCGGGCGCGGCCTCCATCCCCTCCCGTCGAGGGGGCAGCTTAAGCTCAGGATCCCAAACCTCCTGTGGACGCTTCTCTTGCTGGAGAACCGGTACACGCATGGTGGCGGAGGTTGCAGGCGCATCCTGCTGGAAACGGCCTTGCAGGCGCGTTTCCTGCTGCTGCACCGTGGGCTGCGTGGCCTGGCCCACAGGAGGCTGCTGCGGCTCCACCTGGGCCACAGGGGCCAGGTAAGGCTCCTGCGGAATGGCCTCCGTGGTTGCCTGCTGCATGGCATGAAGGCGATGGGTAATGGGCGCCTCGGCCACGGGCTCGGGCGCGGGCTGGGAAGGCACGAAAGCAGCATCATTTGCCGCAGGGGGCTGCCAGGGGGTAGGCTCCCAGGGGGCTTCCTCCTCCTCAGGGGCAACCGGCGGCCATGCAGACTCCTGCACGGGCGTAGCGTCGGGCGCATCGGCCGCGGCGCGGTCCGCCTTTCGGCCGAATATCTTGGACTTTTTGGGCCGCTTGCCTTCCGCGTTGACGGTATTCAGCTGGCGCTGATCCGCATATTCCTCGTAAAGATATCCCCCCTGCATGGGCGCATAATCCCCCTGATAGGGTTCCTGGGGAGCGAAGCCGCCGGCATATACCGGCTCCTGGCGGGCAGTGCCTGGATACTCCCTCCCATTGCCGGGCTGGCCCTGCGGATAATAGCCGCCGGTGGGGGAGAGAGGCTGTGTACCCTGGCCATATCCCGGCCAGGACGGCTGCATGGGGGAGGAGGTGCCGGCAGCCTGCTGCGCGGGAGGATATTGGCCGGTCTGGATGGGTGCCGCCGGTTGCCGGGCGGCCTGCTGCCGGGCGACCTCCTGCTGGCGCAGATAGTTCAGCTCACGCTGGGTCAGCATCCGCTGCTGTTCCTGCTGCTCCTGCTTATGCTGCTGGTTTTGATGGCGTAGCTTGGCAATCAGCCCCTTCATGTCCAAATGGAAGAGCAGTATGGCGCAGCCAATCAGCGCCAGTATGCTGACGATTACACCCCCCACAATGCCCAGCGCTTTCCATAGTGGCCAGCTGAGCAGCATGCCCAGCAATCCACCGCCCATGCGGCTGCTTGCCCCGGCGTTGTAGGCCTGCCCCAGGAAGGCCTCATAGGCATCCGGAGCAGAAATGTAGCTCTTCGTCAGGTTCATTTGCCGGATGTAGCCCATCAGCGAAGTGGCCGGGGAACCGGTGGTGGAAAGAAGGTTCACCAGGTTCAGCGCCAGCAGATACATGAGTACGGCCAAACTCCATGCGCGCAGGGAGGGCTTCACCCGCGTGGACAGAATCACCAGTACACCGCCCCAAATGGGGATAACCGGCAGCAAAAAGGCCAGACTTCCCGCCAATCCATAGCAGATTTGCCGGGTACCCGCAAAAACGGCTCCGCTCATGGACAAAGCCACGGATAGAAAAATCAATACGCCCAGGGCGACCAACGTCAGCCCTAGCAAATAGCGGATCAATAGCTGGTCGCTGCTCCACTGGGGCTGAGTTTTTTTCTTTTGCGCTTTTTTCTGTGCCGCCATGGGTGTGTGTCCCTCCTGCAAGGTTTATTGCGTTACGAATATGCTTTGCAAAATGCCGTTGGCATCTGCGTGGAGGCGAAGCTGATGCTCGCCAATGTTATAGTAATCGCTGGTGCCAACATCCAGATAATAGGAATAGGCGTCGTCCTCGTTGATGTCCACGGAGGCATCCGGCTCACCCAGGACGGCACGCCATTCCGTCTGGGTGGTTACATCCGTACACAGGCCGTAGAAGTTGGCACGGTCTGTGCGGATACCTTGCACCACACTGTGGTCCCAGGTTTCCAGCAGCGCGTCGGTGAGCACATAAGCCCCGCGGAATGCATCATCCTCCAGGTGGAAGAACCGTCCCCCGGGGAAGTAATCCGGGTCCAGGCGCAAGGGATAACGTTCAATCAACGCGGTGAGCTGTTCGCCTACCACGGCGGGGATACCAGGAATTTGTCCGGCTTCCACAGCAGCGCGGATCTTTTCAGCGCTTTGCGCATTCAAGGTGAGGGCTTCCTCAGCGCCCAAGCGGGTGAGCACCGTACCTTCGCCCAGCTTTAGCAGATCCCGCAGCTCCGTATACAGCAGGGTAATTTTCCCGGCCTTGCCGCTGAGGGTGGTAAAGCGATCCAGGTCGTAATAAAAGGTAATCCCCACTTGGCTCAGTGCGAAAGTCTCCGGCAGGGGAGCCAGCTGCCCCGCTTCCAGGTGTGCAGACAACTCCGGGGCCACCTGCTGTTCCATGTAATCCAGGATGGCCTGACGTGCTGCTGCTTCATCTGTGAACAGATCGGCCAGGGTGATGACTTCGCCGGTGGTTAGGTCCAGGTTTACCGTGGACCACTGATGGGTGAATCCGCTGTCACGCAACGCACCCTGGGCAGAAAATGCAACGCTGAGCACGTCCCCGGCCAGCAGCGCTTCATAGGTTTGCGTTAGCCCCACAGAATCGGCGCTCAGGCTCTGCAACCGGGTAATGCGTGCCTCCACTTCACCCGCCGCGAGAATGGCGGCATTGGCCTGCTGCTGGTATACAGCGTCGCTCATGCCGGTTACCTGCGGATAGCTGACGCTGCCGGCAGCCGCGTCCACCTGCTGGTGGAGCAGCGAGGGAACTTCTTCCCCCAGTGCGGATGGAATACACAGCAGCGACAGCATCAGCAGTATGGCGAACATTTGCCTGCATTTCATCATGTCGAATACCTCCATTGAGATTTTATTGTACAACATTTAACGTATGAAGGCAAGCAAACCGTGCCGTACCGTGCGCGGGACCAGCGGAAATGCGTCCGCCTTGCCGCGTGAAATGGCTGCCGCAGAGACGAAAAAACGCTCCTTTCCATGGGAGACCGTCCCCCATGGAAAGGAACATTCAGATGCCGCTCTCTGTGAATGGTCATGGAATGGTCACTGGGGCGTTACAGTTCCAGGCAGGCTGCGCCTTCGGGGCGAATATCTAGCACCTGGCATTTATGCGTACCGAATACGCCCTCCATCTCTTCGATGAAGCCCGGCAATTCAGTCATGGGGACGAAATTCAGCGTCGTGCCGGCAAATCCACCTCCATGAATGCGCCATGCGCCCTTTCCCTGCAGGCGCTCCTCCGCCAGGCACAGCGCCAGGGAGAGAGACTGATCGTCCGGGCGGGCATACACATTTTGCAAATACATGAAGCTAGAACGTCCGCTGGCAATAATGGCCTCAAAGAAGGCGGGCAGATCGTCCCGGTACAGCGCCTCCGCTTCCTGCACCACGCGCTTGTTCTCCTGGAAAAAATGGATAGCGCGCATAATGGCGCGGTCGGATACCTTGCTGCGCAAGCGGGGAAGCTCCTGGGTGATCTGTTCCGGACGGACCCGGCGCAGGCATTCTTCGTCAAAGCAGGCCGCCACTTGCTTCATTTCCCTGGGAATAGCCGCATAGTCATCCGTCAGATCCGCATGGCTACCGCCGGTATTCACCACGGCCAGGGCATAGCCCTTCTTGGAGAAATCATAGTTCAGGGGGCGCACCACAGGATCGTCCGTCTTGAAGTCAATGAACACCAGGCCGCCCGCCGCGGAAGCCATCTGATCCAACAGGCCGCTGGGCTTGCCAAAGTGCACGTTTTCCGCATACTGGGATATCTGGGCCCGAAGCTTGTAGTCAATGGACCAGCCGTTGTACAGCTTGTCCAGAATAGCGCAGGTAAGCACTTCAAAGGCGGCTGAGGAGCTTAAACCGCTGCCGGAAGATACGTTGGACGTAACCACCGCGTCAAAGCCACCAATTTTGTAGCCAAGCTGCTGCATGCGCTCGGCTACGCCGCGGATCAAAGCAGCGGTGGTGCCTTTTTCGGCAGGCTGCGGGGTGAGCTCGGAAAGATCCAGCACCAGGGCCGGGTAACCATCGCTATGCAGGTGGACGGTCATATCCTTGCGGGCGGAAACGGCGGAAACCGTATCCAGGTTCACGGCGGCTGCCAATACTTTGCCACGGTTGTGATCCGTATGGTTACCGCCAATCTCTGTACGGCCCGGCGCACTAATCAGAAAAACGGGGCCATCGCCACTGTTAAAAGTTTCTTCATGACGCTTGAGCAGGGAGATGTAGCGTGCGGTCTGCTCCACAAGCATCCCATCGCGGTTGCCGTACAGGCGACTTAGCTGTTCCATCACGGGGGCCGTCTTCAATTTACGGATCATGCTTGCGTATTGATTCATATGCTTCTCTCCATCCTTTTGAAATGATTTTTACTTATGGCAGGCGTCATGCTTCTGAAGTGAAGCCGGACAAGGGATCAATCCACGGCTTTTTGCCAGATCGTTAACATTTCCTGAAGATGCAGGTTTTCCAGCTGCGACGTATACGCGGACCAGCTGCTATCGTCCAGGGGAATATCCCCGGTTACAAAGCGAATCATGGCCGTTTCGGAGTAACTGCCCAGTTCCAGCTGAATCTCATTAACGCGGGCCTGATCCTCCGCGGAGAGATATACCATGGGGTAGGGCAGAACCGTGTAGGTCTTTAGCTCCTGCATGGCGGAAACCATGCGCTGGGTGTCGCTGCTGTCATAGGAGAGCTGCAATTCCACCGGGTAGTATCCGGGGGTATTGGCTCCATCGGCGATGGTAGCGTCGGCCAGAACGGAGCTGGCAACGGTTTCAATGTCATCGATCCAGTACCAGGTGCCGTCCGCGTTAATGGTGTATTCCACACCCTCCAGGCCCGACTGTGCCAGCCGGCTGCCCTCGACACTGTACAGATAGTCCACCCACCGCAGCATGGTTTCAGGGTCCTGGCAGGCACTGGTCAGGGCAAAGGAGCCCGGCACCACATCGCCCAGCAAATCACGGTAAATCTGCTGACCCCGATATTCCAGGGGAGGCAGAAGCACATATTCATCCAGCGCGGAAGCGGGCACCAGATTCAGCGGCGTGGGGCCGAAGAAAACGCCATAGGTCATCACCGCGTCACTGTCGGTAATCTGGCGCAGGGTGTCCATGGTGATAAATCCGTCGTGATCCAGCAGCTCTTCCTCCCACAGCCCATGCAGCCATGTCAGGAAGGCGCGGTTCTCATCGGTGTTGAGCGTGGTTTGCACCTGCCCTTGGTCGTCCAGATATACACCATAGTCATTGCTGACCAGACCAAAGGCGTGTCCCAGGAAGCGCAGATCCCACATGCCCATATAGGAAAGCGGAATTTCGTCCTGCTTTCCATTGCGATTGGGGTCCTGGGTCTTGAAAGCGCGGAGCACCTCCGCCAGGGACTCGGCGTCCGTGGGCATGTCCAGGCCCAGGGTGTCCAGCCAGGTCTGGTTGATCCACATGGCATTGTTGTTTTGCAGGGGATTCAGCGTCGGCAAGGCGGGAATGGACCCATCCGGCAGCGTAATGGCCGCTTCCCAGTCGGGATGCTCCGCCAGCAATGCCGACAAATTCGGCATGCAGCTTTCGATATAAGGCCGGAGGTCCAGGAGCTGGCCCGCCTCATAATAACGCAGGATTTCTTCCGTGCTCAGCTCAGCCTTGAACAGCACCTCCGGCAGTTCACCACTGGCGAACATGCTTTCTTTTTTCTGCTGCCACTCGCTGTACTCGGTGGACTGATCAAAGGTAAAGTGTACACCTGTTTTTTCTTCCATTCTTTGGAAGAAAAGGTTGTCTTCCCACACATGTCCTACGCTGCTGTCATCATAACCAGCCATGGTGAAGCTTTCCTGCGCCATGGCTGGCACTGCGAATAAGAGCATGCATAAAAGCAAAAGCCACGCAATGCCTCTTTGCATCCGCCGGCCTCCCCTCGTGTTTATATCTATTGCTACATTATAGACCACTTTCACGACTTTGACCAGTCCCCTCCGAAACTTTTTTCGTGATGCAGAAATTGGCACAAATGCCTGCCCATGCCGCTTCCGGCAAGGATTCTCTGCACTTTCCACGGCGCAAAAGGGAAGGATAGCCTTGCAAAAGTACGAAAAAAAGTTCACGGGAGGATGCGCATGGGTAAGAAGGAACATCCGGGCAAGCGGCATGTGGGCCGCTGGATACTGGCAACGCTGGCGTTGGCCGTGATAGGCGTTGCGGTGGCAGGCTACTTTTATTTTGATGTAGCCTCCTGGCAGCGCCTGGACCCTGTGCGCCTGCAATCCCTGGCCCAGACCGGTAGCATTTTCGATAAGGACGGGCAGTTTGTTACCCGCCTGGTGGGAAGCGAGAACAGGACCCTGGTGGCTCTGGAGGACTTGCCCGATCATGTGGTGAACGCCTTCCTGGCGGCGGAGGACTTGCGGTTCTACAAGCATCCCGGTTTTGACCTGGTGCGCATTGGCGGAGCGCTGGTGAGCAACCTGCGGTCCGGCGGTTTTTCCCAGGGCGCCAGTACCATTACCCAGCAGCTGGTGAAACTCAGCCACCTGAGCAGCCAGAAAACCATCGCCCGTAAACTGGAGGAAGTATGGCTCGCCCTGCAGCTGGAACATCAGTTTTCCAAGGATGAGATTCTGGAAATGTATCTGAATTATATCTACTTTGGCAGCGGTGCCTATGGGGTGCAGGCGGCAGCGCAGACTACCTTTGGGGTGGATGCCTGGGATCTGACACCTGCCCAGGCGGCGGCCCTGGCCGCGGCAATCAAGGCGCCCGCCAGCTTTGGCATCGCCTCCGCGCCGGAGGCAAACCTGGAGCGGCGGACGTACATTCTGGGCGTTATGCGGGATGAAGGAATGCTTACCCAAGAAGCATATGACCAAGCGGTGGCACAGGAATTGACCCCCCTGGAGGATGCTGCGCCCAAAACGGCCTATGGCTGGTTTGTGGACGCCGTACTGGACGAGGCGGAACTTCAGCTGGATGTGAGCGCCGAAACGCTCCTGGCTGGCGGATACCAGATTTACACCACCCTGGACCCGGAGATGCAGGCTGCCCTGGAACAACAGTATAGCCGGGACATCTTCCCTGCCAACGCCAGCGACGGCACGCCCGTGCAGTCTGCCTCGGCTTGCGTGGACAATGCCACCGGCGCGGTACGTGCCTGCGTTGGCGGACGCAGCTATGATACCCGGCGGGGCCTCAACCGCGCCACGCAACTGCGCCGGCAGCCGGGCTCGGCCCTGAAACCCCTGGTGGTGTACGCTCCGGCCATTCAGACCTATGGCTATACGCCGGCCAGCGTACTCCAGGACGAGCCCACCAATTTCGGTGGCTATACGCCCCGGAACAGCGGCTATGCCTATTATGGGCCGGTGACCATCCGCACGGCGCTGAAAAACAGCTTGAACGTGTGCGCGGTGGCACTGCTGAACCAGATCGGTATTCAGGCAGGCATGGATTATCTCAGCAGCGTGGGCATTCCCCTGGATGCCAGGGATGGAAACCTCTCCCTGGCGTTGGGCTCCATGACCTACGGCGTTTCCCCGGTGATCCTGGCTGCGGCGTACAGCCCCTTTGCCAATGGCGGGGTGTACCATGAACCCTACTTTATTGAAAAAATCACCGACCTGGACGGGCGGATCATCTATCAGCATCAGGATAGCGGTACCCGGGTTCTCTCGGCACAGTCTGCGTACCTGATGACCGATATGCTCCGCACCGTGACCACCTCGGGCACCGGTGCCAAGCTGTCCGGGGCGGGGGTACAGGTGGCGGGGAAAACCGGCACCGTGAACATGACCGGCGGCGGCAACCGGGACGTTTGGATGGCAGCTTATACCGCGGAAGTGTCCATGGCCACCTGGATGGGCTTTGACAATCCCGATAGCAGCCACCGCCTGGCCGGGTGGATCAGCGGCGGCGACTATCCTGCCGCCCTGTGCCGGGACTTTTTCAAGAGCTGGTATAGCAGCCGGGAAAAGCCAACCTTCGCCCGCCCGGAGGGATTGGTCACTGCGGAAATTGACAAGAAATCCATTGAATGGCGAGGGCAGGCCATGCTGGCCTCGGACCTGACGCCCAGCGCATACCGTATCAGCGAAATCTTTGCGGCGGGTACGCAACCTACCCAGTATAGCGACGTATGGAGCGCACCTCGTTCCGCAAAGTCCTTTACCGTTACGCATAACGAGGACGGGTATCCGCTCCTGGTAATTGAAGCCGGGGACAACGCCGTGTATCGGGTTCAGCGGGACGCGGCCGGGGAGAGCTTTGTGCTCACGGAACTGTATGGCTCCACCGGCGAAACCCTGTACTATACCGATACCCGGGCGCAACCGGGCGTAACCTACACGTACCGGGTGATCCCCGTGCACGCGGAGCTGCTGCAAAACGGTATTCTGCTGGAAGGCGTGCAGAGCGTGCAGGTCGCCCGGGCGGCACTGCCCCAGACGGAGGGTATGCTGGAACGGTTTTGGAACGGCCTCTTTGGCAGCAGCACCAAGGAGGAGGAAACTGCCCTCTCCATTTTCACGCCCTGAAGGCGCGCGAACGCTCAGCGTGTACCCAAGGTGTAAACTACACCCCACCTAGGAGGAATGGATGCAACAAGCAATATCAACAAACCTCGAAACTGGCAAAGCCGTCTTGTGCCCAGGAACGCAGCACAGGCAGCTTCCCTCCCGAGGCTTTGGACCGTCTAAGCGCATCAGCGCTGGCGCCGCTGCCGGGGGCTGATGGACGCGTCCTCGGCGGCGGGCGCGGCGCACACCTCTCCCAGAATGGAGAAGGCCGAGCCGTGGCAGGGGCATTCCCAGCGCTGCGCCTGAGGGAAATAGCGCAGGCGGCAGCCCATGTGCGTGCACTTGGGCATGTCCCGGTGAAAGACCATGGCGGCCATGGCGCCCGCTTCCCGCAGGGCACCCGGGAGCATCACGGCAAATTTCTTGGCATAGCTGCGGTGAGGCAGGAAAAAACGCTTCGGGCTGTGAACGCCCCAGAATGTTCCGGCAGAGCAAGCGGGCCGCCAGATAGCTGCCGGTCAGGCCCCAGCCGCTCAAGCCCGTGGCAACCAGCAGGTGACTGTCGCGCTTCTCCAAGGGGCCAACCAGGGGCATGCCGTCCCGGCTGTAAACGTCCTGCCGCACCCAGCTGCCGGTCAGGCGTGCATCGGGAAAAAACTGCCGCCATGCTTTGGTAAACGCATCCGCCTGGGTGCGCAGGCACTTGCTGCCGGTGATGCCCAAATCCCCGACCACCAGCGCGCCGCCGGGAATAGGGCGCAGGGTTACGCCTTCGCTACGGTTTTCCAGATAGCTCCCCGTAAAGGTGGGCGTGCCTTCCAGTATCGCCAGCATGGCGGTGCGCTGCTCCAGCATGGCCAGCAGGGGCAGTTGCTTCATATGAATGGGTGTGCCCGTGCAAAGAACAATGATCTGCGCCCTGAGGCTGCCCGAGCGGGTGAGGACCAGCTGTGGCTCCAGGGAAGTCACCGGGGAATTGGTAAAAATGGCGCAGCCCCCTTCCGACGCCTGGGCAGCCAAGGCATGCAGATATGCCAACGGTTCCAGCAGCGCCTGGCGTTCCAGGCGGATCGCAGCGTAGCTGGGGACAGGACAGTCGCCGTGATCCGTTTCCCAGGCAACGGGCAGCCCAATGCTCTGCTCCAGCCGTAGCAAACTTTCCACGGCAGGGACCTGATCAGGCGCAAGCGCGGAGACGTACACCGTCTGGGAAGCCAGACCCATCGGGGTGCCCGTTCCCTTGGCCAGGGCGACAACGCCCTTCACCGCATCCCGCTGCATTTCGCACAGCAGCTGCGCGGCTTCGTGCCCTTGGGCACGCATGACACGCTCATAGGTTTCCTCCAGCTGCGCGGTAACCTTGCCCGTACAGCCTGATGCAGCGCCGCAGCCCAGGGTTTTGGCTTCCACCAGCGCGGTATGTACCCCTTGCCGCGTGAGCATCCATGCCAGCGTTACCCCCACCAGACCGCCTCCCACGATGGCCACGTCACATTTCTGCTGGCCCCGCAGAACCGGGTATTGCGCTTCGGGAACTTCCTGCCAATATTTTTCCTCCATCTTCCATCCCTCCCAGAACAGTATGCACCGCTTCCGGGAAAATAAGCCCCTTCGTACATGTTTGCATGTGCTTTCCGCTCCGTACATAGGCTGTGGCAGGGGGCGATCCTGTGCAGAAACGGAAAACGTGCTTTGCCGCGCTGGAATTATGCGGCGCGATGATTGGCGCGGGCTTTGCCACGGGGCGGGAAGTGGCAGCTTTTTTCAGCCGGTTCGGCTTGTGGAGCTGGCTGGGTATCGCGGCCGGGACGGGGACGATTGCGCTATTGGGAGGCGCGCTGGCTTCCGGCTGTGCACGGCGGGGCAAAAAAAACCTGGCGGAGTGCTTTCCCGGCGCGCTGGGGTGGCTGCCCCAGGGCGCTTTTTTGCTGCTGCTCTTTACCACGGGCGGAGCCATGGCAGCGGGGGCGGCGGAGCTTGCAAAATTGACGATACCCCTGCATGGGGCGGAATGGCTGGGCGGTGTGGGCACCATGGCCCTGTGCTGGCTGCTGTCTCGGGGAAAAATTCCGGCGCTGACCGTGCTCTCCGGTTTGCTGATGGTGGTCTTGACCGTGCTCATGGGGCTGTGCTGGCTGCTTCCCGTGGAGCAGAGCTTTTCCCTGCGGGTAGTTTCAGCGGTTCCACCAGGGCTGGAGGCGTGCATTCGAGGAATTTGCTGGGGCGGATTCAACCTGGCCTTTGCCGCGCCGCTGATCTGCCGCCGGGCGGAACTTTCCCGTGCCCCGGTCTGGGCCGCAGCGCTGCTGGCGCTTTTGCTGACGCTGGGGCTTTATGTCGGCGGACAGGCGCTGCTGGCGTTTCTGCTGGCACGGGGCTTTTCCTTTGCCGCCGTGCTTGAGCCGATCCTGCGGAATTTGCATCTGTATTCATTCGTGCTGCTGACGGCGCTGTTTACGGGCGTGTTTCTGGCTCTGCCGGACAAGCGGCAGCGGTTCGTTCACGTTCTGCCCGGCGCGGCGGGCGCCGCCTGCGCGTGGGTGATCTATTCGGAGATCTATTCGTGGTACGTCAACCACATCGCCAAAGCCTCAGCGCTCTATGGGAGCCTGTCCGTGCTGCTTCTGATGCTTTTGTGGCTGTACGCGTGTATTTCCATTCTGTTTTACGGCGCGCTGCTCAATCACGCGCTGTTCGACTGGAAGGAAGAGAAGGAGAAGCCGGAATGTTCGGATACGTGATCGCCGACCTTGCGCGGCTGGACGAAGGGCAGCAGACGCGCTACAAGAGCTTCTACTGCGGGCTGTGCCGCGCGCTGTACCGCGGCTACGGGCCGGTCCCGGCGCTGGCGTTAACCTATGATATGGCGTTTCTGACGCTGTTTCTGTCCGCGCTCTACGAACCGGCAGAGCAGTCTGGCGCGTCGCGCTGCCTGCGCCATCCGGCGCAGGCGCAGAGCTGGACGCAGACGGCATTCACCGGCTACGCGGCGGCAATGAACTGCCTGCTGGCCTATGAGAACCGCCGGGACGACTGGCACGACGATCAAAAGCTTTCCGCGGCAGCCGCCGCAGGGCTTC
>OLPR01000970.1_pt1 | contig 24729 bp, 23 predicted proteins | sample 1672761 | NCBI WGS metagenome assembly OLPR01 (sample SAMEA3136721, study PRJEB25190) | human gut metagenome | biome: human gut; feature: human-associated habitat; material: faeces | place: Austria | collected 2013 | reverse complement strand
GGGCGCACAGCCCCACTAGGATGCCCCCCAGCCGCCGGGGGTCCAGCCGGGCGCAGATCACCTGGACAAACAGCGCCCGGGGCCGGGCCAGCATGGTGTCAAACTCGCCGCTGTGCACATAGGCGGAGAAGTTTTCCACCCCGCGGCCCAGGAACTGCCCCAGGGCGAACACGCACTGCATCACCCCGAAAAAGAACAGGATCTCCGGGCCGCTCCACGGCCCCAGGCGGGTGAAGCGCCCCAGCAGCACCGCCACCGCCAGCAGATCCCCGCCGGTCATCACCGCCTGGGAAAGCGTCTGCATCAGGAAGGACGCCCGGTACTGCATGGCGGAGCGCAGCAGCAGCCCCATGGCATGCCCCATATACCGCAAGGTTTTCATGCTTAGCCTCCTTGTATGGTCACCCGCAGCAGCTCCCGCCGCCACATGGCCCGGCCCAACCAGCTCAGGGCCAGCAGCCACCCCAGCTGTACGCACAGCGTCAGCAGGAAGCCTCCGCCGCCCAGGTACAGGCGGATGGGCGCGTCCAGGGCCTGGGCAAAGGGCTGGAAGCGGATCAGCCCCTGCACCTGCGCAGGAAACAGCGTCAAGGGAATCACGTTCCCGGCAAAGATCATCATCAGCAGCTGAAGCATGGCGCTGATGCCCCGTGAATCCAGGGTCCGCATCACCACCGCCGAGCGTATGGCGTCCACCGCGGCAATCACCGCCAAACCCGCCACCAGGGACACCGTAAAAGCCGCCCCCGCCCCCCAGGAGGAGGGCAAGGCCATCCGGTAACCGGCAGGCATCAGGAACTGCAAAAGCACCATGGGCGCGCCGCGCATGAGCATGCCCACCAGCTTCTGGGCCACCGCCCGGCTGAACCACCACCCCCAGGGGTCCACGGGCCGGCACAGGTCATAGGCGATGCCCCCGGAAAGCACCCGCTCATTCAGCTCACCGTCCGCGGAGAGCAGCGCGCGAAAGGCCATCTGCTGGAGCCATACGTAAGTCACCACCTCTTCCAGGGGTGTCTCCTGAGCCCCTCCGGAGGCATACAAAGCATGGTACAGAGCAATGTACACCAGCGCAAAAAATACCTGGGTCACCAGGCCCCCCAGGGCCGCGCCGCGGTACTGGGTTTCCAGCAGCGCCCGCACCCGAAAGGCGGAAAGATAAGGCCGTAAGCGCAGCGTTTTCATAGGGCAAGCTCCTGATACATCCGTGCGATCAGCTGATCCACATTCTGCTCCTTCAGGGTCATCTCCCGCAGGGTTCCCGCCCGGCGGACCCAGTCCAGCATGTCCCCGGTGGGCACCCGGGCGGGAGGATAATCCACTTCCATGGCATCCCCGTCCCGGCGCAGGACGCACCCCGCCGGAAGGGGCGGCGGGGTAACCTCCCCGGCAAAGGCGCAGCGCAGGGTATGCACCGTATCGTACCGGCGGAGCAGCTCCTGGAGCGCGCCGTCGTAGAGCAGTTTCCCGTGCCCCAACACCATGACGCGGCTGCACAGGGCCAGCATATCCTCCATATCGTGGGTGGTGAGCAGGATGGTGGTACCCTCCCGGCGGTTTTCCTCCTTGAGGAAACTCCGCAGGGCCAGCTTGCTCACCGCGTCCAGGCCGATGGTAGGCTCGTCCAGGAACAGCAGCCGGGGCCGGTGCAGCAGGGAACCGCACACCTCCGCCCGCATGCGCTGGCCCAGGCTCAGCTGCCTGAGGGGCGTGCGCAGCAGCGGGTCCAGCTCCAGGGCGGCGCTGATCTGCTTGAGCCGCTCCGCCCAGTCATTGCGCGGCCGGTCATAGATTTCCCGCAGCAAATCGAAGGAATCGGCGATGGGCACATCCCACCACAGCTGGGTACGCTGGCCAAACACCACCCCCAGCTCCCGGACATGCTGCTTCCGCTCCTGCCAGGGTACCCGTCCCGCCACCCGGCAGGTGCCCTCCGTGGGCGTGAGGATGCCCGTGAGCAGCTTCACCGTGGTGGACTTGCCCGCGCCGTTGGGGCCGATGAGCCCCACCAGCTCCCCGGCCTCCACCTGAAAGCTGACGTGATCCAGGGCCTTCACCGTTTCCCGTTCCCGGGCGAACCAGCGGCGAGGTCCCGCCTCCCGTACCTTTTTTCTGCGAAGGAAATACCGGGTAAGGCCTTCCGCTTCCATGTACGCCATGTTGCCCTCCTATGCGCTTGTCGAAAAGAAAACAGGGATAGTTATTTTACGCATGTTTTAGCAAAATGTCAACCATTTTTTGCAATATTCAAAAAGGGCATAAAAAAGCAGCGGCTCGAAAGCCGCTGGCAGGTTCCTCCCAGGGAGAGTTACTGAATTTCCACAAAAACGGGCTTGCTGTTCTTGGCGGTGGCGGCCTTGACCACGGCGCGAATCGCCTTGGCAATGCGTCCCTGCTTGCCGATGACCTTGCCCATATCCTCCGGCGCCACGTTCAGCTCCAGGATAATGGCTTCTGGGCCTTCGGTCTCATGGACGACCACCTGATCCGGATGATCCACCAAGGACTTCGCTACAAAGGTCACAAGTTCTTGCATGGCTGCTCCTTTCTGTCAGCAGAGGAAGCGGCCATCACTCGATCACGCCGGTCTTCTTCAGCAGCACCTTTACGGTATCGGTGGGCTGAGCGCCAACGCCGAGCCAGTACTTGGCGCGCTCGCCATCCACCTTGATATCAGCGGGAGCGGTCATGGGATTGTAATAGCCGATCTCCTCAATGAAGCGGCCATCGCGAGGGCTGCGCACATCGGCAACGACCACACGATAGAAGGGGTTCTTCTTCATACCCATTCTCTTCAGACGGATTTTCACGGACATTGGGAAATTCCTCCTTGTATGCTTTTCGGGAATGTATATGGAAATCCCGGTTTTTTTCGGGATACCACGCGATGTTCTTACCGGAAGGGAATGCGCATGCGCGCCTTGCCCTTGCGGCCCATGAAGGACTTCATCATCTTCTTGGCCTGCTCAAACTGGTTGATGAGCTGGTTGACGTCCTGCACGGTGGTGCCGCTGCCCGCGGCGATGCGCTTGCGGCGGCTGGCGTTGAGGATGCTGGGATTGCGGCGCTCCTTGGGGGTCATGGAGCGGATGATGGCCTCAGGCTTTTTCAGGGCGTTGTCGTCCACCTGCTCCAGCTGGTCGGCGTGGCCGCTCATGCCGGGGAGGAGCTTGAGCATCTCCCGGATGCCGCCCATTTTCTTCATGGACTGCATTTGCTCCAGGAAGTCCTCCAGGGTCAGCTCCGCGTTGCGGGAGCGGTTGGCCAGCTTATCCAGGTCCTTCTCGTCAAAGGCTTCGCTGGCCTTGTCGATGAGGGTCAGCACGTCGCCCATGCCCAGGATGCGGCTGGCCATGCGGTCCGGGTGGAAGGGCTCGATATCGCTGAGCTTCTCGCCCACGCCGGAGAACTTGATGGGCTTGCCCGTCACCGCACGCACGCTCAGGGCCGCGCCGCCGCGGGTGTCGCCGTCCAGCTTGGTGAGGATCACGCCCTGGATGTCCAGCTTGTCGTTGAAGGTCTGGGCCACGTTCACCGCGTCCTGACCGGTCATGGCGTCCACCACCAAGAGGATCTCCTGGGGCTTCACCGCGTCGCGGATGCGCACCAGCTCATCCATGAGCTCCAGGTCGATGTGCAGCCGGCCGGCGGTATCGATGATGAGCACGTCCCGCTGGTAGTACCGGGCATACTCGATGGCCTCCAGGGCGGTTTTCACCGGGTCCTGGGTGCCCTTCTCAAACACGGGCACGTGCACCTGCTCGCCCACCACCTGCAACTGCTTAATGGCGGCGGGGCGGTAGATGTCGCAGGCAGCCAGCATGGGCTTTTTGCCCTGCTTGGTCAGGTAGCCCGCCAGCTTAGCGGCCATGGTGGTTTTACCGGCGCCCTGCAGGCCGCAGAGCATATAAATGGTGGGCACGCTGCTGGACCAGGTGAGCTTGGCGTTGCTGCCGCCCATCAGCGCAGTCATTTCCTCGTTGACGATTTTGATGACCTGCTGGGCCGGGGTCAGCGAAGAAAGAATCTCCTGGCCCACGCAGCGCTCGGTGACCTTCTTGATGAAATCCTTGGCCACGGCGTAGTTCACGTCCGCTTCCAGCAGCGCCATGCGGACCTCCCGCATGCCCTCCTTCACGGCGGCTTCCGTGAGCTTGCCGCGCCCGGTCATTTTTTTCAGCGCGCCCTGCAGTTTTTCACTCAAGCCCTCAAAGGCCATTGCTATCCTCCTGATCCAGCGCCCGCAGGGATGCGATCATCGCCCGGGCGTCGTCGTAGCGCTTTTCCTCCAGCGCCTGCTGGCATTGTTCCAGTCCCCGCTGCATGCGGGTAAACCGCGCCGCCATGCCCAGCTTTCCCTCCAGCTCAAAGAGCTGATGGGCGGCACGGCTGAGCAGGTCATGCACCGCCTGGCGGCTGATCCCCGCCTCCTGGGCGATTTCTCCCAGGGAGAGATCCTCTTCGCAGTGCATGCGCATCACGTCCCGCTGCTTGGGGGTGAGCAACCCGCCATAAAAGGCGCTGAGCCAATTCAGCTCGATTTTCTTTTCCAGCTCGCCCTGGGCCATGATGCGCTCCTTTTCCGGTGTAAAGGTTTTTCCCTTGACACTCAAATAATTATACACGCTTTCCGCCGCTTGTCAAGGGTTTTTCCAACGGTTTGACGGAGGGATTTCATCTGTGCTACAATGTATACAACCGTTTAACGTGCAAGTGTATACCGTCTTTTGCCTTTCCTGTACCGCTCCAAGGGAGGTGTCCCTATGTTTCACAAGCGTCTGCTTCCGTTGCTGTGCTGCCTGCTGCTTCTGCCCTTTCATATGGCTTGGGCCGAAACCTCCGACGCCGCCCCAGTGACGGTTGCCTATGGCGGGCAAAGCATCGTTGCTCAGGAGGACGGCTTTTACTGCATGCTGCCCCATGAGGACGGCATCCATCGCGTTCTGGCCCGCTACGACCCCGTTTCCCAGGCCGTCACGCCTCTGCAAACCCTCGTCAGCGCCTGGCTCATGCCCTCGGCGGAGGGGCTGTTGGTGCTGGATTCTTCCCGCAACGGCATCTATACCCTGCAAGGACCAAAGCTCCTTCCCCTGTACACCCTGACGGAGGATGAACCCCAGGAGCTGTGGTTTGCCGATTCGCCGGTTTTCGCGCAGGGGCAGGTATTTTTCCTCTACGGCAGCAGTGCCAAGGGAAGCATGCTCCATGCCTTTGATCCGGAAACGGAAACGCTTGCCGCCACCGGGCTGAGCGGTCTGAGCAGCCTGACCCTGGGGCCCGAAGGGCTGCTGTACGCCTTCCGGGGCCAGCACATCGTGTCCCTTTCCCCCGCACAGCCCACCGCTGCGCAGGAAGTGGCGGAGGTGAGCATGTTCGCCGACGGGCTGGCCTATGACGCCTCCAGCGACACACTCTACTGGGTGGACGAAGGCATGCTCCATGCCCTGCGGGGCGGGACGGTATCCCAGGTGCGAGCGCTGACCCTGCCCACTCCCCTGGACGGAGTAGCCGTATGCGGGGACTGGTACCTGGTGGTGGATGGCATCTCTGCCCAACTGCACGCCTATAACATCACGGAAGCGCCGGAGCAAGCGATGCTGACCATCCGTTCCTCCTTCCGCGCTAGCAACAGCCTGACCTTTTCCCAGGCGCACCCGGAGCTGTATGTGAACGCGGTGCTGGTGGAGCACCTGTGCGCCGAGGAAGTTTTCACCGCCATCCAGACAGGGGATGACACCACGGACATCTTCGGCCTGCCCCTGGACAGCGGTGTGCGACTGCTCATGGAGCGGGGCTACCTGGCGCCCCTCACCCATGCGCAGGTCATTGCCAGGGAATACGCGCGGATGTATCCCGCCTGGCGGGCGGCCCTGGCCCTGGACGGGGAAATCTACGCCGTGCTGAGCGGCGCCATCGTGCAGGGCTGGTCCATGCGGGATGACCTGGATGGGCGTGTAACGCCCCCATCCACCGTGGAGGAGCTGATTTCCGGCGCGGCGGCCTGGGCGGACAACCCCGCCAACCCCGGCGTGCCCTGGGTTTCCAGCAGCGTATACCCCCAGGGCTGGGGCCCGGAGCAATACGGGGAATATCTCTTTGACGCCTATGTATCCGATTGCCTGCGCCGGGGCGAAGGGGTGGACTTCTCCAGCGAAACCTTTGCCGGGCCGCTGTCCTTGCTGCGGGATGTGGCCGGGGATATCCAGCAGGTTACCCTGCCCAAGGGGGAATCCAGCGCCTTTACGGTCAGGGAATACTACCTCAATGGCAGCAACGACGGCCAGCATTATGTGCCCGCGCCGGGCCTCACCCCGGAGGCAAGCGCCCTTTATCCCGTGCGCGCCCAGGTGTACGTGGTTAATCCCCGCAGCCCGCGGCAGGCCGAAGCCAGGGCATATCTGGAAGACCTGATTTCCAACCGCATGGAGCATGACGCCTTCACCCAGCTGCTCTGCCCCGGTGAATCCCCCCGGCGCTATGCTTCCCACCAGGCGCAAATCGACGATCTCCGCGCCACCCTATCGGAGCTGGAGGCTTTGACCGAGAGCGCCGCATCCCCTCATTCTGAGCTGGAGCAGCGCATGGCATGGGTACTCCAGGAGCTGCAAGCCATCGAAAACGATCTGTCGGCCTGGCAGGTGTACGAGCCCTTCCTGGCGCTGTACGAGCAGGAAGTCGCACCAAACCTTGGCTTTGGTTTCTCACCCATGCTGGAAACCAGCCGGCACACCTCCGTGCGGGAGGATATGCTGCGGGTGCTGAGCCAGTGCGTTCAGGGACAATCCACCGTGGAAGCCTGCGTGAACCGGCTCAACGATATGGCCCGGGCCATTGCCCTGGAAAACTGACGGCGGAGGATTACTCCCCCGCCGCAGACTGTCAAAAAACTCCCAGGAGGTGTCGGAGGGGCCGCAGCCCCTCCGACTTTCATTCGTGTAAGCCGGCTTTGCCGGCGGACGGTTGGCTTTTCGAACGAAAAGCCAAGTCGCTTTGCGACCGCTGTTTTTCCTCAAGGAAAAACAGCGCCTTGCTGGGTCGTTGATTTTACTTGCAAAATCAATTTCTTACAACTTCGGACGACCTCTGGTTGGCCGAAGTTGTTTTCTCGCAAAAGTGGTGAAAACCACTTTTGCGACACGCAGACGCCTCCCCAAAGGGGAGGGCGTGTTTGCTGTCCAACGCAGAGGTCGCCGATGAAAGTGCAGGGCCGCAGGACTCGTCTTTGTTTGCAGAATATTGCCTGGTCAGAACAAATCCAGCATATTGTCCAGATAGATTGCTTCCCTGACCCGCAACTGATATTCGGGCTTTGTCAGGTAATAGAGCAAAAACTCCAGCATCAGGGCGCTGCCCAGTCCACGGCCCTCAATCTTGAAATGCGCAAAGCCCATGGGCAGATAGGTGCTCACAATGCCGTGGAGGCCGATAAAGCCGGGATTTTCCATGGCCTTGGAAAAGCGATAGCCTTCTGCGGCATTCGGCGCTGTGCAAGGGTGTTCGGGGCCATCCTCGCCCAGCACTTTTCGGCTGACCGCTTCATAGCATTGTTTCCTGTCCCGGCAGCCAAACCAGCAGCATTCGTTGCACAGGAACTCCACCTTCGCTTTCTGCTGCCCGGACAGCGCGTCCAGCTGCGCAAAGGCCTTGTTCAGCCGGAAATCCGGCACCACATACCGGAAGGCCCCGCGGCTCAGCTCCCGCTCGAAATCCCAAAAGTCCGTTAGTACCTTGGTGGTGGAGGAAACAAGATACAGCCCCGGATAGGTCCGCTGAAGGTAGCTGAGCAACAGCTCTGAATGGACAATCACGCCATTCTGGGGCTCGCTGCTTTCCTCAAACAGACGGCATAGTGCGTTACACTTGGGATCGGAAAGATGCTCTTCCCGCAAAAGGGAATTGCTGAAGGTGAGCCGGGCCGAGATCCCATATTTCCGCGTCAATGCCAGCGACGCCTGGGCATTGCAGTCTTGCGCCCCGATACGGCCGCCGCCCCAGATGCAATCCGCCGGAGCGCCATAGAGGGAACCAATTTCGCACCAATCGTAAAAATACTCCCTGTGCTTGCGGTACAGCGGCAGAAAAACGCAATACAGGTCGTAAAATTCAAACAGGCCGGGGAGATGGTAGTAGGCGATGCCTTTCTTGGGGGGCATCAGGTTGGAAGCTTCGGTCATTGCGGTCACCCTATTTGTAAAAAACAACCGGATAAAGCTGTCTTTGAGTCAATGTGGCTTCAGGGGCTGCTGCTCTTGCCATGTGCCTTTGCCATGGGCAAAAAGCGGCGTTTCATTGAAGGTCAAAGCAGACAGAAGGCGTGTCCGGCTGTTGCCTTGCTGGCATCATAACGCCGGCAAGAAAGGATGTCAAGGCAGGCAGATCCCTAACGCAGGAAACTTGGGCAGGAAAAGTGACGCAACCGCTCCATTTGCTCCTTATGCGGAAGCGGAAAAAGGCCGACGCGCCCAGAAAATACCTTGAAGATTGCCATGATACCTACTACGCGTACTGACTGTTTGCGGACCCGCAACCTTATCCACAAGGGCCTTCTGATCCTGGCGGACAAACTGCGAATGCTTGTCATCCTTTCCGGCTCGAATTACAGAGAGCATCATGGATGCGTATTGTGCGCTGTATATGCCGCAAAAGCAAGCAGAATAAAATACATCCTGTAAGATTGAGCTACAGGATGCTTTAGGCTTACACTGCTCAGCGGCGATTTCCTCAAATGTGGCGGAAACGAACCGTTTTGATGGCGAGCAAGACCTGGTCCACACAACATGCAGTGCACAATCAGTCACGATCATCAAGCTCCGTTTTCGTTTCCCCCCAGAATGACTTTCTTGTTCTGCCGATTCTCTTGCCGGTGGCATCACGATGGATAAGCTCACCCCAGAAATTGTGATAAGATTCACCAATCTTTTTGCCGTGGGTATCCCGGAGCGTTTCGCCTCCCCAGAAGTTCTTACTTGACTCGCCAATCTTGCGGCCGTTAGCATCATAGTGACTTGTTCCACCCCAAAAATTGGAACGGCTTACTCCGATTTTCTTACCATGCTCATCGTAATGAACAGTTTCGCCCCAGAAGTTCTTCACACTGCGCACTTTCTTTGCCATCATCGATTCCTCCTATGCATTTACAAAAGCCGTTTTTCCGTATGGGGCCACTATGACCATTCTACTGCTTTTGAACGCAAACAGCAAGTACCGCTTTGCGACCAAGTGAGCCCCTTATAACTGATAGAAAAAACGAAAAGGTTGTGCTGGCTCTATAAAATAGAAACAAAAGACCGCCCATCCGTAATGAAAACAGATGCGCCAACGGCTAACTACCATAGAGGAATTTTCTATGGATAAGATAAAACAGGAACCGTACTTTTCGTCAACAAGCACTGAAATATGTGACAGCACAGGAAGCTACAGCATCAGCAAACCGGCACATTCCGATCCAGATAATCCATATGGACAACGGCGCGATACTGGACAATGCGCTTCTGGCGCTGAAGTTCAAGTACAAAACGCTGGTTGCGGAGACATTGTTTGCGCTGGGGATGGAGGAACATCGGTTACAGATCGCTATGCCATTGCAAGGGCAAGGTGGGATGGCAATATAACGCTTCTCTGCAAAACCAGTGTTACATAGGCTCGACACTCCTATAATAACGCCAGTTCCCTTTGCAAGGCAGCCTTGCTACACATTTGCAGATTTGCCAACTTACACGGGCCATGATATAATCCACTTAGGCCATTCATCCGCAGAGAGGTACCCAAATGGTCATAACGGGGCTAACCCGAAACCAATCATTTTTTTGCTGTATCACGTTGCCCAGAAACCTTTCTGTGCTTGACGAGGTCTGTCAGCTGATTGCACAGGCAGCGCGGTACAACTTTCTCCCGTGACGATCTGCCCAGTTAGGGGGGCGTACGAATGAATGTGGTTATCAAGGACATTGCAAAGGCAGCGGGTGTTTCCACGGCAACGGTATCCAATGCGCTCAACGGCCGCAAAAACGTCAGCGACAGCACGCGAGAACGCGTGTTGCGCATTTGCGCGGAAATGGATTATCAGGTCAACCACGCGGGCCGTGCCCTCAAAAGCGGCGAGAGCAAGACCATCCTGTTCAATTTCAGCGACTTTGACCGCGAATTTTATCTTAAAATCATTCATGGCATCAGCGATTACGTCTATTCCCGGCAGTATGACCTGATTATCTGCACCAGCGGCTCGTGCGACCGCTTTATGTCCAAAAGCTTTACCAGCGGCTGCATTATGCTGGATAAGAGCTGCAACGATCAGCTGCTCAAGCGCAAGGCCCAGAAGGGATATCCCATCGTGGCATTGGATCGTATCCTGGATGAGCCCAATGTGAAATGCCTGCTGGTTAACAACTATCCGCCCATGCGCGAGCTGGTGCAGGGCTTGGTTCGGCGCGGCTACCGTGACTATGCGTTTCTGGGTGGCATCAATACGCTGGATAACCGGGAGCGCTATCAGGCGTTCACGGATGTGCTGAAGGAAAACGGCATCCCCTTTCACTCCGAAAGCTATCTCACAGGCGATTACCGGGAAAAAAGCGGCTACCAGGCGGCAAAGCTGCTGCTGATCGGCGAGCGGCTGCCGCAGGCGCTGGTCTGCGCCAACGACAACATGGCCATTGGCGCCATGCGCGCCTTCCGGGAGGCCGGTGTGCGCATTCCCGAAGATGTGGCCGTAACAGGCTTTGACGATACCCCTCTGGCTGAGATGCTGGGCCTGACCACCGTGGCTATCCCCAACTATGAGCGCGGGTACCTTGCGGCGCAGCACCTCATTGCCAACATTGAGGGGGCCCAGAGCTACGAGACCTTCAAGATTCAGGCGCGGGTGGTATGGCGGGCCTCGGTTGGTAGCGTAGGGGCCCGCTCCTGAGCGCAGAACGGTTGCAAATGAATGAAAGCCCCATGGGGGAGCGGGAATTGGACACAGCCCCAACGAGCAGCCCAAACCTGTGGCCTGCGGGGGCGGATGCGGAAGCCCGGCCTGTTTCCGCGCGCTCGCCCAAGGCCCGGGAGGAAAACGTGGCCCGCCATATGCCACAGGCGGGCTTTTTGGAGCGGCAGATGCCGGCATCCTGTAAGGATGCCGGTTATATTTTACAAATGATTTTATATAAATACAGAGAATGTTTACATTATTTACAAATAAAATAATTTAACTTTGCATATTTTGGACAAAAACTATTGACGAATATACATCGTGGGGCTATAATCTATGTAAATCGTTAAACCGATTCATAAAATTCCGGGACAACAATAAAAAAGGGAGGTTTCTAGTCTATGAAGCGGATGAAAACCTTGACGTGTATCGTATTGGCGTTGAGCCTGCTGCTGGGTCTGGGCCTGGCGGGTGCGCAAGCGGAAAGCGCCGGCAAGATCGTGGTCTTCCAGCAGAAGACCGAAATCTACGACCAGCTGGTGGAGCTTGCCAAGGCATATCAGGAAGAAACGGGCGTTGAAGTCGAAGTATGGCCCATCGCCGGTGACGACTACTATCAGAACCTCAAGACCTACATGGCCAGTGAATCCGGTCCCACCGTGTTCACGCTGAACTCTTCCTCCGAGATCGCCGAAATGAGCGGCTACCTGGCCGATTTGAGCGATCTGGAAGTGATGGGCAAGGTGCAGGAAAACCTCATCGCCATGGTTGACGGTAAAAAGACCGGCGTGCCCATGACGGCCGAGGGCTTTGGCATCATCTACAACAAAAACCTGGTGGACCCCGAAGCCATCTCCACCATGGACGGCCTGATTGCTTTCATTGAGGAGCAGAAGGCCGCGGGCGTGACTGGCTTGGGCCTGTCCCAGGAAGGTTACTTCCTCATCGGCCAGATCCTCAACTTCCCCTTCGCCGTGCAGGATGATCCTGTGGCCTTCTGCCAGCAGGTGTTCTCGGGCGAGGTCAAGCTGGCCGACGTACCGGAGTTCCAGGAATTTGCCAAGCTGTTTGTGGCCATCCGTGAAAATCAGGTCAATCCCCTGGAAGTGACCTACGACGGTAACTGCGGCGACTTCGCCACCGGCAAGACCGCGGCCATCCACCAGGGCAACTGGTGCTACACCATGTTCTCCAGCTATGACATCGACTTCGAGATGGGCATGGTTGGCCTGCCCGTGGGCGGCAGCACCGCCATCGCGGTGGGTATCCCCTCCTACTGGTTCGTTAATGCCGACGCCTCCGAAGAGGAACAGCAGCTGGGCAAGGACTTCCTCAACTGGCTCTACACCTCCGAGACCGGCACCGATTACCTGATGAACAAGTTCGGCTTCCTGCCCGTGGTGGACGGCATGACCAGCGAGAAGCTCGACCCCATCTCCGCCAGCGTGGCCGACGCCATTGCCAGCGGCAACATCGTGGACTGGACCTTCAACACCGAGTGGCCCGCCAGCGTGATCATGAACGATCTGGTGCCCGTGGCCGAGGAGTTCTTCACCACCGAAATGACCGAGGCCGATTTCCTCAACGCGCTCAATGACGCGTTTGTGACGGCTGCGGCTGAGTAATTCGCCGACCGATAGCGGGGGCTGCCCGGATGCCCATTGGGCGGCTCCCGCTTTTTGTGTCGTTTAACGAGGGGGGACGCGCATGTCCATGAAGAAGCGCTGGTTTGCGCTGTTTACCGTACCGCTGCTTTTTGTGTTCATTGTGGTAGTGATTATTCCGTTCCTGACGGGCGTGTATTATTCGTTTGTTTCCTGGGACGGGCTGCCCAAAAACCCCATGAAGTTTGTGGGCCTGGCCAATTATATGAAAGCCTTTCAGGATACGCGGTTTTTGAACTCCCTGGAGCGTACCACCATTTTTACGCTGATTACCATGGTTACGGTCAATGTGCTGGCGCTGGGCTTTGCGCTGGTGGTGACGTCCAAGCTACGGCTGCGCAACGTGGGCCGGGTTATGATTTTTATGCCCTACCTGATCGGCGGGCTGCTGCTGGGCTACATCTGGCAGTTCATTCTGGGTGACTGCATGGCCACCCTGGGGGAGATGACCGGCCGGCCGGATCTGTTTTTCTACTGGCTGAGCAATAAGCAATTTGCCTTCATCGGCCTGATCGTGGTCGCCACCTGGCAGATGGCCGGGTACATGATGATCATCTATATCGCCGGGCTTCAGTCCATTTCCGACGACGTACTGGAGGCCGCCAACGTGGACGGCGCCAGCTACTGGCAGTCCTTTTTCCGCATCCGGCTGCCGCTGCTGATGCCTTCCGTTACCATTTGCCTGTTTTTGACGCTGTCCAATTGCTTCAAAATCTACGATGTGAACCTGGCCCTTACCGGCGGCGGCCCCGCGAACGCCACGGAAATGGTGTCCATGAACATCTTTAACGAAATCTTCGCCAAGAGCAACTATGGCTATGGCCAGGCCAAGGCCATCGTGTTCTTCATCATCGTGGGTGTGATCACCATGTTCCAGGTCCGGCTCACGTCCAAGCGGGAGGTGGAGGTATGAACAAAAATATCGCCAAGCGTGTGCGTAGTGTGCTGGGCAATATAGCCCTGCTGGTGTTTTGCCTGATGTACCTCTCCCCGATTTATATCATCGTGGTCAATTCCTTCAAAAGCCGCGCGGAGATGTATACCAACGTGCTGGCCCTGCCCGAAACCTTCACCTGGGAGTATTACGCGGGCGCGGTGCAGCGCATGGACTTCATCAACGTATTCAAGAACTCGCTCATCGTAACCTTGTGTTCGGTGGCGGTCATCGTGGTCCTGTGCTCCATGGCCGCGTGGATGCTGGTGCGCACGCGCACCCGGCTGAGCCGCTTCCTTTACAGCTTTCTGATTTTGACGATGCTCATTCCCTTTCAGACGGTGATGATGCCCCTGATGCAGGAGATGAACTCCCTGACCAAGACGCTGGGCATTCCCATGAAAAACTCCCTGGGTGGCCTGATCTTCATGTACGCGGGCTTTGGCGCGGGCATGGGCGTGTTTTTGTTCCACGGATTTGTCAAGTCGTCGGTTCCTGTCTCGCTGGAGGAAGCTGCCATCATTGACGGGTGCAACATCTGGCAGGTGTTCTGGCGCATCGTATTCCCCATCCTCAAGCCCACCACGGTAACGGTGATTATCCTGGATGTGATCTGGATCTGGAACGACTATCTGTTGCCTTCGCTGACGCTGACCAGCAATGCCAACAAGACCATTCCTGTGATGACATCCTTGTTCTTCGGCACCTATACCATTGAATGGAACATGGCCATGGCCGCGCTGACCATGACCATCATCCCGGTGATCATCTTCTATTTCAGCGCGCAGAAACACATCATCAAGGGCATCATGGCCGGCGCGGTCAAGGGCTAAGGAGGGCTGAACATGCAAAGAATCTATTCGGTGCACTCCACTGCGCCCACGCACGATCAGCTTGCCCTGCAGGAAACGATTTTTCATAACGCCAATGGCTATCTGGGCGTGCGCGGCACCCTGGAAGAAGGGGCGCCCCAGGGCATGGACACCATGCGTGGCGCCTATGTGAACGGCTTTTATGAAATCGTGCCCATGAAGCAGGCGGAAAAGCTGACCCATGTGCGCGAGGACAAGGAAAGCATGATCAACGTGGCGGACGTGCAGGGAATCCGCTTCTGCCTGGGGGGAGAGTGGTTTTCCCAATGGACGGGCACGCTGGTGGCATGCCAGCGCAGGCTGGATATGGATCGCGGAATCACCGAACGCCGCGTTACGTGGCGCTCGCCCCAGGGACGGGAGACCGCCCTTTGCTTCCGCCGCATGGCCAGCTTTGCGGAGCCGTCCCTGTTCCTGATCGACTGCGAAGTTACCCCGCTCAACTATGCGGGACAGGTGGAGGTGGAGAGCACCCACCTGGCACTGGTGAAAAACTATGCCAACCCCAATGATCCCCGCCTGGCGGGAGAAAGCGAATGCCACCTTGTTCCCACTGGCCACCTGATCGAGGAGGGGGTCAGCTACCTGAGCACGCGCACCCGCGTGAGCGGCCTGTCGCTGACCACCGGCGTAAAGCACGCCCTGGAACCAGCCGCGGAAGATGCGCGCACGGTCTATGACCCCGGGGCACACGCGGCCGCGTTCCATGCCTGTGTAACCGTGGAACAGGGGCAAACGCTGCGGCTGCAAAAATACTGCGTTTTCTCCGATGAACGGAGGCATGGCGATACGCTTGCCGCCGCACGGCAGGTCATGGCCAGGAGCTTTGGCCAGGCGGACGCGCTCTACCGTGCCCAGCAGGATGCGCTTACAGCCTTCTGGGAAAATGCGGATACCACCATTCAGGGGGACAACGACAGCAACCTGTCCATGCAGTTCAACCTTTACCAGCTCTTTCAGTCCGCCGGGCGCGACGGGTTGTGCAGCATCGCGGCCAAGGGCCTTTCGGGGGAAGGGTATGAGGGGCACTATTTCTGGGATACGGAAATGTACATGATGCCCTTCTTCACCCTCACCATGCCGCAGCTTGCGCGCAAGCTCCTGGGGTACCGCTACCGCACGCTGGACGCGGCGCGGGAAAACGCCCGCCTGCTGGGGCATGGGAAGGGTGCGCTGTATCCCTGGCGAACGATTGCCGGACGGGAGTGCAGCGGATACTTCCTGGCAGGCACGGCGCAATATCACATTGTCGGGGATATTGCCTACGCGGTGGGCATGTACTACGACGCCACCGGCGACCGGGAATACCTGATTGCTGAGGGCGCGGAGCTGCTGCTGGAAACGGCGCGGCTGTGGATGGATGTGGGACATGTGGCGGAGGGCACCTTCCGCATCAACTGCGTGACGGGCCCCGATGAATACACCTGCCTGGTCAACAACAACTACTATACCAACGCATGCGCCAAAAACAATCTGGAGTTGGCGGTGCGCGCGGCCCACCTGCTGGAGGAGTGGGGGGCGTATGACCCGTGGGCAGCCCGTCTGGGCGTCACCCATGAGGAGCTGGACGCGTTTGCCCATGCCGCGGAAATCATGTACCTGCCTTACGACGAAACCCTGGGCATCAATCCCCAGGATGACAGCTTCCTGAAAAAGCCCGTGTGGGACCTGGCCGCAACGCCCCGGGAAAACTTCCCCCTGCTGCTCCACTACCATCCCTTGCAGCTGTACCGCTATCAGGTATGTAAACAGGCGGATACCGTGCTGGCACATGTGCTGTTTGAAGGCCTGGCGGATGCGGGCGTGCGTGAACGGTCCTTCCGGTACTATGAGAAGATTACCACCCACGATTCCTCCCTGTCCAACTGCATATTTTGTATTGATGCCTGCCGTCTGGGCCTGCGCCAGGAGGCACGCGCCTACTTTGGCGACAGCGTGAAGACAGACCTGCTCAATACGCATGGCAACAGCAAGGACGGCATCCATACGGCCAACATGGGCGGTTGCTACATGGCGGTGGTCAAGGGATTTGCGGGACTGCGGCTGTGCGCGGACGGTGTGCGGATGGACCCCTTCCTGCCGGAAGGGTGGACCGGGCTCCAATTTTCTTTCCAGTACCGGGGAAGCAGACTGCGCTTCCAAATGGAGGGCGACACCTACAGCGTGCGCCTGCTATCCGGCGGACCGGTTTCGGTCTTTACCCGGGAGAAAGCCTTCCGCCTGGAACACCCGGGTGACGAAGCGGTGGGCAATACGCGCTAGAGGACGCAAAGAAGGGGCGCCCCCAAACCGGGGAAAGACTTTCCATGCCTTCTTGCACCAAGGCGAATGCCCCAGGGCCACGGTGCCAGGTTAAGCCGTTGCGGCGGCTGCCCCTATTGGAGAAAAATAAAGAAAGGGACTTGCGCGCCTGTTGGAGCTCGCTGATTGCGTACCTTCAACGCTACCACACGGACGCGCAGGCCTCATTTTTTTGTTACGGTACGTAAGCCTTGCAGATTCACAGGGGGGCATGGAAAGCCTGCGCTTGCACCCCCACTCCTTGTGCTCAATGTATGCAGCGAGACGGGAGACTGCATGGCGGCAGGCACGCGTGCGGCACACAAAAACGCTTCCTGACACAGGGAGAAAGCGCTCCCTGGCTCAGAAAGCGTATCAGATTGTCAATACATTTTCGGGAGATGTCGGAGGGGGCCCAGCCCCTCCGACTTTCGTTTGCATCCGGCGGATTTGCCGGCTTCGCAGATCGTTGATTTTGCTTGCAAAATCAATTCCTTACAAATTCGGGCGACCTTTGGTTGAACGAATTTGCCACTTTTTCCATACGCTGAAGCCACTGGCTGAGCCGGTGGCTTCTTGGTCAGGCCTTGCAATGTAGGCGCATTTTTATACAGGGTTCAGCGGAAATGTCATAGACTTTCCAACAAGGAGAGATAAGCGGGCTTCACGCGCTCAAAATCGCCGCTTTCCGGGCACTGGATCGATACCGCATAACCTTTTTCGGGCAATATCGCGGTGATTTGGCCATAGGCGCCGTCTGCGCGGAACGCCCCCGGATAGCCAAGCTTCCAGAACTGGTAGCCGTAACCACACAGCCAACGGTCTTCGGGACCTTCCGTGCTGATTTGCTTTGCTCCTGCGGCATGAACCCAGGCGGGGTCCAGAAGCTGCTGACCTTTCCAGCGCCCTTGCCCTAGGTACAGCTGACCCAATTTGATCATATTGCCAATGGTCAGATACAATCCAGAAGCCCCAAAGGAGTGTCCCATGGGGTCCATTTCCCAGGTGGGATATCCAATTTCCATGGGCGCGAACATTTTTTCAAATAGATAGGCAATCAGGGTTTTCCCGGTGGCTTTTTCCACCATGCGCCCGCAGAGATAGGTGTCCCCGTTGTTGTAGCAGTGCTGCGTTCCGGGCGCGCGAAGAAGGGGATGCGCAAACAGGTACTTGAGGTAATCCGGGAAACCTTCCCCAGCCCAGCGCTGATTCATCATCAGCAGCGGCTGACCAACACCGCTGGACATCATCAGGCAGTCTCGCAGCGTTACACTGTCCCAGGCAGGATCAACATCTGCGGGTAGAGACTCCGGAAAGTATGCCGCAGGACGGTCGTCAAGAGACAAAAGCCCCTCGGAAATGGCGAAACCAACGGCGGTGCTGGTGAAACTTTTCGTATGGGAATAAATATTCCTGGCGAAGCCAGGCACGAAATGATGCTCAAACAGCAGCCGCTGTTCATCGGCCACGGCGATGGCTTCCACGCCCAACCTGTCTGCCTGTACCTGGGTTACAAAATCGAGCAATGCCTTTGTGTTCAAAGCGTTGAACCTCCCTTGCTGCCTGTATGGTGTTCATGGGACCTGATGGGAAGAAAGCGCCCAGCCATCTGCTATGCCAAGTCACAATGCAGCAATACGCAGTCACAACCCGCCAGAGCAATTTCCAATACGGGGCCATGCACACGCATGCTCCCGTCCGAATTGGTGAACAAAGCATGCTCTGGAAGTGTGCCAATGCGCGCAACCGACAAGGTGAGCGTGGCGGATTCCGGATGAAAATGAAACGCTGCCAGGTAAATCCGGCCTGCATCCTGACGATAGAAGAACCGGCTTGCCTTTTCCCCATCATGATATTCAACGGGGAGGAAGGCTTTTCCTTCGCGCGCTATTTCCAGAAATTCACGTTCATCTGCGCCCTGTGCCCTGCCCGCAGCCCGACGCAGACGTGCCCGTTATGCTGACCGACCGAACCATCGCGCAGCGCTTGCAAAAGCTCCTTGCGCAAATGGCCTGGGAAGGCTACGCAACATTGATAATCTATGGCGACGTGGAGCATAGCGGTAATTTCGAGTATCTGACCGGGTTTATGACCCGCTTTGAGGAAGGTTTGCTGGTTTTACATGCGGACGGCCGGGCGGCCCTCCTGGTGGGCAATGAAAATATCAAGCTGGCCCGGCATTGCCGCATTCCGGCGCAGGTACTGCACTGCCCCATGCCGTCTTTGCCGAATCGGCCCATGACGGGCCAGCGCCCCCTGGAGGAACTCCCGCGGGATGCAGGCGTTCAGCTCCATCAGAAAACCGGTCTGGTGGGCTGGAAACTTTTTACCGGCGGTGACGGATGCAACGGGAAGCGTTTTGATTTGCCATACTTCATGGGTGATGCCATCCGCCAGGTGGCCGGCATGGATGCCGTGGAAAACGCCACGGGACTGTTTATCGGTCCCGAAGGCGTGCGCAGGACTAACACGGCCAATGAGATCGCGCACTATGCGTACGGCTCAGCGCTTGCTTCTGACGGCGTGCTTCGGGCAATGCAGGCAATCCGTCCGGGCATGCGGGAGCTGGAACTGGGCGGGCTCCTGCATGCCCACGGCCAGCGTTGCAGTGTGACCACCATATGCGCTGCGGGTCCCCGGTATGAGAAAGGGAACCTGTATCCGTCTGCCCGAACGGTAGCCCTTGGTGACCCGGTGTCCCTCACCTGCGGATACCGGGGTGGGCTGGCAAGCCGGTGCGCATATGCCGTGGCGTCGGCTGATCAGCTGCCACCTTCCCAGCGCGACTATGTGGAGGCGCTGTCTGCGCCGTATTTCGCGGCGTTGACCACCTGGCTGGAGAACTTCCGGCCGGGAATGACCGGCGGCGAACTGTACGCGCTGATCCAGGCAGTGCTTCCCCAGGAAACGTTCCACTGGAACCTTTGCCCCGGGCACCTGACTGCGGAGGAAGAATGGCTTTGCAGCCCCATCTATGCGGGGCCCGCGGAAAAACTTCTCAGCGGTATGCTGATACAGTTGGACATCATTCCATCCTTGCCAGGCTATGCGGGTACAGGCTGCGAAAACGGTATTGCCTTGGCGGACGCGACGCTGCGGGCGGCAATCCGCGCGGAATATCCCCAAATGTGGCAGCGTATGCAGGAACGCCGGCAATATATGTCGCGTCATCTGGGCATACGTTTGCCGGAATGGGTGCTGCCCTTAAGCAGCGGCGTGGCCTATCTGCGCCCTTATTTATGGGACAGGCAACGTGCGTTGACTTACAACCATGACGAAGAAGAATGCAAATGAGCATGCTGTACATTGGCGTTGACATCGGTGGCACAGCCACCAAATATGGCGTATTTACCGTGGAAGGGAAGCTGATAAGCAAGTGGGAGGCTCCCACTGCGCTGGGGCAGCATGGGAGCGGGATCCTGCCGGCAGTGGCCGGGCAGCTTACGTCCTGGGTTGCGTCCCATGGGTATGCCATGGAGCAGATTCCCGGGGTAGGCGTTGGCATACCTGGACCGGTGCGGAATGATGGCAAAGTGGAACGCTGCGTCAATTTGGACTGGCATGATGTGGTCCCGGCGCAGGAGCTTTCTGCACTGCTCCAGGGGATTCCGGCGGCTGCGGGCAATGACGCCAACATGGCTGCCATGGGGGAATACTGGCAGGGGAGCGGCAAGGGATACCGCAGTGCTGTTTTTATCACGCTGGGAACAGGGGTAGGAAGCGGCATCATACTGGATGGGAAAATGATTCATGGGGCCAAAGGCCTTGGCGGAGAGGTTGGACACATTGTGGTGGATCCTACCGAGCCGGAGCAATGCGGGTGCGCGGGGAACGTACAGTGACCTTCGGATAATATGCGGTACCGCTGGCATCTCCTTCTCCTGCTCATTGACAAACTAATAGTATTAGTATACAATGAAACTAATGCTATTAGTAAGGAGGCAAATTTGTGTGCCCAAGCAAGGCCTAACGAAAGAAAGTGTAGTTCAAGCGGCGAATCAACTGATCGAGGAAAGCGGAATGGTCCGTTTTTCCATGGCAAAATTGGCGCAACGGCTGCACATCAAAACGGCATCCCTGTACAATCATGTGGAGAGTTTGGAGAAGCTGCTGGAATATGTGGGCGAAGATGCGGTTTCACAGCTTGTTGGGCTGGAAAATCAGGCGATTGCGGGCAAAGCGCAGGATGCGGCGCTGTTTGCCCTGGCAGAGGCCTACCGCACTTTTGCGCGGGAGCATAGCGAACTGTATCGGGTGATTATGTCCTTTCCCAAATGGGAGAACCCGACACTGGAGCAGGAGGCTGGCAAAATCGTCGCACCTTTTTTGCAAGTTTTGTCCAGCTATGGACTGACAAAAACGCAACAGTATCACTGGCAGCGGGTATTGCGGGCAGTTATGAGCGGATTTGCCTTCCATGAGCAGGCAGGCGGTTTTGCTCATTTTCCCGTAAATCAAGACGAAAGTTTCCGCATCGCCATGCAATGCGTAGCCAATGGACTCCATGAAGCAGGAAGTGATAAGCCATGAAAACCAAGGAAGAAATTTTATTTGAAGAAGCTCCTGTTGGCCGCGCAGTGCTTTCATTAGTGATTCCAACGGTCATCAGCCAGTTAATCACCGTGATTTACAACATGGCGGACACCTTTTTCATCGGGCAGATCGGTGATCCAAATCAGGTGGCGGCTGTTTCCCTGTGTATGCCCATGTTTGTATTCCTCACGGGATTGGCCAACCTGTTCGGCATTGGAGGTTCCAGCCTCATGTCCCGCAGCCTGGGTACGAACGACCATCAAAAAGCGAAGCGTACGGCAGCTTTCAGCATCTGGACTGCCATTGTGGTATCGTTGGTTTACGGTATGGTTCTCTTTGGGACGCGCTCCATCATTCTTCCCATGGTTGGCGCAGATGGGCAAACATACGAGTTCTGCTGCCAGTATATCTTCTGGACGATTACGATCGGTGCGGTTCCCACGGTATTAAATCAGGAGCTGGCCCATTTGGTACGCGCGGAGGGACATTCAGCGCAAGCCAGCTTTGGCTTGGCTTTAGGCGGTGTGCTGAACATTATCCTGGACCCTATTTTGATTCTCCTGGCGGGATTGGAAATAGCAGGTGCGGCCATTGCCACAATGGTCTCCAATGTACTGGCCACACTCTATTTTATTTCGCTCCTTGTGAAGAGGCGGAACACAACGGACATTTCGTTTCACCCTAAAAATTATACATGGGGAGAAAGAATACCCAGGGAGGTACTGCTGGTTGGATTTCCAAGCTGTTTGATGAACCTGATGGGCGTTTTGTCCAATATCACGGTCAATAAACTGATGTCAGGCTATTCCAATGCTGCGGTAGCTGGCATTGGCGTTGCGAAAAAAGTCGATATGCTGTCATTTGCCATTGCTACCGGCATGTCCCAGGGCGTATTGCCGCTGATTGGCTATAATTATTCGGCCCGTCATTACAAGCGTATCAAGGCGGCACTCAAGCTGGATTTCCTTGCTAGCTTTATGGTGGCACTGGTTGGAACCATTTTCCTGTTCACCTGTGCAGGGCCGATTGTGCAGGCATTTATTGACGACGCGGAAACCGTGCGCTACGGCCAAAGGTTCCAACGCATTATCTGCATTACCGGTCCGTGCATCTCCGTTACCATGTTAGCAATCACAGCATTTCAATCCGTGGGGAAAAAGGTGCAGCCCACTATCCTGTCCCTGATGCGAAAGGGTGGGCTGGATATTCCATTTATGTTCCTGTTGAACGGCCTGCTGGGGGTGAATGGCATTGTGTGGGCAACGCCAATTGCTGATGTATGCGCTATGATTGTAGCGGTTATTGTGCTTGTTCCGTTCTGGAAAATGCTATCGTCGCAAGAGAAGAAGGACCCTGCCGGGACATGAATTTGGTTCTGTGCTGTACCTCCGTCATTTATTCCTGGCCTTGGCTTGTCACAGTACCAGGGTGCCATCCGCAAGTACGCTGATGCTGTCCGGCGACAATTGCATATCCACGATCCCCGGGTCACAGGGCATATGATGGAGCTTGTCCATCGGCGTCCAATGGAAATGAACGAATTTTGCACCTTCTATGAAGGACCCTGAATTGCCTGACGCCTTGCGAGCATCCCCTGCACATCTGGACTGCCACATATGCAGGAATCTCCCGGTTGATCTGAACGCCGTATGCGCTTGTTCAATGACGTTGCGCATGGTACAATCGCATCAGATATGTGCCGGAAAGGAAGGATGCTATGGAACTGCGTGTGCTTCGATATTTTCTCATGGTTGCGCGGGAGGAGAACATCACCCATGCGGCGCAGCTTCTGCATGTGACCCAGCCCACGCTGTCCCGGCAGATTCAGGATTTGGAAGAGGAACTGGGGACAAAACTGTTTGTGCGCAGCAACCATCGCATCGTGCTGACCCAGGAGGGGATGCTGTTACGGCGCCGCGCCCAGGAGATCGTGGACCTGGCGGACCGAACCCAGCGGGACTTTGCCCATAAGGAGGAGGAGCTTTCCGGTGAAGTGGCCATTGGCAGTGGCGAGACGCGCAGCATGACCGTGCTGGCGGAGATTCTCTCCGATTTCCGCCAGCAATACCCCAGGGTGAGTTACCGGTTTTATAGCGGCAACGCCGATCATATTAAGGAACGCATAGAAAATGGTACGCTGGATATTGGGCTGCTCCCTGAGCCCGTGGACATCGCCAGGTACGAATTTCTGCGCGTTCCGGTAATGGAGGAATGGGGAGTCCTCACCCGGGAGGATTCTCCGCTCACGGCACTGGAGGTGGTCCGCCCGCAGGATCTTGTAGGCCGGCCACTGATGGTTTCCGGACGGGAATTGGTGCAGAATGAATTGGCCAACTGGCTTGGAGACGATGCCCAGCGCCTGAATATCCTGATCCGCTACAACCTTTTGTACAACATTGCCATGCTGGTGAAAAGCGGCTTTGGGGACGCGCTGTGCATCCGTCTGGACTGCGTCTATCCCGGTCTCCGGTTTATTCCCCTGTCACCTCCTCTCCGGCTGGGCTCCGTGCTGGTATGGAAAAAGCAGCAGATCACATCGCCTGCAGTCGGGGCCTTGATTGCTCATACCAAACAATACCTGGAAAGCATTTCTAATCATGTTCAATAAGTATTAGACATTGATTCCAAAGCGGATATACAATAAGGGTGTCCCGGAAGGGACACCCTTATTGCCGCTTGTGGAAAAAGTGGATTTTACCACTTGTCTGTGAAAGTGAATTCGGCCAACCACAGGACGTCCGAATTTGCAAGGCGTTGCTTCGCATTTACGAAAAACAGCGGCCGCAAAGTAACCAGGCTTTTCAAAAGAAAAGCCAACCTTCAGCGGGAGGGGCTGTGGTTTCCCGACATCTTCCGGGAGTTTTCCGACAGGCTGCTCTATTGTTTTCCTCAAATTACCCATAACGTATGCTGGCCCGTGCTTGGGAAAAACCAGGAAAGCCTGCACGCAAACGGATAGAACCATTGGCGGGCTTATGGGCCCGCACACAGGATCAGGCAAAGGGAGGGAGCCATCCCAGTTTATGACGAAGGAAGAAGCAAGCAAACGCTATCAGATTCCCGTGAAAATTCTGGATGCATACGAAAGCTGGGGACTGTGCGGTACGGTAAAGCGGGTGATGGGTGCCTGGCAGTACGATGACCAGGACCTGGAACGCCTGAGCACCATCATGGCGCTGCATGATATGGGCTTCACGGCGGACGAGGTGGAAAGCTACATGCGCCTGCTGCTTTCGGACACGGACACCGCCCGGGAGCGCATGCGCATGCTGGAAAAGCGCCGCGACCAGGCACTGGACGAAATCCATCTCAAGGAAAAACAGCTGCAACGGTTGGATTACCTGCGCCACCAGATGCGCGGGCAGAGGGCGTAAGCCAATACGCCGGAAAGGAGCCACGATGCAATACACCAAGCTGGGAAAAACAGACCTGAATGTCTCCCGGGTATGTTTGGGATGCATGGGATTTGGGGACCCCGCCCATGGCCAGCAGCACCTGATTTTTTTTGCCCTCCAGCACGCCCCGGGCCAGACT
>OLPR01000965.1_pt1 | contig 24770 bp, 16 predicted proteins | sample 1672761 | NCBI WGS metagenome assembly OLPR01 (sample SAMEA3136721, study PRJEB25190) | human gut metagenome | biome: human gut; feature: human-associated habitat; material: faeces | place: Austria | collected 2013 | reverse complement strand
GCCATCAAGCGCACCCACGACGGACGCTATCAGGCGGTGGCCGACGAGGGCCAGAACGGCTTTACCGCCGAAAAGGCCAAGACGTTCCTGGACTCCGTATACGAGCCCACCTTTGCTTCCTAATCACCAGCCCGCCGAGGCTTTCTTTTCGGCGGGCTTTCTTCATCTATATTTAGGAGGATGCGCCCATGATCACCTGCACTCTGCGTGATAAGAAATACCACATCGACTTCGTATCCGGTCGCGCCCTGCGTGAACTGGAACCCGCCGCTCAGATGTACGCCAAGGTGGTGCATCTGTCCGAACTGGCCGCCAAGGGCCAGAGCATCCCCGAGGATGCAAAGTTCACGATCTCCGAGGCCATGGACACGATGATTCGCTGGTTCTGCATTCTGTTCCAGAATCAGTTTACCCCGGATGACGTTCTGGACAACTATCCTGTTGACCGACTTATGCACGATATTGCGCTGGCCCTGATGGCCGTACAGGCGCAGACTACGGACGTGCTTTCCGATTTCCCTACGAAGGCAGCGACGGCACCGGCGCAGACTCCGGAATCGTAACGCTGCCCGACTATATCTATTCAACATATAACGCTCTCATGGAATCCGGATGGCGATTTGACGACATCGACCGGATGGACATGCTGGGCTTTTTGCGTATCCGGGCGTGGGACGCTCGGCGCAAACACAAAAAGAAGGAACCCAAACGGGCTTACATCGATCAGGTGTGGCCCGATCTCAAATAAATTGGAGGCGGCATAATGAGCGAAGTATTGCGCGACCTTGTTGTGTCGCTTTCGCTGGACGGAGATAATTTCTCGCGGAATCTGACGTCCATAAACAAGCAGATTCAAGAGGCAGAGAGCGAATTCAAGCGCGCTGCCGCTGGGGTGGACGGCTTTGAAAAATCCGTCACCGGTGCGCAGTCCAAGCTATCTTCTCTCCAGCAGAAATTGACGCTCCAGCAGCGGGCCGTTTCCCAGTATCAGAAAGCACTGGAAGCAGCCAACAAAAAGCTGGAGAACTGCAATACCCGACAGGGCAAACTGACGGAATCCTTGGAAAAGGCCCGGCAGAAACATGCAGATATCAAAAAGCAGGTCGGCGAGGCCACCAAGCAATACGAGCGGTTCTCCCGCGAGCTGGGCGAGTCCGATTCTGCGACCATTGCCGCCAAGGCGAATATGGACGCGCTGGCGCAGGAGTATGAAGAATCCTCCGCCGAGGTCAAAAAGCTGGAAGGCCAGCTGACCGCCAACACCAAGAGTCTGCGCAATAATGCCGATGCTGTGACCAAAACCCGCACCGGGCTGAATCAGGCGGAATCGGCACTTCGGGAAACCGAAGCGCAGATCAGGGAAACCACCGAACAGCTTGCCAGGATGCAGTCCGCATGGACGAAGGCTGGCGATTCGCTCACGGCGTTTGGTACGAAGTGTGCCTCCGTCAGCGCATCCATGTCCCGCATTGGCAAGGACATGACCATGTATATGACTACGCCAGTACTGGCACTCGGTACGGCGTCGGTCAAGGCGTCCCTGGAATTCGAGTCGGCATTTGCTTCCGTCCGAAAGACTGTGGATGCCACAGAGGAAGAATACGAATCGCTTTCTGCTTCCGTAAAGCAGATGAGTACCGAAATCGCCACGTCCTCCTCAACCATTGCGGAGGTCATGGCGAATGCCGGTCAGCTGGGCATCCAGAAGGATTATCTTGTAGACTTTACCCGGACGATGATCGACCTCGGCAATTCCACGGATATTTCTGCGGATGAAGCTGCCACAGCCATTGCCCAGTTTGCCAACGTCACCCGCATGGCGCAAACAGATTTCGGGCGCTTTGGCTCGGCTCTCGTCGATCTCGGCAACAATTTTGCGACAACTGAATCCGCCATCATGAACATGGCGACGCGCCTCGCAGCCGCAGGCTCTCAGGTTGGTCTTACTCAGCCGCAGATTCTCGGCTTTGCGACGGCGCTTTCTTCTGTCGGTCTGGAGGCCGAAGCTGGCGGCACCGCTTTCAGTAAGGCTATGATCCAGATGCAGGTGGCCGTGGAAACAGGTAATGAGTCCCTCAGGGATTTCGCCAAGGTCGCCGGTATGACCACCGACGAATTCACGGCAATGTGGAAGGCTGATCCGGCAGGTGCCATTGAAGCGTTTATAGTGGGTCTCTCCAAGATGGACGAGCAGGGTATTTCCGCCATTGCAACCTTGGAAGAAATGGGTCTCACCGAAGTGCGCCTGCGCGACACCCTGCTTCGCGCGACCAATGCAACGGAGCTTTTTTCGGAGGCGCAGGAAACGGCAAATAAATCGTGGGAGCAAAACGTCGCCCTGTCCAATGAGGCCAGCAAGCGTTATGCTACAACGGAATCCAAGCTCAAGAACCTCAAGAATACCGCCGTTCTGGCAGCACAGCGCATTGGCGACGATCTGAATCCGACGATCCAGAACCTGATCGACGGCGCGAAGGATCTGCTGGAGAAGTTCATGGCCCTCGACGAAGAACAGCGGCTCATGATAATCAAGCTGGCCGCCATCGCCGCAGCAGCTGGCCCGACGATTACGGTATTCTCCAAAGTGGTGAAAGTTGCGGGCAGTGTATCCACCGGCTTGGGCAAATTCGCTACATCCGTAGCGTCCGCTGGCGGTGGTTGGAAGGGATTCATGTCCGTGTTGGGAAAGTCCCCGGCTACCTGGCTTGCTGTTGCAGCCGCTGTTGTTGTGGCCACCGTTGCTATCGCAGACTATGTATCGGGAGCCCAAAAGGCACGCGAGGCCCTAAAGGGAATGCAGGAAACAGCAGATGCATGGAAAGATACTGCCGCAGAGACTTTTTATGGTAAGAGTGAAGGCCTTTCCGCATTTGGTCTCACCGCAGAGGATTTTGCCCGAAACCAGCAGTCTGCCGAAGATTGGCTTACCGGCCTTCTTGCCGTCTGGACGGACGGACAAAAGGAAAACGACGAGATTGTGTCCGAATGGACGGATTCTTTCAAGTCGCTTACCGCCACAACCCGTGACGAACTCATGGAAATGCAGGCCACCGCTCAGCAAGCCGGATATACCGGTGTGGCAGATCAGCTGGCGGCAGACATTGAACAGCTTGATTCTCTGGATGCGGAGATTGAAGATCTGCTCAAGTGTCGGCAGAACGGCTATTTTTCCGAATCGGACAAAATTCATTTGCAGGAATTGATCGACACTCGAAATGCCATTGAGGTTAAATACAACCTTAGTCCCGCAGATACGGACGGCTTTGCGAAGATTCGCCAGCAGATGGATGCTGAAATCGCCCGTGCGCATGCGACCGGCAAGTCCGACGCGGATGTCTCCGTTTATGAGGATGCTATGGTCGCCGCTGCCGAGGGTATGGCTGCTGTCAATGCGCAGATCGACGCGCAATATGACAAAGAGTTTCAGTTGATTCAGCTGATCGAGGATAGCGCTGAACGTCAGGCGGCCATGGATGATCTCAACGCTCGCTACAATGCACAGCGGCTAGCCGCCGCACAGGAATACGCAGCAACGCTGGCTTCCGTGGTCATGCCAGTATGGAGTCAGCCGGACATTCAGGGTGCAGCTACCGACATCGATACCTTGACGCAGAAGCTGCGCGAATACAGCGCGGCCAACGAATCCGAGAAGCCTCAGATTTTGGAGGAATTGAACGAGATCACTTCTACCATGGATGAAGGTGCGGTCACGGAATATATCGCGCTGCTCATGCAGGTACAATCCCTGCTGGACAGCGGAATGTCCGAGGAGGAAGTTCAAAGCCTTTTCCCGGAACTGGATTTCTCCGGCGCGATGGATCAGATTGCTGCCATCAAAACATTCTTGTCTAACAATGACAACCTGTTGCCCGGCCTCAACGATATGTTCTCTGAGGCCATCCCTGAAGAAGTCCTGACGATTGCCACCGACCTGGATATGACCGGCGCGCAGACGCGATGGGCGGAATTCGCAGCCAATCCCGGCGCGATTACCACCGAGGCCATCGTCACCGGATTTACCCAGCAGGAGGGTGTGGAGCCGCCCAAGCTGGAAACGCAGGTCGCCATCACTGGATATGACCTCATCGCATACCGGCAGTTTATTACTGACAATCCGCTGGAGATAGAAGGCGTCCTGCGGCTGGGCGAAGTGTACACTGATCCCGAAGCCGCACTGACTGATGAAAACGTCACTTTCTGGAAGGATGGCGTTGAAATTCCAGCTACACTGGTTCCCAAGGAACTGCTTACGCCAGATAAGGTTGCCGTTCTGGATGAGGACGGTACCATGCACATCCTGATCACCACTGAGGTCACCGGCTCTGAGGAAGCGATTGAAACGCTCCGTCAGGAAGTAACGGAGGTGGATCAGCTGGGCACAACTACGTTCGGCATGGCGGCGGGCATTCAGCCGTCTACGACGCTGGATTTTATTGATGCCGCCATTGAGCGTATCCGAACCTTCAACAATGAGAAGGGTACGTTCTGGCAGCTATGGGGGCTGCTCGAAGACGGCGCGAAAAATACGCTGGACATGAGCATGCAGCTGGATTTCAGCCCGGAGCGGCTTGCGTCTCTTTCGACCTATGTAGCCGAAGTGGTCGCCGCCATCATGCAGGGCGAGAAAGTCAGTGAGGACGATATTGCCAATCTCCAGAAGGTGCTTACTTTTGTGGAAGAACTGGATACCGCAGGGGTTGGCAACAACGTCATCCTCGGTATTGCGGACGGCATGACCGCCGCCGGATGGGATTCTGATGCCGAAACTGTGGCCGCAAATCTGGAGTCTGCGATCAATCAGGCGTTGGGCATCCAAAGTCCGTCCACCCGTATGAAGCCTTCAGGCGAGAACGTGTCTGCAGGTATCGGGACTGGTATGACGGAATACGACCTGTCCGCCGATGCCGATGCCATGGCGGCGAATCTGGAAACAGCCGTATCCAATGCGCTGACGGCATCGACCTTGACCAGTGCAGGTACGACTGCTGTGGAAGGACTTGCATCCGGAGTCACATCGTACAGCATGTCCCCGGTGGGGCAGACCGTTGTATCCGCGCTTAAGAGCGCCATTACTACCAATCTTACGTCCTCAACGCTGAAAAGCGCAGGCGCCAATGCCATGGCAGGTTTGCGCGCAGGCATCCTTGCTGGTCAGTCGGGCGTGATCTCCGCCATGCGCTCCGCTGCGCTGGCTGCTGTCAATGCCGCAAAATCCGCGCTCAAAATCGCCAGTCCTTCCGGTGTTTTCCGCGATGAGGTTGGCGTCATGACCATGCGCGGCTTTGGCGAGGGCGTATTGCAGGAATCCAAGGCGCAGGCCAAGATTATCTCCAATGCAGCCCGGTACCTGACTTCAGCCGCACAAGGTGGCATCGGCTCCGCGTCCTACGATAACCGCAGGACTTATAAACAAAACACAACTTCAACCATACAGGTTGACAAGCTCTATGTCCGGGACGAGCAGGACATCCGCTCGCTGGCCGTGGAGATTGCGACACTTACGCGCCGCCAGCAGCGAGGGAAGGGGCTGAGATTTGCATGATGGATTGGTTCGAATGGAACAGTGTGCGCTGCACGGAGTACGGCATCCATGTGCTGGAACAGCCGCCGATTACGGTTCCATCTGAAAGGGTAACGCACACAAATGTCCCCGGGCGACCCGGCAGCCTGACCACCCTTGAGGGAGGCGACGTATATGACGATATGATTCTCACGGCGACCTGCCTGATCGCTGATCCTTCCCGAATCCCCGAAGTCGCCGCATGGCTCAAGGGCAGCGGAACGGTCACCTTTGCCAATCGCGAGGGTGGCATTCAGGTGCAGCAGATGGTCGTGCGGGATGAGCAGGACATCCGCTTCCTGGCGGTGGAGATTACAACACTAGCGCGCCGCCAGCAGCGCAGGAAGGAAATGCGGATGACATGATTGGATCTTGTTTGGAAACTTGTTGAAGCTGTTCGTTCATGATATACTAATAATGTACATACTTTGTTGGGGGTGCGATTGTGGCGAAAATATATGATTTACTTGCTCAGTTTCAACAAGTTAGCCCTGAATTTCTAAATCATTTTTGCATGATAAATGGCGCAGTTTATCCGCTTGATGAAGTTGAGAAGATGGGATATGCTGAGTTCGGATTGCGAGCCAGAATCAATATGCCTAAGAGATTATACAAGTATTTCCCCAATATGAGAAAAGAAGTGCGTGGGGATTCTGGAGAAGTCACGAGTGTAAACTACTCTCTGGATGCTTTGAAATCCAATTGCGTTTATCTGAATTGTCCAGATCAATTCGATGATGTGTATGATTCCGACATCAATATTCCATGGGAAGAGTATTCATTATTCAGATTAAAAAAATACGCTGCATGGGGAGGGTGCAATACAAATGCTATCCACAAAATAGAAGAAATTGGATATGTGCTGGCACAGAAAATGTATTCTGCCCTATCGAGCGGTCAAGACATTGAAAGCATTTTTTCTTTGGAAGAGCATCCAGAGGAGGAACGCATGTCCATCTTAATATTTTGCCAGGAAGTAAAGAGTGAACTGGTAGCAAGACAGGATTGGCAAGCAGCTATTGCTCAAACATTACATAATGAGTATTCAAAACTGCTAAAACGGATCCAACGTTTGTTTCGCGTTTCTTGTTTCGCAATCACACCATTCTCTCAGCTTATGTGGGGTGGTCCCTATGCAGATTGTCACCGAGGATTCTGTATTGAATATTCTGTTGATCCGGTTAATCCTCAGTATAAGGATGTGTACAATCATTTGTTCCCGGTTGTGTACTGCAAAACGAGAAAAAAAGTAACCGAAAACCTCATGTGCGTGCAAGATGCAGAACTCACTGAGGCAGGCCTATGGGACATATATTTTCATGGCGCTCTGAGAAAGAGTATTGACTGGGCATACCAGAGCGAATGGCGGTTTTTACTACCTGCCGGACATAATACAACCGGTTTTACAAGAGAATTCTTTCCAATAACAAAGGTCTATTTGGGGAATAGAATGCCACATGATCAAAGGAGAGAAGTTATTGAAATCTGTCAGGAAAAGAATATTCCTTATATTGGAGTGACCCGTGCGGATGATCGATTTGAAATGCAAGAGTGTAAGATCCTTTGCGAAAACTGTCCGCGTTTTAATCAATCGATGGAGTAGGAATCTCAATTTGTTTTATGAGTGAAGTCATTGGAGGGAGGAAATATTGAACGACTGGTTTGAATGGAACGGTGTGCGCTGCACGGAGTACGGCATCCATGTGCTGGAACAGCCGCCAATCACGGTACCAGCTGAAAGGGTTACGCACATAAATGTCCCCGGACGCCCTGGCAGCCTGACCACCCTTGAGGGAGACGACGTATATGACGATATGATTCTCACGGCGACATGCCTGATCGCAGACCCGGATCGCATCCCTGAAATCGCCGCGTGGCTCAAGGGCAGCGGCACAGTCACCTTTGCTAACCGCGAGGGTGGCTTTTATTATGCCCGGATTGCCAACCAGATAGAGTTTGCAAAGGTATTGCGGGGGAATCCCCATCGCAGTTTTGCTGTCAACTTCCGCTGCAAACCCTTCTGGTATCTATCGGACGTAGAGCCGATCACCCTGACCTCATCTACCTCAACCATCAACAACCCCGGCAGCGTATATTCCGAGCCGGTCATTACGGTATATGGTTCCGGGGAGATCACGCTCATGGTGGGAACGACCATTGTAGAACTGTCAGATGTTACGAACAGCATTACCATCGACACGCCCCTCATGGAGGCCTACGCCGGAGATATATCCGCAAACAGCTGTATGAGCGGCGACTTCCCACGGCTTCAACCGGGACAGAATGCGATCAGCTGGTCGGGCGATGTGACCCGCATTGTTGTCCAGCCGAACTGGCGCATGCTTTGATGCCCAAAATTGTCTGTCCCGCCTGTGCGCGAGGCCCTTGCAAGCTCCGCGAGGCGGGACAGTGAATCTATGTAGAAGAAGGCTCTGTTCCTTCGATGGAATGATGATAGCAGACGCACATGAACCGGATATGAACGGTCTGGAAACGATTGAATCTTTTTATTGGGAGGTGCCCCCTTGATCTGCGTTTATGCTCCGGACTGCACGGACTTTTCCACCAACGGCCTTGGCCCGGTTTCTCCGCAGTCCGCAACTGTCACCGAAACGCTGAACGGCGAATATGAACTGATGCTGGTGCATCCGCTGGACAAAGCCGGAAAGTGGCGGCGGCTGGCAGAGGGGCGCATTCTCCGCGCGCCCGTTCCCGCCGCCATGACTCCGCAGGTGGAACTAATCCGGCAGCCGTCCACAGGCACGGAGATCTACAGGGTGTCCACCAACCGCGATCCGCTGCGCCTGCGCTCGGGTACAGGCACGAAATACAGGATTCTTGCGAAGTACAAAAAGGGCACGGAGGTGATCGTGCTGGCCAAGACTACCTCGTCGTGGTATGAGGTTTCCTGCCCGGACGGCAAGCACGGCTACATGGCTTCGCAGTATCTGACGTATGTGCGCACGCAGAGCGATCCCGGCAAGGCCCCCAGCGAGGTCATTGAACCCCGCCAACTCCGGGATCAGCCGTTCCGCATTTACCGAGTGGTGCCGGAGTTGGACAAAGTGACCGTGTACGCCCGGCATGTGTTCTATGATCTCCTCGACAACATGATAAAGTCGTACAAGCCCTCATCTACCACGGTGGGGGCTTCTGTCGTGCAGGAGATCGCGGCGAAATGCCAGTCGGAGCACGATTTCACCTTCTATTCGGATCTGGATACCACCGCGAACGAAGTGGAATGGGAAAACATCAATCCCGTGGAGGCCCTTCTGGGCGAGGGCGGACTGGTGGAAAAGTACAAGGCCGAGCTGGCCCGCGACTGGTTCGATGTGTTTTTAGTCAGGCGCGTGGGCAGTGACAAGGATGTACAAATCCGGGAGGGCAAGAATCTGCTGGGGATCAGCTATGATGTGGATCTGACCGACGTCACCACCCGCATCATGCCCACTGGCGAGGACAAGGACGGCAACCTCCTGTATCTGCCGGAACTGTACATCGACAGCCCGACCATCGACGGCTATCCCCATGTCAAATGGATGCACCTTGCAGTTTCCAAGGCAAAAGAGGTCACAAAGGGCGACGACAAGAAATCCAAGGCACAATGCTATACCGAAATGCGTGCTGCGGCACAAGCGGAGTTCGACAAGGGCTGTGACCTGCCAACAGTTACGCTGAAGGTGGACTTCATCAACTGCGCCAAAACCGATGAATACCGGCAATACGGCTTTTTGCAGAATATCTTTCTCGGCGACAGCGTGCGGGTGATCGCCCGCCGCATCGGCGTGGAGGTGTCCATGCGCATGACGCAGTACACCTACGACTGCCTGACGCGCAAGTACACTGCCATGACGCTGGGTACCGTCGCCGACACCATCGAGGGCAATATGATCTCTGCCAGCCAGCTGGCAAACGGCATCATCTCCGGTTCCAAGCTGGCCATCAACTCTGTGGGCAGCGGGCAGCTGCAAAACGGCTCGGTCGGCTCGCTGCAGATCGGCATGGCAGCCATTCAGACAGCCCATATTCAGACCGCAGCCATCACATCTGCTTTGATTGCCAATGCAGCCATTCAAACTGCGCATATCGGCGACGCGCAGATCACTAACGCGCAGATTGCGGATGCCACCATTACGGCGGCGCAGATCGCACAGGCAACCATCACCGCTGCCTGTATTGCCAAAGCCACCATAACGGAAGCAGAGATTGCGGATGCAGCCATTACTGCTGCGAAGATTGCGCTGGCAACGATCACCGAGGCGCATATTACGGATGCAGCAATCACCACTGCTAAGATTGCTGATCTGGCCGTTACTGCTGCCAAGATTGCCAACGCGACCATCACTTCTGCGAAGATCGCACAAGCAGCTATCGAATCCGCGCACATCGAGGACGCAGCCATCACAAGAGCGAAGATTGCGCTGCTGGCTGTGGACGAGGCCCGGATCGCAGACCTCGCCGTGGGCACTGCAAAGGTGCAGGACGCATCCATCACGAATGCGAAGATCGCCGATCTGGCCGTCACTGCTGCCAAGATCGCCAATGCGACTATCACCAATGCGCAGATCGCCAATGCCACCATCGGTACAGCGCAGATTGCCTTGGGCGCAATCACCACAGCGCTCATTGCACAGGGCGCGGTCGGCACGGCGCAGATCAAGGATGCCTCCATCACGGATGCGAAAATCGTGGAGCTGTCCGCCAACCGCATCACCACCGGCACACTGTCCGTCGAGCGGCTGATCATCGTGGGCAGCGAAAAATCCATCGTGTATACAATCAACGAGGCCAACGGCACGGCGCAGCTTTCGCAGACTACCATCGACGGCGGCTCACTTACAGAGCGCAGCATTACCGCAGACCGCATCGTCGCTGGAGCCATTACCGCCAATGAAATCGCCGCCGCGACGATTCTGGCCAACAACATCGCTGCCGGAGCAATCACCACGGACAAGCTGGCGGCAGGCGCAGTCACCGCAGCAAAGATTCAGGCCGGTGCGATCACAACCAGCCATGTTTCATCCAGCTTCGGAGAAACCCTTGATCTCTCCAGCAACACCTCTGTGCGCACGACCGTCACCCAGCGGGTGGACGAGGCCATAGACGGCATCGAGATCGGCGGCGTCAACCTGATCGACCAGAGTGCAGATCACACGCTTGCGGCCGACAGCGCGGACAGCTACTGGATTGCTGCGGACGCGTTGGAGCGCGGTAAGACCTATACCTTCTCCGTCCGCGAGGTCGTTCTGGTGGACGGCACAGCGGCGGGCGTGACGTGGAAGGTGGTCGAGCAGGGTGCTGGCACGGTGCACACGTCGGGGCTGCTGGACTTCACCTATGGAAAGCAGGTCTTTCATTTCACGGTGCCCGACGCCGGGGGCAACTGGGCGCTGTACCTGTACGCGGGCATCAGCGGCTCCACATCCGGCGTGACGGTGCAGTTCAGTAAATCGAAGCTGGAGGAGGGCGCGTTTGCCACTACATGGTCGCCCAGCCCGGATGACAGCGCGGCAGCGGTCAACCGGATTTCCGGCGCGGTGGAGGCGCTGGACTCCGGCATGGATGACCGGGTCACATCGCTCATCAACGCGATGGGGTTGTCCGACAGGTTCGCCAGCGCCGAGGAATTCCTGAACGCGCTTTCGCAGATCGAGCTGATCCGCAGCGAACTGGCCCAGCACGACTCCGACCTCACGCTGACCTTCAACCGGCTGACGCAGACGGAGAACAGCATCACGCAGATCTTCTCCTCCTTCGTCTTTGGCGATGAGGACGGCACGCCCTATCTGGACATGAGCGCCAGCGCGTCCAGCGTCAAAATGCGCCTGACCAATACCCGGCTGGCGTTCATCCAGTCCGGCAAGGAGATGGCGTACTTCTCCGACAACAAGCTGTACGTCACCCGGCTGGAGGTGGTCGAGCAGATCTCCATCGGCACATCCAGCAACGGCTATCTCGACATGGTGACCACGCCCACCGGCGTGGGCTTCAAGTGGCGTTCATAAGGAGGAATCATGGCAACCTTTTCTACAACCGCATCTGAACTGAAATACGCCTCCGGTTCTTCATGGTCGTCGGGCAAGGCGCGTCAGGGCGTGTATTCCGGCACTAGGTATGAGGGCGCGATCAACTTTTCGGGCCTGTCGGAGCTTGACATGTCCAACATCGACATCACGCAGATCAAGCTGAACGTCACCTTTGGCCCGGCTGGCGGAGACTCCAGAAAGAACCTGACCTTCTACAAGGCGACGAAAAACAGCATCTCCGGCAGTATCGCGTCCATGCGCGGCGACAGCATCGGCGCAGTCTCCGTGGAATATGCCTACGACCGCTCCGTCACGCTGACGTTCAGCGCTGCCAGCAACGCAGCGATCTTTTCCACGCTCAAGGCCTATTTCATGGCGGGCAGCCGTGTACTGATCATTTATGTGCCCACCACGCGCGGCACCTACTCCGGCGGCTACTGCTACGACTATCTTTCCGTGGTCGCGGCAACGCTGACCATTGACTATCAGTACCTGCAGAGCGACGGCTCTCTGGCATCCACCAGCGTGGCGGCGGGCAGCTCTGCTACGCTGAACATCAGCGCCTATAACTCCGCCTATTCCCACAAGGTGACGTGGACGTTTGGTGCACACACGGCGACGCAGAGCGTTGCGGCAGGCACGACTTCCGCCAGCTATACCCTTCCGCTGTCATGGCTGGACGCGATCCCATCCGCGACCTCCGGTTCAGCAAGCGTCACCCTCGAGACGCTGGATGCAGGCGGCAATTCGCTGGGCAGCGCCAGCTATGGCTTCACGGTCACAGTGCCTTCCAGCGTGGTGCCGACCATCTCCAGTATCACCGCATCCCCGGTGAACAGCAATTCCGTGATAGCAGGCTGGGGTATCTATGTGTACGGCAAATCGCAGGCCAAGCTGGCTATTTCAGGCGCGGCAGGCGCTTACGGTTCGACGATCAAGTCATATTCCATAACGACTGCCCCCTCCATCGGCAGTGCATCCGCTTCCAGCCTGACAACATCCACGATCTACAAGACGGGAGCCATTACGGTCACGGCCAAGGTGACGGACTCCCGTGGCCGGAGCGCCACCAAGAGTACAACATTCTCTGTCTATTCCTACGGCAATCCCTATTTTTCGTCCATCGAATCCTATCGCTGCAACAGCGCCGGAACGCAGGATGATGTCAGCGGCACCTATGCCCGCCTGAAGGTTTCCTTCGGCGTGTCCGCATTGAACGGCAGCAACAAGGCCACCTGCACCGTGAAGCTGGCACAGGTCGGCGGCAGCTATTCCACCTCCGCCACGCTGATCAGCGGCACGGCGGTCATCCTGGGCGGCGGCAACCTGGCCATCGACGCTGTGTATGAGGCCACGTTGACGCTGACGGATACCGTAGGGACGGTTTCAACCTATGTCGTGGAAATTTCGTCGGCGGCCTATGTCTTTCATGTGAAAAAGGGCGGCAAGGCCATCGGCTTCGGCATGGCGGCGGGCGAGGACAATACGGCCTCCTTCGGATGGGATGTGAAGATGTCCTCGCCGCTGGCCGTTACGGAGGGCGGTACTGGCGCGTCAGCCGGTTCATCCGCGTGTTCGAATATCGGCGCGGTGAAGAAGTCCGGCGACATGATGACCGGCAACCTTTCCATTCAGACCAGTCTGTATCCTTCGCTTTATCTGCTGCCGACCTACAACGGTACAACGAACCGCACAGTATTTGAAGGAAGCTATGCCGGTGCTTCTTCCTTTTCCGCCTGGCAGGACAGCACAGGCAACAACCGTCGCATGCTGGAGGTGCGCAACGCGGCCTATCAGTCCAGCCGGGATTATGCCGTCGTTCTGCGCGATGTTGTCAATGGCAGCTATTACACCTATCGTGTTTTTCATGCAGGAATGGCGACTCCCGTGCCAATTGCCAACGGCGGTACGGGTGCGTCGGCTGCGAAGGCGGCCCTGAACAATCTGGGGGTCTTCTATGCGGATACGCTGCCCGATACCGGCACGGATGGGCAGATCTGCCTTGTCCCAGTCTGATTGGCGGTGACTAAATGGCTACATTTACCGCAACCGCCAACAGCAGCTCCACCATCGGCTACGCGCAGTATGGTTCGACCACCTGGAACACGGGCACCTCCAACGGTGCCTGTCAGGGAGCCTATCAGGGGACGAGTAGCAGCAACAGCCGCGTCGGCGTGATGGTATTTAACGGGGCTGGCGCAGCGCTGAAGGGAAAGATCATCACACAGATTGCTCTGAAGATCACCTGTTCCAGCGCGGGTTCCGGCAGCACATCCAAAAAGCTGTCCTTTCGACGTGCCAACTATCAGAGCCTGAAAACAGGAATCAAGGGCTCTGCACAGGTTGGCAGTGCGCTTGGGACACTGACTGGCAAATTCTACGGCAATACCGTCACCCACACATTGAACGCCACTACCAACGCCGCACTGTTCAATGCCATGAAGGCATATCTCGCGGAGGGCAACTCCGCGCTGGTGCTGTACAACGGCGAGACCTCCTCGTCTTCCGGCTACTCCACCAACTACGCCCGCGTGACTACCTGCGTGATCACCGTGACGTACATGGATGCGACCGTCTGGTACTACAATGCCGGAACATGGCGGCAGTGCACGGTCTGGTACTGCAACGCTGGCACTTGGATTCAGTGCGTCCCTTACTACAACAGCGGCGGCTCGTGGATACGTGTCTGACCGCGATCATCGGAATCAACCGCCTTCCATTACGGGGGTGGTTTTTTTATATCACTTTCAGGAGGAAATCTGTATGAGAGACTTTTCTATCGACCTCGTGTGGGCCAAGCTGCAGATGGCATGCGCAGCCATTGGCGGCTGGCTCGGTTACTTTTTGGGTGGCATGGATGGACTGCTGACCGCGCTGATCATCTTCATGGTGCTGGATTACATCACCGGCCTCATGTGCGCGATCATCGACAAAAAGCTGTCCAGCGCCGTGGGCTTCAAGGGCATCTGCAAGAAGGTGCTGATTCTGCTGCTGGTAGGCGTGGCCAATATCGTGGACGTTCATGTGGTGGGCACAGGCAGCGCTCTGCGCGGAGCCGTGGTGTGCTTCTACCTCTCCAATGAGGGCCTGTCCCTGCTGGAGAACGCCGCCTACATCGGATTGCCCGTGCCCGAAAAACTCAGAACCGTCCTCGCACAGCTGCACAACCGCAATGACAAGACTGATACGACTGAAAACAGGGAGGATGAATGATGATGGCTGAACGAATCAACACCCCGATGACCAATGAACACTTCGCCGCCTTTTGCCTGAGCATGCTCGGCCAGCCATACTGGTATGGCTGCGTCATGTACAAGTGTACCGAATCCCTCCGCGCCCGCAAGGCAAAGCAGTATCCGGATCACTACGGCTCCAGCCGGACTGCCCGATACCGGGATGACATTGCGAAGAAGAAGGTCTGTGCGGACTGCGTCGGTGGGGCAAAGGGCTACGCATGGACGGGCGGCGGCGTTGGCGTTGTGGAGTCCATTGGCAACGACAAGACCTTCAGCAACAAGTACGGCGCGAATAACTGTCCGGACAAGTCCGCCAACAGCATGTTCGCATATGCCAGGAGCAAGGGCATGGACTGGGGCGGCATGGACACGCTCCCGGAGATCGTGGGCCTCGCGCTGCACAAAGACGGCCACATCGGCTACTATGTCGGCAACGGCTATGCAGTGGAATGGCGTGGCTTCAACTACGGCTGCGTCAGGACGAAGGTCAAGGATCGCGGCTGGAAGTACTGGTACAAGCTGCCGTTCATTGACTACAACGACGGCGCGGCCTCCGTCACTCCGCCTGCGAAAGACGTAGCGCTGGGCAGCCGTCTGCTGAAGAAGGGCATGACCGGAACGGACGTGAAGGCCCTGCAGGAGCTGCTGATGCAGCTGGGCTACGAGCTGCCCAGGTACGGCGCAGACTCCGACTTTGGCGAAGAAACCGAAACGGCTGTCATTGCCTTCCAGAAGGCCGAGGGTCTGGAGCCCGACGGCAAGTACGGCGAAAAGACTCACGCCGCGCTGATGGATGCCGTCGCAGACGATGACGAAGGGAAGAAGGATGACAAGCCGGAGGAAAAGCCTGAGGAGCCCACTGAAACTGCAGAGCCCAAGCCTGTCGGCACCACCGTCGTGATCGTCGCCGAGAGTGGCGGCAAGGTCAACATCCGCGTGGGCAATGACACCAGCTACAAGCGCATCACCACCGTTCCCGCTGGCACTACCTTTGAGTATGTCGCCACCGCCGCGAATGGATGGAATGCAGTGGTTGTTGCTGGTCAGGTCGGCTGGGTGTCTGGCAAGTATTCCAGGATTGTCTGATGGGAGGCCTTTATGGATAACAGGCTTGACGATATGCTGGCTCGCTATGGAGAAGTATGCCAGCAGAAAACGGCAGCGCGAATTCTAAGCGTGACACCGAGGACGATTTCCCGCATGATGGACGATGGAAGGCTCCGGCGTGTGGGCATGCGCGTCGATGTGCGTTCCATTTGCCAGTATATCGAAAATCCTGTGCAAATGGATTTCGATGCCCGTGTCAAAACCAAATACCCGAAAAATCTGATTGAGCACGGCGAATTCTATGCTGCCTCGCGGGCTGTAAAAAGACGCAAAGGAGCTTGAATTTGACCGGTTTTTTGATAGACTCACACAGAACCTGTATTAGGAGGTTTCTGTATGAAGCTATCGACCATCAATCGAACGACCGAGGACGCCTTCACCGGCGTCCTCATTTTTTGTAGGAGGGCATGACATGGCAAAGAAAAACGAATCCGGTAAGTATCGTGGCCGCGTACAGATTGGCGTGGATAAGGATGGCAAGGCCATCAACAAATATGTGTGCGCCGGTACGTTGCGCGAACTCGAACAGAAAAAGGAATTTGTGCGGAACCATTACATTGAGGGTCAGCCGCTGCGCGAGGACATGCCGTTCTACCAGTATGCGGAGGAATGGTACAGGCTGAAAAAGGAACCGTTCATTTCGGACGCAAGCCGCAGCGCATATCGGACGATGTTCAACAAACACATCCTTCCGGCTTTCGGCCTGCGCCATCTGCGAGCGATTTCTGCAAGCGAGCTGCAGAACTTCATCAATTCCTTTGCTGATTCCAGCAAATCGCAAATCACACTGGCTGTAGGTACACTCAAGGCGCTATTCGCCAACGCATACGCCGAGGGCATCATTGAGCGCGATCCGAGCGTTTCGCTGATCCGCCCGAAGCCGAAGAAAAAGACCGAACGCCGCGCTCTTACCGATCAGGAAACCGAGTATGTACTGGAAACGATGAAACGCCATGAGCATGGCCTGTATCTGGCAGTATTGTACTACCTCGGCCTTCGTCGCGGCGAGGCGCTGGGCCTGCAATGGGGCGACTTTGATTTCGACGAGGATCTGGTACACGTCCAGCGCGACATCGATTTCTGCGGCTCCACGGCCCGTGACGGCGATCTGAAAACCGATGCCGCCGACCGCTATGTACCGATCCCCGGAGAGCTTCGCGCCATGCTGACGAAGATGCGAGGCTTCCCGCAGCAGTATGTATTCCATACAGAAACCGGCCAGCCTTGGCCGCAGAGTAGCTTCAAGCGCATCTGGCTCAGCCTGATGGAAGATGCCCATTGCGTGGAGGAGAGGGAGATCAAGGCAGGAACCAAGCGGAAGAACGACATCGTAAAGCGTCTGAAGCCGACCCTGACGCCACATTATTTCCGCCATAATTTCGCTACGCTGTTGTTCGAGGCTGGTGTGGAACCGCTGATTGCCATGAAGATACTGGGCCATACGGATTACCAGACCACGGCCAATATCTACACGCACCTCAATTCGGAGATGATGAAGAAATCCAGCGTGGATATGGAGGAAGTATTCCACCGCAAGCAGGAAGCAAGGGGCGTACTGGCCAAGGCCAAGAGCGCGAAGGAAAAGAGATCGAGGAAACCGGCTGTGGATGCCAGCCTGCCGTGGGCGGGAAGGTTCTAACGGATACAATGAAGGCCATGACGCACGACGCGCCATGGCCTTCGAATTATTATTGCCAGAAATGATAAATAGGATATGATGCGAATGCCTTTTGTTCCTCGGGAGTCATTTGTGAATAGAAGCGCTGAGCACGCCCCTTCTCTCCAAGCAACAGGTATGCACCTGTGAGGACATCCAACTGTCTCGGCCATCCTTCTGTAATATCATATAGCGTGTTTCTTTCGTCGTCATTTAGTTCTCTGGCGCGTTTGATAAGTTGCAGCTTGTTCAATCTCGAAATGCGAGCATCCCATGCTGTTTCTGGTAAGTCACACAACCAGTCAGCGATTTCTGTTGCGGTATTTAGCAACCGTTCTTTACGTCTTCCTTCGGCACTGTCAAACGCAGCGATTAACTCAAGCAACAGAGCATTTGCCGCATTGTATACATGATCGCTGGCTGAAAAGGTTTTAAACGAATTCAGTATCTTATCAAATGGTATATTGCTGACTGTCATTAAGTCTTCTTTTTTGAGCAATGAATACTTTGGCAGAGGTATCTCCTGACCATCATTGGTTTTCACTATTGCGCATACACCAACGTCACGGAAGTCCTTCAATATGTAAGCGCCTTCCTTATCCGTTTTCGAAAAACCGATCATAAATCGAAGAGAACCAACTTCCATATACATAAGTGGCGGGAGATCATTTCTAAGCCCCTCCACCACTTCTTTGTCAACGATACCGGTTATCAGTCTATATAGGCGCAAAACATGCTCATCAGTAAGTGTCGTGATATCGATGTCTTCTTCACAGCCGATGATCTCAAATAGGCGAACAACCTTACTGTAGAACTCAAAACGCTGTGTTTGCTCATCAATATCATACTGGCTCAAATCTGAGTTGTTCGGAGTAATGTCCATGCGCAAGCGGCCAATTTCCCAACCGCCATTGTTTACAGCAGCTATCATGAACCTTTGATCTCGCACGTAATCCCTTAGCATTTTCGGTGCAGTATATTTGACGCTCACTCCTTGAGAATCCTTTTGACCAGTGATGGTCAGGCCTTTGCCGATACGATATACAGTTTTATCAACCGCTTCAAGGATATTGCAGCCATCATAATACACAACGCCATTGACAGAGATGGGGATGTTTTCATCGTGTGAGATGAACTTTTTGTCCATCAAACCAGCTAAAGGCTGTAACGCTTCCATGCCACGAACTTTCGCATATACATAAGAATCGCTTGAAAGGTACGCCTCCTCCGGTCTAGTATTCATGCCAAACCTTGAGAATGGAATAGAGAGGCGTTCGATCAGCCCTGCTTTGTTCAATTCTTCGTATGTCGGCAGTGGTGTGTCCGCAAAACTGGCTTGCTTCTTACAATTGTTGAGACAGTTTAGAACCATATCGTCGATTGCTGAGATTGTTTCCGGCATCTTAACAAGTGAGACGAGCATGGACTGCGCGTTCTCTTTTACCCCAGCGAGCATTTCCTTCAATCTGACAGGGGTCAATTCGCGGTAATAGATTTGAGATTGAGTTTTCATTGCTTCTTTGTCTTGCTTAATATATACAACAAGCAAGAGGCATCCACCATCATGCAGATAGTTGCGTAAATCAGCCATACTCATTCGGAATGTGATTTCAGCCCTTGTCAAGTCGGTCTGTTCTGTACCTTTCACTTGAACAGGAATTCTACCCTTCAGATGTTCCTTGCTTTTTTTGCTTCCATAAATGTATACATGACCATCCCAAGAGGGTTCTTTATCATTATCCGAGACAAAGGGTGAAAGATGATCAGAATAATTTATGCAATCCCGTACAGCGTCTACAGCATACTGCTCAACTGCCATTGTATCCATAAAAAACACCTCTTCTCGACATGCTTTGTACTTAATATTATAGCATTTTCGACGGTTTTATCAACCATAATAAACGCCATGACGCTCGACGCGCCATGGCCGATTTTTTGTTTGACCACTTAGAAATGTGGTCACGATCATTTGTCACGGAGCCAAAAGGTCGCTCGAAGAAAAATGCAATATGTTGTGGTTGAAAATTGCAAAATCACTACATATTGATGCTTGCGGCCTTTTGGTACATTTGGAAAGGTTGCAAAATAGTTGCAAAGAAAAGGTGCCAAAGACACGCCTTTGTGCAAATTGCATAAGAAAAAGCCGGAAATTCTAAGATTTCCGGCCGTTTTTTGGTCGAGGTGACAGGATTTGAACCTGCGACCTTTTGGTCCCGAACCAAACGCGCTACCAAACTGCGCTACACCTCGATACGTGGAGCCAATGAAGGGACTCGAACCCTTGACCTGCGGTTTACGAAACCGCTGCTCTGCCAGCTGAGCTACATTGGCATCACCAACGATTAGAGATTATACCACCTTTTGATGCGTTTGTCTAGAGGGGAAACCACATTTACATTAAAATAACATCGCTATCCGGCGCGCGAGGCGTCGTTTTTCACCGAACTGTCGCTCTTCGCGGCGCCGGTGTTCGCTGCGCCGTCGTTTGTCACGTTTGGCTCGTGGAAGGCCTCGGTGCTGTCGCCGCGGTAAAAGACGGTCGCCGTCTTGAAAACCAGCTTGATGTCCTCCCACAGGCTGTAGTTCTCAATGTACATCAGGTCGAGCAGCATCTTGTCCTTGGGCAGCGTGTTGTATTTGCCCGCGATCTGCGCATAGCCCGTCAGACCGGCCTTCACGCGCAGGCGATAGGAGAACTCGGGCAGGGCGCGCGTGTAATCGCGTACGTTGGAGAGCATCTCCGGCCGCGGCCCGACCACGCTCATTTCGCCCTTGAGGATGTTCACGAACTGCGGCAGTTCGTCCAGCCGGTAGCGGCGCAAAAACGCGCCCACCTTCGTAATGCGCTGATCGTCGTCCGTGGCCGATTTGTCGCGCTGCGCGTCAGGGCGCATCGTGCGGAACTTGTAGATTTCAAAGATTTCACCGCCCCGCGTGGCGCGCTGCTGGCGGAATATGATCGGGCCGCCGTCCTCAATGCGGATGGCCAGGGCGCAGGCCAGCATGATCGGGCTGGCGACGATCAGCGCGCACACGGAAAAGATAATGTCCATCGTGCGCTTGGCGATGCGCTGCTCGAGCGTAAGCCCCGCCTTGTCGACGGCCATGAACGGCGCGTCGCTGAGAATGTCGTGCGCCGCGCCCAGCGCGATCACGTCGCCCAGCTCCATGCCGTAATGCACGGGCTTGCCGATCTTGTAGCAGTGCTCGATCAGGCGCATCCGCTCCTCGCAGGGCAGGTCGTAGAGAAAGACGTGCTCGTAGCCTTCGATCGCGCTTTCCAGATTGGGCTGCGCGGCGTTCAGCACGGCTGTGATCAGATAGCGCTTTTTATAACCGGCCAGCTTGGAGAGCATATAGGCGCGGTCGGCCGCACCGCCGGTGACGATGCAGCACTTGCGCGGCGGCGTCATGCGGTAATAGAGGAATTTCGCCGAGCGCGTGAAGAGCATGATCCAGACCAGCTGCAATAAAAGCGCGATGGCCAGACAGCCCAGATCGCCCGATTCGGGCATGAGGTTCGAGCGGTTCGCCTCGTTGAAGTTCATGATGAGCAGCTCGAAATACGCGCCGACGTCGGCGATGATGCAGGAGATGAGCGTCGAATAGATGATGTGCCGGCTCTGCTCGTGCCGTATGTCAAAGCTGCGGTAGAGCTGCGTAAAGAGCGCCAGCAGCACGACGAAGCCGGTGAACGTGATCGCCATGGTTCGGCTGGGGCGGATGATCTGCGGATTATTGACGGCCATGAGCAGCAAAAACGTCAGCGTCAGCAGCGTGAAGAGGCACAGCTTCATGACGATCAGATAGAATCCGCATCGCGTTTCCCGTTTCATGGGCGCTCCTTTCGGCGCGCATTGCGCAGCCATGCAATCGTTTGGTCGTTTACGCCCAGCGCGTGGGCGAGGCGCTTTATAGCATAGCGCTTCAGCGACGCGCTGTAGAGATCGGGGTCGCTCGTCCTGAGCGCCGCCATGAACGCGCGCGCGTTTTCTGCGCCGCGGCGGCGATTGTGGTCATAGATCAGGTGAATGGTCAGGTGCGTGTTGATCAGCAGAAGGCAGCGCCGCGTCACATAATCGCGCGCGTCTGCGGGAATATCGTCCTCGCGGCGGAAGCGCAGGCATTCGTTCAGGACGCGTCGGTGCTGATCGCTGCGCCGGACGTAGTTGGCCGGCGCGACCGATTGCGCCGCATTGCCCACCAGATAGTGATAGACGAAAAGCGGCAGGAACTCGATCGTCTGCGCGCGGCTGGTGACCTTGAGAATGTACTCGAAATCGACGTAAAACGTGTGCTCGAGCAGACGGACGTTCAGCGCGCGCAAAAGCGGCAGGCGCACCGAGAGCGTGTGCAGCATATAGTATTCGGTCATGCCGTCGCCGCGATAATCGGCGAAATTCAGCGTCTTATTAAAAGGAAGCTCCGGCGGCAGGGGAAAGTGCGTCTCGGCGCCGGTTTCGAGGTTGTTTTCAAATTTCTGATCGACCACGAGATCGGCCGTCGCCGCTTCCAGCGCGTCGAGAAGCGCGGGCAGCGAAGCGGAATCCAGCCAGTCGTCCGCGTCGACGATGCGCAGGTATTTCCCGTGCGCCGCGTCGATACCGGCGTTGACTGCCGAGCCGTGGCCGCCGTTTTCCTTGTCGATCACGCGCACAATCTCCGGCTCGCGCCCGGCCCAGGCATGAGCCGTTTCGCTCGTATTGTCGGTTGAGCCGTCGTTGACGACGATCACCTCAAGCCGTCCGCGCGCGGCGGGGATACAGAGGCTGTTCAGGCATTTGTCCAGATACCGTTCGGCATTATAGCTGGGAACGACCACCGAGAGCACCACGCGCGCCACGTCCTTCATGTTATCATATATTCCTATCATAGCACATCCGGCCGCAAAACACAAGCGCGGGAATATGGAAAAGAAAAGCAAGAAAGGACGCGCGCCCCCCCCTTGCCCGCCGCGCCCCGATATGATATGATAAACGCGTCCAACAAACAGGGGGAGGATTACTGACATGAGAAAGCTGCCCGCACGACAGGTGCATCTGGATTTTCATACGTCGCCGCATATTCCCGGCGTGGGGAGCCGGTTCGACAAGGCGCAGTTTCAGGCCGCGCTGAAGGAAGGAAATGTCAACTCGATCACCGTGTTCGCCAAGTGCCATCACGGCTATTGCTATTATCCCACGCGCGTGGGCACGCAGCACCCCACAATGACGCCCGGCTTCGACCTCACCGGCGCGATGATCGAGGCTGCGCATGAAATCGGCGTGGCCGCGCCCGTCTATATCACCGCGGGCTGGTCGGCGCTGGACGCGCAGAGACACCCCGAGTGGTGTATGCTGGATAAAAACGGCGTGAAGCGCGACAACGGCTCCGATCCGAACGCCGGCCCCGACGATCCGCGTCCCGCCTGCACATGGGATCATCTGTGCCTGAGCGGCGATTACGCGCGGCATATCTATGACATTACGCGCGAGGTGTGCGACCGATATGCCGATCTGGACGGCCTGTTTTATGACATCGTGTTCCTCAACAAGGCCTGCTATTGCCCGAACTGCATGGCCGGTATGCGGGCGGAGGGACTGAATCCGGAGAACGAGCGCGACGCGGAGGAATACTACCGCCGCTCGCATTTGCGCTTTATGGCCGAGTGCCAGCGCATACTGCGCGAAAAGCATCCCGAAGCCACGATCTTTTTCAACGGCGGCGCAGAGATCTATCGTCCGGAATATCTGGTCGGCCAGTCGCATTTCGAGATGGAGGATCTGCCCACCACATGGGGCGGCTACAACAAAATGCCGCCGCGCGCCAGCTTCATGAGCCGCTATCCCAAGGAATATCTGGGCATGACCGGCAAGTTCCACACCAGCTGGGGAGAGTTTGGCGGCTATAAGAACCCCGACGCGCTCAAATATGAGGTGCTCACCATGGCCATGTACGGCGCGAAATGCAGCGTGGGCGATCAGATGCCGCCCGACGGCAAAATGGACATGGAGACCTATCGCATCATCGGCCACGCCTACCGCGCGCTCGAGGCGATCGAGCCGTGGGCGTATCCGGCAAGCTCGACGGCGACGCTGGGCGTGTATCTGTGCGGGCGCGAAGAGAGCGACGAGGGCCTTCACAGTATGCTGCTCGAGAGCCATATCGACTTTGACGTGGTCATGCCCGGCGATGACTTCAGCCGCTTCAGGGCGCTGATTCTGCCCGACTGCGTTCAGCTGACGGCGGAGGAAGCAGCGCGCGTCAATGCGTTCATCGCGCAGGGCGGCGCGGTGCTGTTCACGGGCACGAGCGCAGTGGAAAATGGGCGCTTCCTGATCAATCCGGGCGCTGAATATCTTGGGGCGGCACAGTACCGTCAGGATTACTTTATGGCGGGCGACGCGATTCGCCTGCCCTTCGGCAACGCGCCGTTTCTGTGCTACCGCGCGGGCGAGAGAACGCGCGTGACCGACGGAGAAGTGCTGGCCGAGGTGTATGAGCCGTGGTTCGACCGCACATGGGCGCGCTATTGCTCGCATCAGAACACGCCCTATCGCGACGAAAGCGCCTCTCATCCGGCGGCGGTGCGCAAGGGAAAGGTGATCTATATGGCGCATCCGCTGTGCGCGATGTATAAAAAGGACGGCGCACAGCTGTTCCGCGAGGCGCTCATCCGCGCGCTGTCCCTCATCTATGAGCCGACCTACCGCGTGAGTCTGCCCAGCCAGGGGCGCTCGCGCCTGACGTATCAGGAGGCGGAGGGCCGCTATGTGTTCCACGCTGCCTATGCCAGCCCGATTCAGCGCGGCCGCGCCTCGGTGATCGAGGATATTGTGCCGATCTATCAGGTGCGCGTCGAGATCAATCTGCCGAAAACAGCATCGCGCGTGCGGCTCGTGCCGGCGCGGGAGGAAATCCCCTTCGAGCAGAAGGACGGGCGGCTGACGTTCGTCATTCCGTGCGTGAACGGGCATCAGTCGGTCGAGATCGACGTGGAATAGAGAGGAGGAGAAGCTCCATGGCAAAACTGATCGGCCCGGCCATCAACATCGACGGCACGATTCGCCTTGAAGCGCCGCTTGACGAGCGCGAGCTGACGCGGCAGGCCATGATCGTGCGCGCGGGCGGCTTTGAGTGCGTCGGATATTGCGAGATAGATAAGTATGCAAAGAAAGCTTATGAAACTTTGTACGATATAGAAG
>OLPR01000962.1_pt1 | contig 24789 bp, 19 predicted proteins | sample 1672761 | NCBI WGS metagenome assembly OLPR01 (sample SAMEA3136721, study PRJEB25190) | human gut metagenome | biome: human gut; feature: human-associated habitat; material: faeces | place: Austria | collected 2013 | reverse complement strand
TCATCGTGCCGTCGTCGTTCATGACGCGGATGATGGGCAGATTGTGGCGCTTGCCGACCTCGAAGTCGTTCGGGTCGTGCGCGGGCGTCATTTTGACTGCACCGGTGCCGTATTCCATGTCGGCGTATTCGTCGGCGACGACCGGAATTTGCTTGTTCATGATCGGCAGCGTAACCGTTTTGCCCACGAGATCGGTGTACCTCGGGTCATTGGGATTTACGCACACGCCGGTATCGCCCAGCATCGTTTCCGGACGCGTAGTCGCAACGACGACGTCGTGCCCATCCGGACCGGGATAACGGATGTGCCAGAGGTGCGACTGCTGCTCGACGTATTCGACCTCCGCATCCGAAAGCGCGGTCTGGCAGCACGGACACCAGTTGATGATGCGGTCGCCGCGATAAATCAGGCCCTTTTCATAGAGATTGACGAACGTTTCGCGAACGGCGCGGGAAAGACCTTCGTCCATCGTGAAACGCTCGTGCTTCCAATCGCAGGAAACGCCGAGTCTGCGCAGCTGGCGCGCGATGCGGCCGCCGTATTCGCGCTTCCATTCCCACGTGCGCTCGAGAAATTTTTCACGACCGATGTCCTTCTTGGTCAGGCCCTCCTTCTTCAGCGCGTCAACCACCTTGACCTCTGTCGCAATCGCGGCGTGATCCGTGCCGGGCACCCACAGCGTCGGGTCACCCTTCATGCGGTGATAGCGAATCAGTACGTCCTGCGGCATTTCGTCCAGCGCATGACCGATATGCAGCTGACCGGTGATGTTCGGCGGCGGCATTACAATCGTGAACGGCTTCTTGTTGGGATCCTTCACCGGTGCGAATGCTCCGGAACTCTCCCACATTTCATAGATTCTGCCTTCCATCTGCTGCGGCTGAAAGACCTTCTCCATCTCGAATTCGCGTTTTTCTTCCATTGAACTCTCTCCCCCTTGATTGCTGAAAAAGAAACGCGGCGCAACCGTCCCTCTGTCTAAGGGCGGATTGCACCGCGGTACCACCTTATTCACTCGAAGAATTTCTCCGAGCCTCTCTGCGCTTTAAGGGGCGCGCCCCGCCGAACTACTCCCATTCCTCCGGCACACTCGGAAGCGACTTCTCCGCACTGCGCGCCGGGCGGTCTTTCAGCCGGTGAACCGCCTTCTCTTTAGCGCCGTAAACGGGTACTCCTCTCCGTCATCGATAAAATAGAGTATACCACGCTTTTCCGCGCGCGTCAACGAAGATTTCGTTATCTCCGGAAATGAAAATAACCGCGCGCGCCTTGCAAGCGTCATATTTTGCGTATATAATAGATTCATGATTTGAATCAAAAGGTAGGTCACTATGCAGAACAACAAAGAAAAGAAAGCTACCGGCAAGCACGCCGCGCCCGTAACGCCTAAAGAAGGCGCTGATTTCAGCGCTATTTCGACGGACGATCACCTTTACGGCGACGAGGCGGATCTTCCCGAACGCAAGCATAAAAAGACTCCGAAAAAGAAGAAAAGAAAATCACGCCGCGCGAAAAAATCGCCGCACAGAGCGCGAAAGCTGCCCGTTTCCGTTTCAAAAATCACAACGCCGCGCGGAATGAGCTATCAGATACGCTTTTTCGGGCGCGAAATTCGCCTGAATCGCATTCTGGTTCTCGCGCTGGCAATCGTCGTGCTCGCATTCCTGTTTCTGAATAACGGAAGCGTCTCGCTGGTAGAAGAAAAGCTCACGGTTGTCGGGCTTGCGGATTCGCTGGAGAATTATCGCATTCTCGTGATTTCCGATATGAACGGTCAGCGCTTCGGCGATAAGCAGAGCGCATTGCTGCGCACAATCAACGCCGCGAATTATCAGGCGATCATATTTCTGGGAGATATGGTCGGCTCCGGCGGCGATCCCGAACCGTTTTATGAATTGCTCGAGGGTATTCCCGCCGGCAAAAAGGTGTTCTTTATCGCCGGCGATTCCGATCCTTCGCCCGTGCTCGATACACCTCGCGACATCACCGACACGCTTTCACGCATGGTGCTCGCCGATTGGGTGCTCGGTGCAATTGATCGCGGGGCGACATACGTTGATTCGCCGGTCTGTCTGACCGTCGGCAGCGCGAACATCTGGCTCACGCCCGCAACGATGCTGAATTACGAGGCGACGGAATATGTCACGGCATGGAAGGAGCAGACTGAACAGGAGCAGGATGGCGTGCTCGCCGGACTGCAAACCGACTATGCTGCGCTTCCACTGACTTCGTATCGTTATCGCGTGGCGGAAAGCTTTTACAGCGCGCTGAATTCCATGAAGGACGGCGATTTCCAGGTGCTTCTCGCACACGAGCCGCCGACGGACGATTTCCTGACCGCTGGCGTCGGGCGCACGGAGGACGGCAAATACCTGCCGACGCCGGATCTTGTGCTGGCGGGGCATTTCTGCGGCGGCGTTGTGTGCCTGCCCGCAATCGGCGCGTTCTATGTGCCGGACATGATGATGCCGCGAAACGGCTGGTTCCCCACGCAGGACGACGTGCGCGGACTTTCGACGATCGGTCAGACGCAGAAATACATTACCGGTGGGCTTTCGACGAACGCAGATGTGCCGATTCTGTTCGCTCGATTGCTGAATCCGCCGGAAATCACGCTGCTGACGCTCTCGGCGACGCTGCCTGAAAACATGTTGGACGCTCAATAAAAGAGGCAAAATCAAATGGCTTTATGGATTGTTGCAACGCTGGTCGCTTATTTTGTAAAGGGCATTTGCGGCTTTGCAAACTCGCTGATTTTCGATACGATTCTCAGCTTCGGCGTAAATAATGTGAACATCTCCCCGATCGATTTGCTGGTAAACTACCCGTCCAACATCGTAATGATCGTCAAGAATCGGAAGAGTCTGGATTGGAAAATTTATCTTCCGCTGATCGTGCTCGTGCTGGCGGGCAGTCTCCCCGGCGCGCTGCTTTTGAAAAATATTGACGCAGGCAAGATCAAACTGGTATTCGGCTTTGTGGTCGTGCTGCTGGGCGCGGAGATGTTTTTAAGACAGTATTCGCATAAGAAGTTGAAATCGTCGAAGATTGCGCTTGCGCTTGTCGGCGTAATCGCCGGAGCACTTTGCGGACTGTTCGGCATCGGCGCGCTGCTGGCCGCGTATGTCGGGCGCGTAACGGACGATCAGCGCGCGTTCAAGGCAAATATGAACGCCGTGTTCTTCGCGGAAAATACGTTTCGCGTGGTGCTTTATTCGATTCTCGGGCTGATTACAATCGAAACGCTCAAACGCGTGGCGCTGCTTTTGCCGGTTTCGCTGATTGCACTGGCAGTTGGTATGAGGCTCAGCTCGAAGATCGATGAATCCGCTTCGAAAAAGATCATTTCGATTCTCCTGATGCTCTCGGGCATTTCGCTGATTCTTGCAAACCTTTGATTGCAATCCCCTCACATTCGCCTGTGGGGGGGATTTTTTTCGCTTTTTCGGGCATACTGCACTCGATAAGGAGGCGTTTATATGCCGCTTGAATCGCATGACGCGCTGTTGAACGCGCATCTGAAAACGAGTCTTGAAAAAAATCTCGAATCCATTCGCGCAATTTTGAACGTTCCCACCAATCGCGATGTCGTTTTGCGCGCGTTTCGCTGCGTATCCTTTTCCATTTGCGCCGTCTATATCGACGGAATGGCGAAGGACGATGCAATTTCCGAGTGTATTCTGCGCGCGAGCAAGCTCGCCGATACGAGTGCACTGCGTCAGACAAATCTGCGAAGTGAATGGCTGAAGGAGAATGTAATCGAAGTTGCGCAATGCCAATGCGAGAGAGAAATGCAGGCGCTGATTGACGGCGTACTTGGCGGTATGACTGCGCTGATCGTCGACGGCTGCGATTCCGCACTGCTGATGGATACGCGCGCATTCGTACATCGTCCCGTGGGAAAGCCGACGAACGAGTCCGTCGTCATCGGCGCGCAGGAAGGCTTTGTCGAAAGTCTGCGCGATAACATTACGCTGCTGCGCCGATACGTGCATTCCGGCGAATTGATCACCGAGCGGCTCTCCGTCGGCACGGGCATTCAAACTTCAATTGCACTGATGTATATTCGCGGGGTAGCGGACGAAAAAATTCTCGCCGAAGCCCGCCGCCGCCTGAACGGGATTCAAGCTTCCGCGGTTCAGGGCGTGGGCGGCATTCAGCAGCTGATCGAGGATTCGCCGCGCGCATTGTTTCCACAAATGCTGCAAACAGAACGCCCGGACCGCGCCGCGTCATTCCTGCTCGAGGGACAATTCGTCATTCTTGCGGAGAATTCACCCTACGCGCTTACAGCGCCGATCACGCTGTTTCACCTGCTGCATACGTCGGACGATATGTTCATGCGCTGGCAGTACGCGACTTTTTTACGCGTCGTGCGCATCCTCGGCGTGCTCATTTCGCTGCTGCTGCCGGGGCTTTATGTCGCGCTGACGACGCATCACACGCACCTCGTTCCCGTCAATCTCCTGCTTTCGATTGCGAAAACGCGCGCGGATGTGCCGTTCAGCGTTCTGATGGAGGTTCTTCTGATGGAATTTTCGTTTTACCTGATCAACGAGGCGGGCACGCGCATTCCATCGCAGATTGGCTCTACGATCAGCATCGTCGGCGCGCTGATTCTCGGGCAGGCGGCGGTTTCCGCATCGATCATCAGCCCAATTCTGATCATCATCGTCGCGATCACCGGGCTTGGCAGCTATGCGGTTCCCAATTATGGGCTGAACCTGGCGATCACGATGTACCGCCTGCTGATCGTGTTTGCAGGCGCGTTTCTGGGGCTTTACGGGATTATGGTCGCACTGATCGCGATTTCCATTCAGCTGTCCGGACTGCATTCGTTCGGCATTCCCTATCTCGCGCCCGTCGCACCGCACCGCAGGCACAATCCGGATATCTTCCTTCGCCTGCCGCTGCGCAAACAGAAGCGCGAAATGTTCTTTACGCAGAAAAACAGCTGGCTGTATAAGGAGAAGCGCGGATGAACAGATTCCGGATCACCGGCGAAGCCGCTTCTTCGCTCGCCATTATCGCGATTACCGCGCGTGTTTTTTTCGGCACTGTAATGGATATGCCGCAGCTCGTGTGCGCGGGCTGGCTCGCGGTCGTAATCGGAGCTGCGATTGCGTTTCCAATGGTTCTGCTCGCCTGCATCGTTCGCGCACATACAAAAAAATCGCCGGCTGAACGGCTGGCGGAGTGTACGACCGGTCGCGCGATGGAGCGATTGCTGATCGTTTTTGCCATTTACTTTGCGTATGACGGCGCGATCGTCGCGCGCGGCGTCGCCCATTCCGCAAGCTATCTTTCGCTGAACGACGCTTCTCTGGTCGAGCTTTTGCTGCCGATTCTGCTGATATGTCTTTTCTGCCTCAAATGCGGCGGAAGCGCAATCGGATCCGCCGCGCGGCTCTGGCGATGGTTCGCCCCGTGGCTGATTGGCGTTATTTTCCTGCTTCAGGTGCCGCAATTCCGCTTCGAATGGCTGACGCCTGTGCTGGGACCGGGACATAAGACGCTGATTTCATGCTCCATTCGCGTGGCGGGCTGGTTTACGATGCTGATTCCGCTCTGCTTTCTCTCGGACAGCGCTGAACAAAGCGATTCCATGCATCCGATGCGGCTGTATTTTATCTGCGCGCTACTCGCTTCAGTACTCATGATGCTGCGCCGCCTGATGCTGCCCGCGATGATCGGCAGCGAATTCGATCGCTATTTCTTTCTGCTCGACACGCTGCTTTCAAACGGGCGCGCAAATATCTCGTTGCAGCTGCCGATCGCGATCGTATGGTTTTTCGGTATGCTGTTTACGCTGCTCGCGGACGCGTTTCTGAGCGCGGCACTTCTGAAAAGGTCGATTCCCGGATTGCCGGACGGCGCGCTTTCCGTGATTGCAGTGCTTTTGATCGCCGTTTTTGCGCTCTCTGGCTGGACGACGCGCGAAATCGGTCTGACCGCAGCGTGGATTGCCTATCCCGCATCCGGCGCAATGCTGATCGCATGCGCGCTGATACTGCAAAACAAAAAGGAGGGGCGAAGCTCATGCGCAAATTCGCATTCGTAATCGTCCTCACGCTCGCCTTGCTTCTTTCGGGCTGCGAAAAATATCGCGAGGTTGAAAATCACGCATATGTGATCATGCTTGGCGTGGATTTGGCTGAGGACGATCAAATTCAGATATCCGCGCTGATTCCGAAGATCGCTGAAGACAGCGGCTCGGAATCCGGCGAATCCTCCAATTCCAATCATCAGGTCTACGCCGCCGCCGGCGCGAATTTTGATGCAGCGCTCAATCGATTGCGCTGGGTCGTGCCGCGGCAGGTCGATCTTTCGCAGGTAAAGGTGATCATGCTGTCCGAACGCCTTGCGAGAAGCGGGCTGTTCATGCCGGTCGCTTACGCGATGATGGAAACCTATCACCTTTATACTGCCGCGCGGCTCGTGATTTGCGAAGGCGAAGCGCAAACGTTCATCGAATCCGAAAACGAAACGCTCGGCACGCGCATTGCAACCGATCTCGACGCAATGTTCGAGGATTACACCAGTCAGGCGCTCATTCCGGACGGTCAGTTTGCGGATGTGTTTTATATGAGCGCGTCGATTTATTCCGATCCGATTGCGATTTACAGTCCGTCCAGCGAAACGGCAGCCGCGTCGGTCATTATGCCACAATCCGCCGACCAGCCGGGCGACACGCAGCCGCAGAAAAACCGTTTTCTCGGCGCCTGCGTATTCAGAAACGGCACAATGCGCGGCGTGCTGACCGCGGAGGATACGCTCTATTGCAAGCTCTTGCGCGGGAAATCGCAGTCGTTTCAGATGGATTCCGATTTGGAGACGCTGTATCTCACGATGTCTACCGCGCCTTCCATCCGCGTGGACAGCCAATCCGATCCAGTTCGAATTTCCGTCGATATGTGCCTTTCGCTGCAAACGAAGAGCGAGTGCGCGAACACGAATCAGATTGCGCAGATGCTCCGCGAGCGCATCCTTGCGACGATCGATCGCTGTAAGCGCATGGGTGTCGAGCCGTTTCGGTTTGCCGACGTTGCCGCAGGAGGCTTTGCGACCATCGGCGAATGGCTGGATTACGACTGGCATTCGCATTTTTCCGATTCGGAAGTCGAACTTCGCATTCAGATCATCGATGAAGCAGCATAAAATGAGCCGCCGGAAATCGTTTTTTTGATTCCCAGCGGCTTTTTGATCAATCGGCAATTTTTTCCAGCCGCTTTGCCGGCAGCGCAATCACCAGCATTTTCAGGAAATCACCCGGCAGGAATGGCAGCACGCACGCGCTCAGCGACGCGGCGACGCTCGTTCCCGTCAGCGCAATGAACCACACCGTGCCCAGCAGATAGCATGCCGCGGTTGCGGCAACCAGAAATACGCCGCGCATTACAAGGCTTCGCCCACGCGCCAATCCGGACAGCACTGCCATTGGAAGATAACCGATGATATAGCCGCCCGTCGCACCCGCGAGATGCGCAAATCCGCTCCTGAATCCGGAGAAAACCGGAACGCCCGCGCCCGCAAGCAGGATATACAGCGCAACCGCGATCACACCGTCGCGCGGTCCCAGGCAAATGCCCGCGGCATAAACCGCCAGCGTCGCCAGCGAAATCGGAATTGCGCCAACCGGAATCGACAGCGGCGCAACCGCGCAAATAACCGCCGTCATCAGCGCAATTCGGCACATTTTCTTTACACTCATTTTCCTTTACTCCAATCGTATGCTGATTTCTCCCGAGCGTACAGTTTGTACGCCGTTTTCCGTTTCAATCACGAGCCCGCCGGCATCGTCGATTGCAATGGCGCGCGCGGGAAATTGATCGTCCCCACTGCGCACCTGAATTTTTCTGCCGATCACGTTCGACCGCGCGCGGTACTCTTCCATAAATGCGCCGCTTTCTAGCTCTGGCATCAGCGCGATCAGCCGATCGCAGATTCCGGCGATCAAGCGGTTCGGCGAAACACCGCCATGCCATTCATTGCCGATCGACGTTGCGATATGGGCGATTGAGTCCGGAAAGTGCATCGGCTGAACGTTTACGCCCATGCCGATTACCGCGTACGCGAGTTGCCCGCTTTCAAAATCCATGCTCGCCTCGCTCAGAATGCCGCAGACCTTCTTTCCGTGAATGAACAGGTCGTTGACCCATTTGATCTGAACGTCGACCTCCGCAATCGCCTCGATAGCGCGCGCTACCGCGACCGCCGCCATTGGTGTTAGCATCACTGCACGCTCCGCCGGCACGTTCGGGCGCAGAATCGCGCTCATATACACGCCGCCCTCCGGCGAAAAGAACGGTCTTCCATATCGTCCGCGCCCGCCGGTCTGCCTTCTCGCGCAGACGACTGTGCCGCTCGGTGCACCGTTTTCCGCGAGCATTTTTGCGCGATTGTTTGTCGAATCGATTTCGTCGTGAACCTCGATCGGCAAATCATGCGCGAGTGCGCGGTGAATCCATTCCGCGCTCACTGGCTCGTTTTCAAGCCTGTAGCCCACGTTCTGTTTGGCGAAAATGTTGTAGCCGTCCTTTTTCAGCGCCGCAACAGCCTTCCATATCGCGTTGCGCGAAACGCCCAGCTCGCTCGCCAGCCGTTCACCCGAGGCGCCGCTCGGCGATTCCATCAGCGCAGCCAATACGCGCTCCTTCGTTCCCATAAAAAACCTCCGCATCGCATTCACAGGATTAGAATACCATGCAGAGAATCAATTGTCAACCGATATTCTGTTTTTAAGGTGACATTTAACAGTTATTCGCGTTCGCGCCTGGAAAATATGCAGCCGCAATAGTCCTGACGATACAGCCCATATTGCTCGGACAATGCGCACGAACGTCGATAACCGTCCTTTTTCTTGAAATCCGAAAACAGATATTGCACGCCGAACCGCTCCGCGAGCGTCCCGCCGATCTGATTCAGGCGCTGCGCGTCCTTCAGCGGGCTGATCGAGAGCGTCGTCGTGAAATAATCAAATCCCATCTTTCGCGCCAGCCGCGCCGTTTCGCCGAGTCGCAGCGTAAAGCAGCGCGTGCAGCGTTCGCCGCCCTCAGGCACGGCTTCAAATCCGCGGGCAACGCGATAGAAGCGCTCCGAATCATAATTCCCGCAAAGGAAATCGATCGAACCGACGTGCGGAATACTCGCAATCAGGCGTTTTTGTTCCTCCGCACGATGAAAAAATTCCTCTTCCGGCGCGATATTCGGATTATAATAAAACACAGTAATATCAAACGCGCCGGTCAGCCGTTCAAGCACGGCGCTCGAACACGGCGCGCAGCAGCTATGGAGCAGGAGCCGCGGGTGAATGCCCTGTTCGGCGATTCGTGCAAACTCTTTTTCCATTTCCAGCTGATAATTCTTCTTCATCATTTCGTTCTTACCGCTTCCGGCAGCACGATGCGCACTGCGCTGTGAAGATTCCGCATGGAAACCTCGCGACCGCCGTCGGCACGCTCGCCGTCCAGCGTCCATTCGATTGGCAAATCGCTCTTTACACCGATCTCGCTGGCGTTGAAAAAGTGAATCATCTCATTCGGCAGATCCATCGTGGTAATGCCGTGAATGATGCTGCTGAGCTGCATTGCGGTGGTCGGATGGCGCACGAGCATCACCTCGAACAGTCCGTCGTTCAGCGCGACGCGCTCCGCATTCAGCTTGAGAATACCGCCGACAGATGTTGAATTCGTGACGGCGAAAAAGATGAAATCGTCTTCGATTTCGCGCGCTTCCGTCTTCACATTCAGGTGAATCGGGCGAATCGACGGTAAATCCTTAATGCCCTCGAGGATGTATGCCAAATGTCCCAGCACATTCTTCATCGGCTGCGGCGTGCTGTAAGACGCCTTCGTAAATGCGCCGCAGGACGCGGTATAGGTAAAATAGCGCTGATCAAACTGACCTACGTCAAACGGGCAGGGAACGCCGCCGACCGCGTCGCGCGCCGCCTGTTCAACGTCGGACGATAGCCCGAGCGACGAAGCGAAATCGTTCGTCGTACCGCATGGAATATAGCCGATCGGAATCTGAGACCCCGCTTTCAGCACCCCAGCAATGGTTTCGTTGAGCGTTCCGTCGCCGCCGGCGCAGATCACGCGGTCGAACTCCGAAGCGTGCGAAGCGAGAAAATCCGTGCAATCGCCGCGGCGCGCAGTGACATACGTCTCGCACCGGCAATCTGCGTCGAGAATTGCGCGAATGATCTCCGCAAGGGATTTGTTGGCGCGCCGCTGACCGGCGCAGGGGTTCAGTACCAGCAAAACGCGTTCAGACATAGCTTCCTCCGTGTGATTGCAAATATTCGCTGACATCCTTCAAAAGATACATCTTAAATCCAAGCCCATCGCACGAGACCTGATGATAGCGCACGCCGCCCCGCACGCCGCGCACCGCGCCCGCGATACTCGCGCCGTGAAGATGACCATAAACGCAATCGCTTACGCCGTAAGCGTTCAGGATATCCGAAAAGCCGAGCGCGGATTCGAACAGCGGCGGATAATGCAGCATCGCGACCAACGGCGCGTCCGGACTCAGCCTGCGCGCGGTCTTCAGCGACATTTCCAGACGCAGCCGCTCGCGATTGTAAATGTGCACATCGTTCGGATCAGATTCAGCCGACGGAATCATCCACCCGCGTGTTCCGGCGAACAGCACGCCGTCGATCAGCATCGCGTCGTTCTGAATTGCAAACATATTTTCCGGCAGTGCGCGCCGAACGCGGCCGATCGCGCTCCACCAGTAATCGTGATTGCCGCGAAGAATCAGCTTTTTGCCGGGCAGTTCGCCGACGCGCCGGATATCCTCCATCGCCTCTTCAAGGCGCATCGCCCACGTCAAATCGCCCGGAAGAAGCACAATGTCGTCATCGTTCACCCGAGCGCGCCAATCCTCTGAAATTTTTTCGAAATGATTCGCCCACTGCGCGCCGAACACATCCATCGGTTTCTGGCGCGCAGGCAGGTGCAAATCAGAAATGGCGAAGACAGCCAAGATTATTCATCCTCATCATCGTCGTCGTCATCGTCATCATCGTCATCGTCGTCGTCGATCTCATCCTTGCCGAAATCATCGTCGTCGAACGTCTCGCCGTCCAGCTCGTCCGGCAGATCGTCGATCGCAATCTCATCCATGGAGGACACGGAATCGATTTCGATATTCGTGCTGCTCGGCTCGACGGAATCGTCGGTATTCATCGCGGAACGCCGTGCCAACTCCTTCAGACAGGACGCGCAGAGCTCCTTTCCAGGAACAACCGGGTTTTCTCCGCATTCAGAGCACATTTCGATCATCTCGAACTGCTCGCTCTCGCCCTTTACCTCGCGGCGGCAAACGGAACACATCTTCTCGTTCTCATTCATATAGTTCAGTTCGCAGCGCGGACACAATACCAATTTCATGAAAGAATTCCTCCCAATTATGCATAAGCAGGGTTTTCATGCGCCCAGAATCTTATCCGAGACGCTACCCTGTTATTATACACGTTTCATGACGCTGTGCAAGCCCTAAGAGGCGAAAAAATGACTTTTTTCAGCCGTTTTTCAATAATTTGCTTTCAAACCGCCAAATGCGGCGGAAGCAAAACACTGGGATTTGCATTCGCGGTTCAAAATTTGCGCACAATTTCTGCATCGACTGCGGAATAGCAATCCTCCGGTGGGTACAGCGCGCCGCCGTAATAGATGCGCGGATTACCCTGCGCCGAAGTATCGAAGTGCTGTCTGGACGCGGCAATGTGAATCTGATCGCAGCCGGTTTCCTTGAGAATCCGCGGAAGCAGATTTGCGCGAATGCCGCCGCCGGGCAGAATCTGAATTCTCCCGCGCACAAATTCAATCATTTCGCGAATCGTTTCCGCACCGTAAAGCACGTTCGACTCCTGCCCGCTGGTCAGCACGCGGTCCACACCGAGATCAATCAACGCGGAAAGCGCTTTTTTCCAATCGGGAACAACGTCGATCGCACGATGAAACACCTTCTCCCGATTGCCCGCAAGGCGCACAAATTCCTTCACACGCGCACAATCGACCGTGCCGTCCGGATTCAGAAAGCCGAACACAAGCCCGTCCGTGCCGCAATCCAGCAGTGCTTCCGCATCGGCAATCGCCGTTTTGTATTCCATATCCGTATAGCAGAAGCCGCCCTGACGTGGGCGTACCATCGCCATAATCGGAAGATCGATGCTCTGTCGTGCGAGCTTCATTTCGCCGATTGAAGGTGTAAGCCCGCCCAGAAACAGGGCAGAATTCAGCTCAATGCGGTCAGCACCGCCGATTTTCGCGCTGATTGCATCTTCCACGCTGCCGCAGCAGACTTCGATTTTGTATTCGCGCATTCCAAATTTCCTTTCCTATCGTCTTATTCTCTAATATATTGTATGCGCTGCGTTATCTGACTCAGCCCGGCAGAACGCAGCAAAATCCCCCGCCCGGTCGGGCGAGGGACTTGCACAAGATCATTACGCCAGCGCGTACATCAGGATGAACAGCGCGGACAGAACGTACATCAGCACCGGAACCTCCTTGAACTTGCCACGGAAGATCTTCAGCACGCAATAGGAGATGAAACCGAAGCCGATACCATCGGAGATCGAATACGCAAACGGCATCATGATGATGGTCAGGAAGCACGGAAGCGCAACTTCGATATCGCTCCAATCGATCTTGGCAACGTTGCCGATCATCAGCATACCGACGATGATCAACGCCGGCGCAGTCGCCTGCGTGGGGATAATGCCCGCGATCGGCGCGAATACGACGGAGAGCAGGAACAGGATGCCGACCACAACGCTGGTCAGACCCGTGCGACCGCCTTCAGAAATACCGGTGGAGGATTCAACGAAGGTGGTAACGGTGGAAGTGCCGAGGCACGCGCCAACGACGGTCGCGCAAGCATCTGCAACCAGAGCCTTGTCGCCGTGCGGCAGGTTGCCGTCCTTATCGAGCATGCCCGCATTGCTCGCAGTGCCGATCAGCGTGCCCACGGTATCGAAGCAATCGCACATTGCAAAGGTGACGATCGCCGTAACGACCGGCAGCACACCGTGAGAGAACAGACCGCCGAAATCAAACTTGAACAGCGTGGGCGCGAGCGTGATCGCGTTTTCCGTCAGAGAGGCCGGCGCGTGGGTCAGACCCATAGGAATGCCGATCAGGGTGGTTGCGATGATTCCGAGGAACATCGCGCCCTTGACCTTCCACGCCATCAGCACGCCGGTGATCAGAACGCCGATCAGCGCGAGCGCAGGACCGCTGGTCAGAATCGCGCCCAGATCGGAAAAGTCGGTGGATACTACCTCACCCGTCGCTTCGTTAATAACCGTACCAACAAGCTTCACGATATCCGCATTCAGCAGGCCGATGAAGCAGATGAACAGACCGATACCGGCGCTGATCGCAGCCTTCAGCGGCGCAGGAATGGAGGAGATAATCTTCGAACGAACCGGAGAAACCGCAATGATCAGGAACAGAATACCGGAGATGAAAACGATCGTCAGCGCCTGCTGCCAGGTGTAGTGCATGCTGGAGCATACGCTGAAGGTGAAGAAAGCGTTCAGACCCATGCCCGGCGCCTGCGCGAACGGAACATTCGCGAGGAAAGCGGTCAGGAAGCAGCCGATCGCAGCGGAAACGCAGGTCGCCACGAGCACGCTCGTGTAATCCATACCTGCCTGAGACAGATAAGACGGGTTGACGAAGATGATATACGCCATCGCAAAGAAGGTCGTCAGACCAGCGATGATCTCCGTCTTGACTGTGGTGCCATGTTCTTTGAGCTTAAAGAAACGTTCCAAGGGAATCCCTCCATATAATGATTTGCAACACCCTTCTCTATCATACGGAAAAACGCCCCATTGTCAACGAAGTTTTGGAAAAAATGTGATTTTTTCGCAAAAAAAGGTGCCCGCCGCGGATTGCAGCGGGCATTTTGTTCGTCATTAGCCGTTTGTGACGGGCGTAGGATTGATCGTATATTCGTCAATCATCAGCGTCGTCAGGTAAGGAAGCGTATCCAGACCGATTGTACGGGTATCCGCGTTGATCAGCTCGACGGGCGTTTCTGCGGTCAGATTGATGTAGTTCTGCAGGTTCCAGACCGCCATACAGGTCGCATCGTCCATCTGTCCAGGCAGGAACGTATCCTTCGCGAGCCAGCCCCATTCAACGAGGCGGTTCTGAATCAGCGTAATCATTTCCGGATCGCTCGTCGCGTCGATCGGGGTATCCCAGATCAGCGTGCCGATGCGATTCGTGTTGATCATCGCTTCTTCGTCCTCGACATACGCAGGGGCGTCGGTCGGTTCCGGTTCAGGCTCGGTGGTCGGCTCCTCAACGGGCGCTTCCGTCGGCTCTTCTACGGGAACTTCAGTCGGTTCCGGAGTGGGCTCTTCGGTCGGTTCAGGCGTAGGCGCTTCGGTGACTTCCGGAATCGGGAGCGCGAAATAGAGTTCGCTTGAAACGCCGTCGGCTTCCGTGCCGTTTTCTGGAATTGCGGTCACGCGCAGCGTATAGATCGTGCCGGGATTCATGTTACCGGTTGCGAGCATGATGGCGGAATCCGTCATCGGCTGCGCGGCGATCGTGCCGTTTTCATCGAGCAGTTCAACATTATAGCCGGAAACGCTGCCTTCGCAGGTCCAGGTGAATGTGAGATTGCCTTCCGCAACGTAGTTCACATTTCCATCCGTATAATCCACGGTTTCCACATGGATTTCCGGCGCGGAAATCGCTGGAACAGTCGGTTCAACGGTCGGTTCGACAGTCGGTTCCTCCGTCGGCGCTTCGGTGATTTCCGGTGCAGCGACGGCGAAGTTCATCTGCGCAGTCTGTTCGCTCGCGGCGGAATCCGCAGGAATCGCAGTCACACGGAAGGTATAAATCTTCTCGGTTTCCAGCGCGTGTGCATCAATCGCAACGCCGAGCGATTCCGTGGTCATCGACTGCATCGTATTCTCGCCGTCGAGCAGCTCAACGCGATAGCCCTGCACGTCGCCTTCCGCGCTCCACGCGAACGATACCGTGTCGCCCGATACGCGGACGAGGGAACCATCGTTTTCAATCGCGGGCTGAATATCGATTACCGGAACGCCGATTTCGGAAACGGTCGGTTCCTCGGTAATCTCCGGTTCAGCAGTCGGTTCAGCAGTCGGTTCAGCGGTCGGTTCTTCGGTGATTTTCGGTGTGGCGAGCGCAAAGCTCATCGCCGCCGATTCGCTGCGGAGTTCGCCGGAAACCGCGATAACGACCAGTGAATAGGTTTCGCCTGCGGTCAGATTGTCGGTCGAGAGGCTCAGGGCGAGCTGATCGGTGGTCTGCTCCGCGCGCTTGCCGTTGGAATCGTAAATTTCAACGACGTATTCTTCCGCATCCTCGGAATGCCAGCCGAAGGTAATCACATCGCCGGACACATAGGTCACATCGTTTTCCACGTGATCGACCGGATCGATGGTCAGCTCCGGCGCGGCGAGCGCAGGCTCTGCGGTCGGTTGATCAGTCGGCTCGGCAGTGGGTTCTTCCGTCGGTTCTTCGGTAATTTCGGGCTCGACAGTCGGTTCTTCTGTGACGACGGGTTCTTCCGTGGGCTGCTCCGCACGAACTGCGAACCAGACCTCGCTGGTCGCGCCGTTTTCAGTGCTACCATCCTCGGGAATTGCCGTCACGCGCAGCGTGTAGACCGCGCCGGGCGTCATTGCGGAGGAATCGAAGCTTGCAGCGGTTTCCTTCGTGGTCATGCTGTTGAGTACGTTGCCTTCGGAATCCAGAAGCGTTACTTCATAGCCGGAAACATTGCTCTCGGAATGCCAGCTCATTTCAACCGTGCCCTTTTCAAGGTAGGTTACGGAGCCGTCGACCGATTCAACGGTCTTAAGTTCAATCGCAGGCGCAACAACCTCAATCACCGGCGTGGGTTCCTGATCGAATGCGACCGGCGTATCGGCGGATTCGATCTTCTGAATGCGGATAATGAACGGCAGCGTCGCGGGCTTACCCTGCGCGTGCAGTTCGTCCTCCGGCAATGCCGTTACGGATACGGTGTAGACCGCGCCGCGGGTCAGCTCCGTTCCTTCGAAGGTTACGCTCTGCTGCATCAGCGTCGCTTCCTTTACCAACGCACCCGTACTGTCGCGGATCACGAGGTTGTAAGCGCTCGCGCCTTCCACTGCCGTCCACTGGAACGTGAGCGACGCGGAATCGGAATACACAATGCCGTCCGACGCGGGTTCAAGGCCGGCGATCGAGAGCACAGGCGCATCCAATGTCTTGATCTCCTGGTTTTCACGCACGCGGATAACCAGCGCGGTGGAAGCACCGTCGGAAAGGGCGCCGCCCTCGGGGATTGCGGTTACGATCAGCGTATACGCCTCGCCGCGGGTCATCGCGGACGGATTCAGCACATAGCCGGTCGCCGTGGTTGTCTCACTGGTAAAGAGCGCGTTCGCGCTGTCACGAACCTCAATGTAGTACTGTTCGGCGTTCTCCACCGCGTCCCAGCGGAATGTCGCACCGGTTTCCTCGATGGTATACGCACCGGATGCATCCGGAGATACGCCTTCAACAGTAACCTTCGGGGCGTTTACGGTCGGAATCGGCTTGACTTCGGGATCAATCGCGAAGCGCTGCGTCCTTACCGTCGCGTCGTCCATCGTGCCGTTGGTCGGGATTGCGTAAACGACGAAGGAATAGACTTCGCCTTCCGTCATGCTGTCGGTCGAGATTGAGGCTTCCTCGTCAGTTGTCGCGGCGTGAACGAGAACATTATTCTTCGAATCGCGGATCTCGACATAATAGCTGGCGACGTCGCCCAGCGCGTACCAGCGGAGCTTCAGCGCACCCTTGCGGACATAGCTGATATCGCTGTCTACGCGGTTGACCGGATCGATCACAGTTACAAGATCGGTAATCGTGCCGACCGGATCGGGCTCGACCGGCGTTTCAATGCGCTTGAACGAGAGCTTTGCGCTCGTTACATGGGAAGCGTTTCCGTCCTTCGGATACGCGGTCACGGTAAGCGTGTAGACGCGGTTCAGCTCGAGCGCGTTGATCGGAACGCCCGTCATGTTCAGGTTGGTGTCCTGAGAGAGATACTTCGTGCCCTTTTCATCGGTGATCAGGATATTGTAGTGATCCACATCGCCGAGCGCATACCACGAAAGCGTCGCAACGCCGGTTTCCGAGCAGCGGTCGGTCAGCAGATACGTTCCGTCGTTCGCGCGCTGTTCATAGCAGTCGATGCTGACGTTCGGCACGGAAATGATCGTGGGTTCGACGTATTTCGGCGCATCCGGCGAGAAGAGCAACTTCTGCGTCTCTACCGTCGCCTTGCCGCTCGGACGAATGCCTGCGAACTGCTGGAAGAGCTTGACTGCATTCTGCGTGCCCTTGCCAAAGTAGCCGTCGAGACTTCCGGTATAATAGCCCAGTTCCTTCAGTCTCCGCTGCAGGTTGGTTACGCGGCTGTTTTCATCGCCGCGAACAAGCAGCACATAGCCGTTGTATTCCGGCGCGCCGGCGGTAAACAGGCGCTGCTGTACGGACGGCGTGGCGTTTCCGGTAATGTACAAGCCCGCCTGAGACTGGAACTTTTTAATTGCTTCAGCGGTTTCCTCCGTATAGGTGTTGCCCGCTGTACCGTCGAGGTAGAACAGCTCCTTCAGGCGCTTGTTCAGCTCGCGCACGCGATAGCCGCTGTCGCCGAGACGGAGATTGATATAGCTGGAGCAGGATTCTGCGTTCTCATTATAAAGCGCGATCAGAGTTTCCCTCGTCGCGCTTTCGCTGACGGAGATGCCGTTCTCCTGCTGGAACAACTGAACCGCCTGCTGCGTGCGGGGACCGAAGATGCTGTCCGCCGCGTCCGCGAGATAGCCGAGATCGCGCAAGCGCTGCTGCATCGTCTGGACGCGCAGGCCGCGATCGCCGCGATTCAGCGCGCGGTAGGGATCGTACTTTTCAAGCGTGCCGCTCAGAATCTGCTTCTGCAGATCCGCGTCCGCAACGCCGGTCACTTTCAGCCCCAGATCGCTCTGGAGCAGGCGAATTGCGCGCTCCGTGCGCCAGCCGAAGATGCCGTCGATGTAATAATCATAGTAGCCCAGATCGTACAGCGGCTGCTGCATATCGCTGACCGCTTCGCCGCGGCTGCCGCGCTTGAGCGTGGTAAACGGCTTTGCGGGTTCGAGCAGCGTCCATGCCGCAATCTCGTCGCTCAGCGTGTGCGTCTTAATCAGGACGCGCGTTTCATCGCTTGCGCTGGAGGCGTCGGACGTAAACTCCATGAACGTGAACGTCGGCGATTCGTTCGCCTTGCCGATGTTCGCATAAACGTTCAGCTGACCGCTCATCGCTTCGATCGAATAGGAATTTACCTTCTGATCGCTGGAAAGCGACGGCGCGTCGATCGCCGCAAACTTTGCAAGCGCGCCGTTTCCAAGATCCACGGTATAGATCACATGATCCGTGCCGAGCACAAACAGGCGGCTCGTCGATGCGGCAACCTGTTTTTCGAGGCTGATCTCCGGCGTGGAAAGCACCTTCCATTCCATCTTCGCCGGATCATAGCTCTTCAGGCGCACGGCGCTGCCGGTATTGGCGAGGTAATACGCCTTGCCGTCTAGAACCGCGAAATCGTAAACGTTCGTGTCCACGAGATCGGCGCTCGCACTGCCGGAGCGGAACGCGTACAGGTCGCTTCCGTTTGCGAGATAGACCTGATTGTCGTCGATCATCGCGCTCTTGGTCGGAAACGCGCCGTCATACGGCTCGAACAGTCCGGTTACGGCGTTCTGAACCACCGCACCTGCGTTATCGACATAAGATACAACCAGCCCTTCCGCGGTTTCGTATAGACCATCCATCTGTTCCGAGGAAGTATACGCGATCGCCGTCTTGCCGGACGCAAAATTTAGGCGCATCAGCTGCGTGCGATTCGCGGTTTCGATGTAATAAAGATCCTCTGAATTGATCACGCAGGCGGCGCGCACGTCGCTCGATACGGTCGTTTCAGTCATCTTCGTAAGATCGAGGCTGATCAGCGCGCTTTTCTCCGCACCGACTTCCCCCGTTTTGCTCAGAAAAATCAGCCGATACGGGTCGATCGATACGATCTGATCGGCGCGCGCATCGTTGACGGGCTGTTCGCGCCCGGGAATATACAAATTCCCGTAACCGTCAACATACGCTGCAAGCGTTTCGTTCCGAACGATCGTATTGCCGCGACCATCGGCACTGTCCGCCCATGCAGGCAGCGACGTAAGCGCAATCAGCACTGCAATCAGCAGCGATAGAATCCGCTTTTTCATCATGAGAATGCTCCTCCATTTCATGTTTGATGCTTTTTAGACGCAGGAAAAAAGCGCATTGTTCCGCTTCTTCCCGAATTTGGAAGAAATTTCCATCAAAATACTCAAAGAGCGGGAAAGGCATTCGCCTTCCCCGCCCCGCTTTTTACGCGCGAATCTCCGCGCCGCACTCTTCCTTGAGCGCCTTCAGAATCTTATTCATTGCGGAAACGATCTCGTCGTCCGTGAGCGTCCGGTCGGGCGCGCGGAACATGATCGAATACGCGACGGACTTCCTGCCCGCGCCGAGCTTGTCGCCGCGATAGATGTCGAACAGCTTTACGTCCTCAAGATTCTTCGCGGATTTGCGAATGACGTCCATCATCGTGCCCGCGCCTACGGATTCATCCGCGACCAGCGCGATATCGCGCGTGACCGCCGGGAACTTCGGCAGCGGCTTTACACCGTAGAACGGCTTCTCCAGCGGGCGCAGTATGTCCAGATCGACTTCCGCCACGTACACGCGGCGATCGATGCCGAAGCGCTCGGCAACGTCCGGATGAATTTCGCCCAGCGTCGCAATATGCGTGCCGTCCACAGTCAGCTCAGCTTTGCGGCCCGGATGATAATAGTTGTCGCCCGCGGCAGCGATTTCCGCCTGAACGCCGAACTTCGCAAGCAGCCAGACCACCGCGTTCTTCAGCGAATAGAAGTCCACGTCGGAACCGAACATCGCAATCGACAGCGCGTTTCTCTCCGTCGGTAGGAGCCCCGCTTCCTTCGCCGGATCGAACGTCTTGGAAAGCTCGAAGAGCTTGCCGTCTGCAATGCCTCGATTCAGGTTTGCCGATACGGTATTGAGCATCGACGGTACCAGCGACGTGCGCATAACAGACGTATCCTCGCCCAGCGGATTGCGGATGACCACCGTATTCAGGCGCGCATCGTTTTCGGAAAGTCCGAGCTTCTCCAGCCATTTCGGGCTGATGAACGAGTAATTCAGGATCTCGTACATGCCCATGCCGACGAGCGCTTCCTTCACACGATCGGCGAACACGCGCTTTTCATTCTTGAATCCCGGCATGGTCACCGCGTTCATCAGCGTAGACGGAATATGATCGTAGCCGTACATTCTGAGGATTTCCTCGGCGATATCCGCATCGGTCTCCATATCCTGACGATAGGTCGGGATTTCGCAGGTCAGCGTGTTGCCAGCGAGCACGGTATCAATATTCAGGCGGTTCAGAATCGCTTCCATCTCTTCGCTGGGCACCTCGACGCCGTTTCTGCGGCAGATGCGATCGACCTCCGCCTCAATTGTCTTCGGCTCGATTGGCTCGGGATATTCGTCGAACACGCCGGGCACGACGGAGCCGCATTCCAGCATATTCACCAGCATACACGCGCGCTCCAGCGCGTCGCGGCAGCCGTCGGGATTGACGCCCTTTTCGAATCTGCCGGAAGCCTCGGTGCGAACGCCGAGTTTACGCGCGGTAATGCGGTTGTTCGCGCGCTCAAACGCCGCGGATTCAAACAGCACGCTCGCCGTATCGCCCACGATTTCGGATTCCTCGCCGCCCATGATGCCGGCAAGACCCGTCGCGTTCTCCGCATCGGCGATTACGAGCATCGATTCATCCAGCACGTGATCCTTGCCGTCCAGCGTCTTGAGCGTCTCGCCCGGCTTCGCCTTGCGGACGACGATCGTCTGATCCTTTACCTTCGAAAGGTCGAACGCGTGCATCGGCTGACCGGTTTCAAGCATGACGAAGTTCGTGATATCGACGATATTGTTGATCGGGCGCACGCCGGCGCCGTAAAGGTATTCGCGCATCCATTTGGGCGACGGGCCGATCTTGACATTCTGAATCACGCGCGCGCAGTAGCGCTTGCAGACCTCGTGATCGCGAATTTCGACGCGCGCGTAATCGGTAAACGTGCCCTCTCCCTTTTCCTCGACGGCGATCTCGGGCATGACGCAGTATTCATCCAGCACCGCGGCGCTTTCACGCGCAAGCCCCCATACGCTCAGGCAATCGGGGCGGTTTGCGAGAATTTCGAAATCGATCACACTATCGCCCAGACCGAATACTTCCTTTACATCCGTTCCGATGGGCACGTCTTCAAAGATTTCAATGATGCCCTCGTCGCCGATATGCGGATATAGTCCGGCGGGCACGTCTAGCTCGGGACCGGAGCAGAGCATACCGCAGGAAACCTCGCCGCGCATTTTACCCTTTTTGATCTTCACGCCGCCAGGCAGATGCGCGCCGTCCAGCGCCGCCGCCACGCGCATTCCCGCATGAACGTTCGGCGCGCCGCAGATGATCTGAATCGGCTCTTCGCCGCCCACATCCACCATGCAGATGTGCAGATGATCGGAATTCGGATGATCAACGCAGGTAATCACCTTGCCGACGACCACCTTGTCGAACTGCTCGCCCGTGTGCGTTACATCCTCGACCGCCGTGCCGGTCATGACCATCTTCGAGGCGTATTCTTCGGGGGACAGTTTAATGTCCACATATTCTTTCAGCCATTTCATCGGGACCTTCATTTTACATATCCCCCTTCTTTAGCGGTACTGCGTCAGGAACCGCAGGTCGTTTTCATACAGATAGCGCAGGTTCGGAATATTGTATTTCAGCAGCGAGATGCGCTCTACGCCCATGCCGAACGCGAATCCGGAATACTTCTTTGAATCGATGCCGCACATATCCAGTACCTTCGGATTGACCATGCCCGCGCCGAGCACCTCGATCCAGCCCGTGCCCTTGCACATCCGGCAGCCCTCGCCCTTGCAGTTCGCGCAGGTAAGGTCGACCTCGGCGGACGGCTCCGTGAACGGGAAGAACGACGGGCGGAAGCGCGTGCGAATGCCTTCACCATACATCTGGCGCGCGAACTCGTCCAGCGTGCCCTTCAGATCGCCCATCGTGATGTTTTCGTCAATTACAAGGCCCTCCATCTGATGGAACACCGGCGAATGCGTCGCGTCCGCTTCGTCCGCGCGGTATACGCGACCGGGGCAGATGATGCGGATCGGCGGCTTGCGCGTGGTCATGATGCGCGCCTGTACCGGCGAGGTGTGCGTGCGCAGAACGATGTTGTCGTCCACATAAAACGTATCCTGCGCGTCGCGCGCGGGGTGGTTTTTCGGGAGATTCAGAAGCTCGAAATTGTAATGATCGTATTCAACCTCCGGTCCTTCGACCACCTCGTACCCCATGCCGACGAAGATATCGATCATTTTATTCAGCGCGATATTCATCGGATGCAGAGAGCCCGCGCTGCGCTCCGGACCGGGCAGCGTTACGTCGATCGCTTCTGCTGCGAGGCGCTCCTCCTTTTCCCTCTCCTTCAGCTCGGCGGCGCGCTTATCCAGCGCTTCCTCCAGCGCCGCGCGCACTTCGTTGACCAGCTGACCTACCCTCGGGCGCTCCTCGGCGGGCAGTTTTCCCATGCCGCGCAGAAGACTGGTCAGTTCGCCTTTTTTGCCAAGAACGCCTACGCGAATCTGTTCAAGCTTGCTGCTCGCCTTGGCTTCGCTCAGCTCGGCAAGTACGCGTTCGCGGATTTCCTGCAAACTCTTCTCCATCATGACCCCGTTCTCTCCTTCAATCTTTTTCTTCGTCAGCGCCGTTACGCAATAAAAAGGCTCCGCCCCCGTTTCAAGGGGCGAAGCCGCGCTTGCTCCGCTGTACCACCCAAATTCGCCTTTATCAAAAAGACCTCTCCATCTTTTTAACGTAAGATGAACCCGTCCGCGCTTACTCTTCTTTCAGTGCGGAAGCTCCGGAGCGAACTTCACCCGAAACCGTTTGCCGCGCTCTCAGCATTCGCGCCGCTCTCTTTGAAACGTTTCCTCGGGCTACTTTTCTCCATCTCTGCCGATACGGGTATTATACCATATTCGGCGCGCGTCTTGCAAGTTTGCCGCGCAAATTTACCGAAAATTCGATTACTTAAATCTCATAATCACACGCGACGGACGCGGAGCGCACCTCATGCATATGCTTCTTCACCGGCATATGCACCGGATGCGTCTGATACGCGTCGAACGCCGCGCGATTTTCAAACACGGTAATCAGCGCGAGATCATAGCTGCGCTCGCTGCCCAGGAAGTCCGCGCCTGCTTCGAGATCGACCATGCCTTCGATTTTACCCTTCATGCCGTAAAAGTTTTTGACCAGCTGCGGAATCTCATTCTTGAATTCATCCTTGATCTTGAACATTACGATGTGGCGAATCATGTTGTTTTCCTCCGTTCATTATTGTTATTGTTGTAAAATCCAGCGGATGCCCTTCGCCAGTCTGCCGACCGGATCGGAAAAATGTCCGCCGGGATTCAACTCAAAAGTGGTCTCGGCGCCCTTTTCGCGCAGTATCCTCTCTGCGGCGCGCGTACATTCCTCAATGGATTGAAACGTGCGGTTGCGCCCGAGCCTTTCGCGATCGCCGACCGAGAAATATGCCCGCTCCGGAACATGCGGCGCTCCTTTAAGGAAATCGATAAAGCCGCCGAACCACATGGATCCGGACGCGGAAGCTGCGCCTGAAAAGCAATCGCACCGCGCCGCGGCATACATCGCAAACAGTCCCGCCATTGAATAGCCGGCGATCATCCGACGGCGAATCGTCTGTCCGGCTTCCGCCTCGGCAATCACGCAATCGACCAGCTTTTTCAAATACGCATCCGCGTTTCCGGCAAAATCCTCCTGTCCGCGAAACACCGCCTTTGCACGCCACGGCGAAAGATCGGCGTTCCAATCCAAATCGTAAAGCGCCGCGATTCGGCATTTGCCGACCTGCGCGCTCAACGTCGCCGCATTCTTCCGTTCAATCGGAACATATACGATCGAATCGCCTGATCCGAACAGCTCCCAGCCTTCACCCGACGATTTCATCTTCGCGGAAGCGCACATTCTGCGCGTAATCCTCCGGCGGGAAAAACAGGTGATACGCATCCTCAAGCGCCGCATAAATCTCCGCGGGCTTCGGCTCGCGCGTAATCGGCAGCGTCATGATCGTGTAGTCATAACCCCGCAGATTCAGATTTACCGGCGAATGCAGGCACCGGTTCCGCTCGTAAAAGCGAATCCGACGGCTGAAATGCGCCTCTTCCGCTGCATCCGGCGCATATTTCGGGTCTTCCACTTCAAGAATGATCGCTTCGCAATCCAGCTCTTCTCGAAGCATTGAAAGGAACCTTCCGCCCCAGCCGCTCGACTGGTATTCGGGCAGCACCGCATAATAATCGAGCAGCGCAAAACGCCCGTCCTCGGTAAATGCAAGCAGCGCGTACGCGATCAGCGTTTCATTTGCCCACAGTCCGTAAACCTTGTATCGATCCTGCGCGCGCAGCGCTTCCATCGTCGATAAATATTTCAGCTCGCCCGCATGAAACTGCTTTTCCATCCATTCGTATATCGTTTTGAATTCCTCCGCGCTTGCCGCGCGAAGATTCGCCAGTTCGTTCATTTACAGCTCCTTCAGATAGGGAATCGCCTTCC
>OLPR01000959.1_pt1 | contig 24874 bp, 22 predicted proteins | sample 1672761 | NCBI WGS metagenome assembly OLPR01 (sample SAMEA3136721, study PRJEB25190) | human gut metagenome | biome: human gut; feature: human-associated habitat; material: faeces | place: Austria | collected 2013 | reverse complement strand
CACAGTTTTTATTTGGCACCTATTGTATAATGCGGATTTTGGTATTTATGCGGTGCTGCCCTAGATGTTTTCATGCTCCAATATTGAGCAAACAAAGGATAGAATAAATAGAGCGCTTGTTCAATTATGCCCTAGACACAAAAAATGTGTTGACAATTTGAGGGGAATGGTGTATACTGCAAATAAAGCCCAGAAGGGCATGATATTTGAAAACAGTATGTTAAATTTTGCTCTAGACACGGAGAATTGCGAATGAAATTAGGAGATATGGCCCTGGTTCGGAGCGGACTGGTTCTTGGGAGAAAACAGGCACGAGAAAAAACGGAATACCGCTACCCTCTGCTAAATCTAAAAAGCATTCATCCCAGCGGATACATTGACACGGCTTTTTGCGATACATTTGATTCTGTTGAACCATTGAATCCGGAATATTTGACACATACCAGCGACGTGGTAATCCGGTTGACTGCTCCGTATACAGCTGTGCTGATTACAGAGCAGCTGGAAGGCTATGTAATCCCGTCGAGTTTTGTTGTCGTTCGAACAAACAAAAGCTTGCTGCTCCCGGAGTACCTGGTCTGGTTAATCAATTCGCAATCGGTCAAGAGGCAAATATCCGAGAGTGCAGTAAGTATCATGCTTGGTGCAGTAAAACCTCGCTATTTTGCGGATTATGAGGTAGACCAGCTCCCGCTTTCACACCAAAGGGTTTTGGCAGAACTGAATGGGCTTGCCCATCGGGAAACCCTGCTTTTGACGGAACTGGCAGCCGAAAAAGAAAAGTATTACGATTTATTGATTAACCAAGTATTTACTGACATGAAGAGAGGTAACTGAAATGACAACGCGTACGGATATTGAAAGAGTCCTCTGGAAGGCCTGTGACAGCTTCCGGGGAAAGATCGACAGCTCCCGTTATAAAGACTACATCCTGTCTATGCTTTTTGTGAAATACCTGAGTGATGTCACTAAGGAAAAACGAGAAAACTACATGGTTCAGTATAACGGTGATAAACGCCGTGTGGAGCGAGCCATGAGCCGGGAACGGTTTTCGATTGATAAAGAATCTACCTTTGATTTCCTTTACAGTGAGCGTAATAACAATGAAATCGGTCAGAAGATTAACATAGCCTTGTCTCACATTGAAGAACACAACAGCGGAAAGCTGCGCAATGTTTTTCGAGCCATTGATTTTAATTCTCAGGTAGATTTTGGTGATGTTAAGGAGAAAAATGCGACCCTCCGCAACTTGCTGGAAGATTTTCACGACTTGGATCTCCGTCCCAGGCAGTTGGGGTCTGCGGATATCATCGGCGATGCCTATGAATATATGATCGCCAACTTTGCTTCCGATGCTGGCAAAAAGGGCGGTGAGTTCTTCACCCCGAGTCAGGTTTCTGAACTGGTTGCTTCTCTGGTGAAGCCCCAGGAGAATGACCGCATTTATGATCCGACCTGCGGCAGCGGCGGCCTGCTGCTGAAGGCTTATAAGAAAGTGCCCAGCGGCAAGGTGGCGATTTACGGCCAGGAACTAAATGCCCAGACCTGGGCACTGTGTACCATGAACATGTTCCTGCACGGTGTTGATGATGCCCGGATTTGGCAGGGCGATACTTTGTCCAACCCCCAGAATCTTGAGGACGATCAGCTGATGCGTTTCCAGGTGGTGGTAGCAAATCCTCCATTCAGCCTGGATAAATGGGACAGTGGATTTCTCGCAAACGCCGGTTTGGATGCCAAGGGCAAAAAGCAGGAGAAGATGACTGCGTCGATGGATGCCTATAAGCGCTTTGACATTGGCGTCCCTCCCAGTTCCAAGGGTGACTATGCCTTTGTGCTGCATATGCTGAAGAGTCTGGACGGTAACAACGGCAGAATGGCAGTGGTACTGCCCCATGGTGTCCTGTTCCGCGGTGCCAGTGAGGGAAAGATTCGCAGGGCGCTGGTGGACAGCAACCTGTTGGATGCGGTCATCGGCCTGCCCGCGAATCTGTTCTATGGTACGGGTATCCCTGCCTGTATTCTGGTGTTCCGCACCGGACGTACCCGTGATGATGTTCTGTTCATCGATGCATCCGGTGAGGGAAATTTTGAAAAAGGAAAGAATCAGAATATTCTTCGCCCCTGCGATATCAAGAAGATTGTGGAGACCTACGAAGCCCGGGAGAATGTGGAGAAATACAGCTACCGGGCATCCCGTAAGGAGATTACGGACAATGATTATAACCTGAATATCCCCCGGTATGTGGACACCTTTGAGGAGGAAGAACTGGTGGATATCGACGAGGTGAAGCAGAACATTGCCAATATTGAGGCTGAACTGGCACAGGTGCAGGCACAGATGGCAAAGTATTTGGAGGAATTGGGCCTATGAGCAAAAAGAAGGAAATCTCTATTCGCTCCGGCGCAGCAGAATACTTGACCTTTGTAGCAGCAACCGGGGAACAGGCCAACAGCATCGAAATGCGCTATCATGGCGAAAACCTATGCAGAGACGGAGTTTGAGAAGTACCGGATCATTCAGGATCGGCTGTATGAGAGTGATTTTGACCGTTTTTTGCAGTTAGAAAAGCTGAAGTAAAGGAGTATAGGATATGACATTCGAGGAAATTAAGACAAAATTTGAAAATTGCCCCACGATGTCCATTGTTGAGATTAAAGATATCCAGTACGGAAAGTGCATTTCTTTGAGCAACGGAGGTAAGGTGAACTGTTTTTCCTCTGGTAAGTATTCTGTTCAGGGTAAGAACCAGGATGCTGTTAAGGCAATCCTCGAAGGAAATGCGGTATATGCTAACCGAAGGATTTTTGTTGTATACGGACACGACGAAATTGCAAGGACTCAGCTAGAGGCGCTTCTGAGAAGATGGGATTTGGAACCCATTATCCTTGACCAGCAGGCATCTGCTGGTCAGACAATCATTGAAAAGCTGGAAGAGTACACTGCAAATGTTGGCTATGCCATTGTGCTGGCGACCCCGGACGATGAGGGGAAAGCTAAGTCTGAGACAGCAACGAAGTCGAGAGTTCGTCAGAATGTGGTATTGGAACTGGGAATGTTCCTTGCGAAATTGGGCAGAGAAAGAGTGGCGATCCTTCTAAAGGAGGCTACTGATTTTGAGCGCCCGTCCGACATCCAGGGACTTATCTATATTCCCTTCCAAAATAAGGTGGATGAGGTATCTCTGAATCTGATTCGAGAATTAAGCAGACAAGGATACACGATTGATCCCTCTCGAATTTAAGAAGGTGATTCTGTGACACCAGAAGTAAAAAAGAGAATAGACCAAATCCGGAACGGCATCGTGCCGGAGGGGTATAAGAAAGGAAAACTCGGTATTGTACCTGGGGAGTGGGATGAAATCCCTTTTTCAACACTCTTTACTAGCACGAGTGACTATACGGACAATCTGCATCAGTATCCCTTATATAGTCTTACAATTGAAGACGGGATTACCGCCAAAACGGAACGCTACGAACGGAGCCACCTTGTGAAGAAGGATAATTCCTATAAGGTGGTTCGCCCCAACGACTATGCGTATAACCCTATGAACATCCGGTTCGGAGCAGTTGCGCGCCATAAGGGAGATATACCTGTTGCTGTGTCTGGTTATTATGACATTTTCACTACTGTTCACAAAAGTGACCTTGTTTTCATGGATAGCTTCTTGACCTGTGGCCCGATGATTACCTACTACAACAAGGTCTCAACTGGTTCGTTGATTGAAAAGCAGCGCGTTCATTTTTCTGATTTTTTGGAGTTTTCGCTTGCACTACCTCCGTTAGAGGAACGCAAAAAGATCGCTGAAATCCTTACCACGCAAGATAAGGCGATTGAACTGGAGCGACAGAGAATCGATGAAATCCTGAAGGTAAAGCAGTTTTTCCTTGGAAAAATGTTTCCAAAGAAAGGTCAGGCTGTGCCAGAAATTCGATTCAAGGGATTTACGGGCGTTTGGGAACAGCGTAAGTTAGAAGATTACCTTACTGTTTCCGCCGAAAAGAACACTGGCAACATATATGGTAGGTCTGATGTTTTGTCCGTTTCAGGCGACTATGGAATAGTTAATCAGATTGAGTTTCAAGGTCGTTCTTTCGCTGGTGCATCAGTATCAAATTACGGTGTTGTTCAGACGGGTAATGTAGTATATACAAAGTCGCCTCTTAACTCTAATCCGTATGGAATAATCAAGACAAACAAAGGAAAACCAGGCATTGTTTCAACTTTGTATGCCGTTTATCATCCGAAGGAAAATGCTTTTTCGGACTTCATTCAAGTGTATTTTGAGCAGCACGCACGAATGAATAACTATATGCATCCATTGGTCAATAAGGGTGCAAAGAATGATATGAAAGTATCCGCTGAGAACGCCTTGAAAGGTCCGGTATGTTTTCCTTCCCGCATTGAGCAGGAAAGTATTTCAGCGTTCTTTTCAGTCCTCGACAACCTTATCACCCTTCATCAGCGTAAGCTGGAAGAAGAAAAGAAAAAGAAAAAAGCTCTGATGCAGCTTCTGCTGACGGGGATTGTGAGGGTATAGCACCATGAAAAAGCAAGTATTTAATTATATCAGCCTACACCCAGGGAGCAATAAAGGCAATGCGCAATCAATAAAGCGAGGCGGGTCTATCCCGCCCCGCTATTCGTGCTTTTTGAAATAAGACCGAAAGGAGGCTGAACCATGGACCAAAACGCTTATCTGGAAGTGAATGCCAGCCAGAAACCGGCTATTGCGCTTCTCCAGTCCATGGGGTACACCTATATTTCCCCCGAGGACTGTGAAAAGCAGCGGGGCAGCCGCTACCATGTGCTCCTGAAAGACATCCTCCGGGGACAGCTGCGCAGGCTGAACCGCTACAGCTATGCCGGCGCGGAAAACGAGTTCTCTGCCGCAAACATCGAGCGGGCCATGGAGGAACTGGACGAACCTTTAACCGATGGTCTGGTGCGCACCAGCGAAAAGATCTATGACGCTCTGCTGCTGGGCAAAAGCTACCCGGAAACTGTGGGCGGCGGAAAGTCCCTCAGCTTCAATCTGAAATACATCGACTGGGAGCATCCGGAGAACAACCTGTTCCATGTGACGGAAGAATTCGCTGTAGAAAGCCAGGATAAGCTTCACAATGCCCGTCCGGACATTGTTCTGTTTATCAACGGCATTCCTTTCGCGGTGATCGAGTGCAAGGCACCCTATATTTCCGTGGAGCAGGCCGTGGAGCAGATGATTCGCAACCAACAGGCAGACTATATCCCCCAGCTTTTCAAGTATGCCCAAATCGTCATGGCAACCAACAAAAACGTCGTGAAATACGCCACAGCAGGCACCCCAAAGAAGTTCTGGAGCGTATGGAAAGAGCAGGATACGGAATTCCTTGATTCCAGATTGGCACAGCTGGTGGCAGACAGAGCCCCTACCGAACAGGATCGTAATATGATTTCCTTGTTTGGCCGGGAGCGCTTGATGGAGCTGTCTCGCTATTTTGTTCTGTTTGATGCCAACGTAAAGAAAATCTGCCGGTATCAGCAGTATTTTGCCATTCGGGAGATCATCAAAACCATCGCGCAGCGAGACAGCAAAGGGAACCGCCAGAGCGGCGTGATTTGGCACACTCAGGGCAGCGGCAAGAGTCTGACTATGGTGATGCTGGCCAAATACATTCTGATGGAGCTTGCAGCCTGTAATCCCCGTGTGGTCATTGTAACAGACCGAAAAGAGCTGGATGGTCAGATTGCAGCAACCTTTGCCCATACCCGACTGAATCCTGCCCGGGCAACCAGCGGACGGCATCTGGTGGAACTGGTGACCAACGGCAAAGCAGATGTGATTACTACCATTATCAATAAATTCAACACCGCAGAACGTTTGGAAGCGAAAAACAATTCCAGAGACGTGTTCGTTCTCATTGACGAAAGTCACCGCTCCAACTACGGCTCCATGGCTGCCAAAATGCGCACAGTATTTCCTAACGCCTGCTATATTGGCTTCACAGGAACACCGCTGATGAAGCGCGAAAAGAATACCCTGACCAAATTTGGTAAGCTCATCCACAAGTACACGATTCAGGACGGGGTGGAAGATGGCGCGATTGTTCCTCTGATTTACGAGGGACGGTTTGTGGAGCAGAAGGTGGATGAAGAAAATATTGATATGTGGTTCCAACAGACCACAAAACGGCTGACCGATCCCCAGAAGGAGGATCTGCGCCGGAAATGGAGCAGTATCCGCCGATTGACTTCTACAGATGCCAGAATCAAACGCATTGCATTGGATATTAATAACCATTTCCTCCTCGGCTTCAAGGATACCGGCTTCAAGGCCATGCTGGCCACCAACTATAAGCGGGATGCCATTCGTTATCTGAAGTGCTTTGAACAGTTTGGTGATCTGAATTGTGCGGTCGTCATTTCTCCTCCGGATATGCGGGAAAGTGTGGATGATGTAGATGAAGGCACCGATAATATGGTTATCGAATACTGGGAAAAGATGATGAAGCAGTATGGAGATGCCGATACCTACGAAGAAGCCATGAAAAACAAATTCTGCGACGGAGAGATTGACATCCTCATTGTGTGCAGCAAGCTTCTAACTGGTTTTGACGCTCCTGTTTGTCAGGTACTTTATATCGATAAGGAGCTCAAAGAGCATGGCCTGCTGCAGGCGATTGCCAGAACCAACCGGCTCCACGATGGTAAAGAGTATGGCCTTATTGTGGACTATCGCGGCCTGATTCAGAAATTGGATGCCGCCATGGATATGTACAGCGGTGCCGGACTGGAAAACTTTGAAGGCAGAGACCTGAGGGGCGTTGTCATCGATGTGCTGGAAGCACTGGGGCAGTTGAGAACGGCATATACCAATCTTATAGACCTGTTCGCAGATGTTAAGGATTTGAGCGACACGGAAGCGGTAGAGGTTTCTCTGGCTGACGAAAAGAAGCGGGAACAGTTCTACAACTTGCTGTGTGCTTTCGGCAGAGCGCTTGACCTTGTTCTGAATTCTGAACAGGCCTATGCTGCGCTTCCCGGAGAAGAACGCAAGAAGTACCAGAATCTTTTTTTGTTCTTCTCAAAAGTGCGGCGCAGTGTAAAAATTCGCTATTGTGATGCTATTGACAACAGGGAGTATGAACCGCTGATGCAGAATCTTTTGGATACGCATTTGTCCGTAGCTGGTCTGAAGCAGATTACCAATCCGGTCGATATCCTGAATAAGGATGACTTTGAGCGGGAATTGGAAGAACTGGGTTCTCTGCGGGCAAAAGCGGATGCAATCACCAGCAGACTATCCAAAAGTATCAGCGCAAAGTACGAGGAGAATCCTGCATATTATGATAGCTTCTCCAAGCGGATTAAGGATGCACTGGATCAGTACAAGGAAAAGGTTATCAGCGAAGCGGAATATCTGGCAAAGATGAGGAGCATCATGGAAGATTACCATTCTGGAAAGAGCTCTGTCAGCTATCCGGAACGGATTAAATGCAATATCCACGCACAGGCTTTTTATGGCGTGATAACAGCATTATTTGATGATGCTCAAATAGAGGGAATGACGCCTGATTTTGCAGCCGAGATAGCCGAGGAAATCACGGCCATCATTGCAAAACACAGCCGTGTAGACTGGACCAATAACCAGACAATCCACAATCGGATTTCCCAGGATATCGATGATTTGTTCTATGCGTATGAAAAGAACCGGGGACTGGTATTGTCATTTGATTTGATTGATAAAGTCATTGAGAATGTGAAAACCGTTGCCCTGCGGAGGTTTTAATCATGCCTGAAGATATCACATTGAGGACAATCCAGATAGACGAAAAACCGCTGATATATTCGTTGGAACGGAAGAATGTGAAAAACATAAACCTCCATGTGCGAAAAAACGGAAGTGTATATGTATCTGCCAATATGGCGGTTCCGGCAGAAAAGATAGATGCATTTTTGGTAAGCAAAGCGGAGTTTATCCTGAATGCACAAAAGAAATTTGCGCTGCAGGAACAGTATAAACCACAGCCGAAGCAGTATATCAGCGGTGAGACCTTTTATCTTCAGGGCAGAGCGTTGCGTTTGAAAGTAATACGAGCCAGCAAGGAACAGTTGTATTCTGATGGGGTCCATTTATTCCTTGAGGTCAAAGATCCACAGGATTTTTCAAAAAAAGAGCGAATGGTTATGAGATTCTTTGACCGGCAATGCAAGGAGGTTTTTGGAGAAATTGTTGAGGAACTATACCCTGTGTTCCAGAAATACGGAGTTGCAGTTCCTTCTCTTCGGATTCGAAGCATGGATACACGCTGGGGTTCTTGTTTACCGGGCAAAGGCGTCATTACGCTCAACAAACGGCTCCTGGAAGCACCGCGAAACTGCATTGAGTATGTGGTGATGCACGAGTTGTGTCATTTTATCCATCCAAATCATTCCAAACATTTCTACGCGTTTCTTTCCATGCTTATGCCAGACTGGAAGGAGAGAAAAAAAGTGCTGGATGCAAATGACACATATTACTTATGAAGTTGTATGGATTTTATTGCAGTGGAATGAGGTGAAAATATGACTGAGTTTAATAAAGAAAACACCGACGATTGGAAAGAGAAATTACGTTCAGCGTTCATCTCTGCTTTCTCCGGGAATCCACAAGAAAACATTCAAGTTTATACAGGAGTCGGTTATTACTACATGTGTTGTGCACCAAGCTCACTGTATAAATACTACAGTGATAGACAAGAAAAGCTCGAGACTGTAAAGCATAACAAGATGTGGTATTCTGCACCGTGTAATTTTAATGACGTGTTTGATTGCGATATGTCAATGGATGAGGAAGGAATCTTTCAGAGTATATTGCAGATGTATCCTGATAAAAGAGGGATACGTGAGAGAAGTCCCATATGGAGAAACCTTTTGAAAACTTGCCGTCAGCAGATTCGGACATTTCAGTCAAGCTACGACATATTGAAATCCCGAATGGGGATCTCATGCCTGAGTGAATCGGATGATTCTTTATTAATGTGGGCACATTATGCCAATAACCATTGTGGGATATGTGTGGAATATGAGCTGCTTGAAATCAATAGACAATTAGGTTTTTCACCCGTACCAATTATATACTCCGATGATAGAGTGTGCGTTCATACGCTCGATCCAAATACTCTTGAAAAGGATATCCAAGGGATTTTTATTGAAAGCCTGACGTCAAAATCGCCTGAATGGAGTTACGAAAAAGAATGGCGTATTATCCGGGATGATGGTGCTTGCGGGAACAAATGGGATGCAGAGAAAAAAGGCGCATTACTTGAAATGATTCGCCCCAGCTCAATTATTTTGGGCTGTATGGCAAAACCAGAATTTGAGAAGGCAGTACGAGAACACTGCGAAGAATGCAGAATCAACCTATACAAAATGAAAAAAGACAAGGGGTGGTATCGCTTGGAAAAGGTCCCGGTCATACTGTTTGATGACTAGAGAATCGAGCTATTGGGAATTTGTAATGCGTCAGATATGAGGAATATTTTTCAGGAGGGAAGATACATGTATAGAAGTGAGATTAACATAAAACATTCTAACCGTTCACATCTATATTGGGGTATCGATAAAGCAACCGGAGAAGTAGTTGGTATCGACGACGTCCGTTCCCGTGGCCTGAATTGTAATTGCAAGTGCGCTGCATGTAATGGAGACTTCATTGCGCGAAAGGGCGAGAAGAACAAGCATCATTTTGCTCACCAGTCAAACTATGAGTGTGTCTATGCGAATGAAATTGCTATATATCTCTTTGTTAAGATGGTTTTCGCTTCATATCAGACGATTGAAGCTCCTGAGGTTCCAGTGAAGATAGGAAGCAGAACAGAGATAGCGAAGAATAATTGGGATGCCCGTGTGGGTGAAGTTTACTATCAATGTGACCCTGAACAGTACCCACCTTTGCTTGTTGCGGAGCTGGACAATACTCCGACACGTATTATTCTATTATTTGGGAAGTACTACACAGAAGATGATATTGTTTTGTTGAAACAGGAAGCTTGCGAAAAAGGGTGGGATTGTCTTTCTATTTCATTCCCCAGGATTACTGAACAAAAATCAATAAATCCAGATCTCATGCGGCTCGGAGTGCAAGGAAATATACAGGGAAAGACCTGGATACATAATGCAAGAGAAGCCCGCTGGCAGCATCGTTTACAGGAAAATGCCGTAACGCCTCCACAAACGATGCCTGCTTCTTGGGGGACTGCTTATGAATGTCCCATTCATAAGCGAGAGCGAGAAGGAAGATACTATGCTCGACCAGAAGACTGTAGTAGGTGTGCATTTAATTATACCTTAGTTCCAAAGTGCAAATGCCTGGCAATGAATGGAATCCAACATCTGCGAGATATCAAGCTCCCCATTGAGCAGCGAATGGAAAGTATTCAAAAAATGCAAAAAGAAAACGATGAGCGGCATCTATTGATTGCTCAAATGCAAAATGATAGAGAACAGTCATTATGCCGGAATCAGCGTAATAACAAGCAGTACAACCCGACAATGTTTCAAGAGTCTGCTCTATCTGTTGAGGAAAGAAAGTACCTTGGCAAACAAGAGATCCTGAAAAGGATGGAACGTCCTTCTGATGACCCTGTCTTTGATCAGTTTCATGTCAGGTGGTTAATGTGTACACGCTGCCACGAAATCAAGCCCAGTGATGAAATGGCCAGTTATGGAGGGAGACACAGCGCCAATATGGGAATTTGCAGAGAGTGCAGTCGAAAACACAGCGGCAGATAAAAGAAATCCCGGTAGTACCCCCAGCCAATATCCTGTCTTGTGCAAAAGCTGTTAGATACCAAATAGTCAAGTGTGTATATTTCCAAACTTTTTTGCAAATTTCATGGGGGGATAGTTTGGGGGATAGTTTATTTTAAGTTCTATCCCCGTGGTTTCAGTTTCTCAACATTTGACTATCGTTATTTTAAGTTAATCACAATATTTACCGGTAAATGCAAACTTTTAGAACCTCAAAAATGCCCTCATAACCCGGAGGTCGTAGGTTCGATTCCTGCCTCCGCAACCATAAAAAACAGCCGTTTTCACCAGAAAACGTCTGTTTTTCTAACTTTTTGGTGGTTACAAAAGTTACAGGCCCTACGACTTGGGGTTTATTTGGGGTTTACGCCAGTGGTGGACAGTGTTTTTCTAACTTTTGGGCCGAAAATGATTTTTGGGGTAAAACAACACTTTTGGGAGAAAGTTCCGGAAAGCTGCATTCAAAATGGTAAAACACCATTTTCATTATACAATTCTGTGGAATACTCTGAATATTCTCGGCTTTTTGATAGTATATGCGACTAGCATATAGTCGTAGTAATCTGGCGGATCCGACATATGGGGGTATTTTTCATGGGCAGCGAATTGCAGACAATGAACGGTCAGAATAAACTGGCACTTTGGGCGGAGCGTGTATCGGCCTGCCGGAGCAGTGATCTAAGCGTAAGGGACTGGTGTAAGGAAAATGATATCTGCGAGCAGACCTATTACCGGTGGCAGAGAAAGCTGTACGGGATCGTCAAAGTGCAGCAGGAACAGTCTCGTTTTGCTGAGATAACCCCTGCCCGTGTATGTTCCGGTAAAGCAGCAGTTACTGTCCGAATCGCAGGGACAGAGGTAGCTATTCACAGCGGAGCAGATGAGGAAACCGTCGGTATGGTGCTGCGGTTGCTGAAATCACGCTGAACGATTTTAACGGAGCTGACAGGGTGTTTTTAGCCACTGGTTTTACCGATTTACGCAGAGGAATTGACGGCCTGGCATCTATTGTACAGCAACAGTTTGAACTGGACCCCTTTACCAATACCCTGTTTCTTTTCTGTGGCAGACGTCGGGACCGGATCAAGGCGCTGTACTGGGAAGGCGACGGATTTGTGCTGCTTTACAAGCGGCTTGAGTCCGGTTCTTTCCAATGGCCACGGTCTGAAACAGAAGCCAAAGCCCTGACACCTCAGCAATACCGTTGGCTCATGGAGGAGTTAAGCATTGACCAGCCCAAGGCACATAAGGCCGTAAATACTTTGGAAATGGTTTGAAAAATGATAAGTTTTTCTGTACTTTCATGTAGAAATATGGTATAATGATTTTTTCTGCAACTTGCACTTGCAATTTGCGATTTATATTGAAAGACCGACTTTTGAGAAATGTTTCTGTTATTTTTTGCAGGGTTATGATATAATAAAACGCAAAATATGAAAGCCTATTGTTGTTTTCTGCCTGACAACATTGTTATCGGCTATTGATGGTTACGACAGAGAATAAAAGTGGAAGGGTGTGGTACAGTGCCCAAAATTTTGCTTGTAGAAGATAATCAGGCCGCCGTTGTAAAAATCAGACAGTTTATAGAAAATATAGATACTGCTCTTGAACTTCTGACTTGCAAAGAGGCTGGTGCGGCTTATATTCTTGCGCAAAAGCAAAAAGTGGATTTGTTCATTCTGGACATTCAATTGAAGGACTATAAGGGAACCAGTCTGGCCGCCCAACTGCGCGGTTTGCCGGAATATAAATACACGCCGATTATTTTTGAAAGTGCTTTGGCCGGAGAAGAACTGTCTGCTTACCGGGAGGTGAAGTGCTACGGATTCTTGATTAAGCCTTATACCGAAGCAGAATTTCACGCCGTCCTTTGTGATGCTCTGGGACTTTCCGCTCATCTGCATCAGGAGGAAAAACATATTCAGATTGAGCAAAAGCAGTTTATTCTGGACTATCCTGTGTCAGAAATCGTATATGTGGAGGCATTTGGGAAAAAACTTACCATTCATACCCTAAATGCTCTTTCCGGAATGAAGGAAGATGTTATTTCAGGTTATACATTGATTCACTTTTTACAGCTGATCGATGATCCGAAAGTTGTGCAGTGTCATAAAAGTATTCTGGTCAATACTGCATACATTGATCGAATCGATAAAACAGGAAAAGAAATCATACTGAAAGGCTCTGCGGAAAGGCTGCCGGTGGGCAACAAGTATCAGTCCGCACTCTGGTAATGTCCATGCAGAATACGTTTTTATATTTTCTTTCCATGTTGGTGGAATCAATCGCTCTTTCGTGCTGTATTCTGGCCGTGTTCAGAGATCAAAAGGATTTGAGGAAAAGAGATTTCATTCTTGTTCCTTCAGTTTCTCTTTGTCTGCTCATAGCCAGATCCAGCTATGGTGGGGCATCTCCCGGTTTTCATCTCACGCAGGGCTTTTTCCTGGCTCCGGCAGACAATTTCCCAATCCTGCTGATTCTGCTGATGGGGCTTTTATTGCTGACCAGCACTCTGTTGAATACGCAGGATGGCGGACGCACATTTTGTGGTACAATGGCCGCCTTTTCTCTTTATTTGTTATGCCACTTCTGTGCAGTTATCTTTACGATCTTTTTTAACTTGACAAGCTCCGGTATCGCTGTTGTGAGCAGCGTTGTTACCTTGCTGCTATGTATCTTCGTGGTGTGCCTGCCCTGGTTTCAGGGGCTTCGCAGCGCACTGCGAACAGGCTCCTTTCTGGTGCAGGTACTCTCAATAAATGTTACTTTATTTTTTACGGCTGTCTGTGCGTGCACATCCTTTGACCCGATTCGTTTTATGGCGCATTGGAAGTTCATCGCCTTTTTGCTTCTGCCACTTCTTTTTCTGGACATCGTTTTATGGATGATAAACACCCGACAGGAGGAACAGCGGAAACAAATCAGAATGACGGAACAGTATGTTCCGATTGTAGAGGAACTGATTTCACAGGTTCGGGCAAGGCAGCATGAATTTAATAACCGAATGATGGCCATCGAGGCAGCTGTTTCTTCGGCAGAAAGCCTGCCGGAAGCACAGGAAGCTGTTACGTTACTGACAAAGGGGCTTGTGCTGAGCGCGAACGACAGTATGCTGCTGGCCTGTGACAGCAAAATCATTTCCGGTTTTGTTTTCGGGAAGATCAAGCAGGCGGAAATTTCCGGTTTGGACATCCGCCTTCAAATTTCTACCAGTTTTAAGAAGGCAAGCATTCCTGAAACGGTATGGATCGAACTGATTGGAATTCTACTGGATAATGCCTTAGAGGCATCCAAACAGGGAGATACCATTTATCTTGAAAGCTGCCAGGCGGAAAATGTTACGGAGCTTTGGGTATGCAATCCGCATCCGCCTCTGTCCGGGACAGAGTTTATGCGTCTGTTTGCGAAAGGCGTTTCCACAAAGGTGGGGAACTCTCGCGGATATGGGCTGTATCAGCTTATGCGGATCACCGAACACTATTGCGGCAAGATTCTGACCCGGAACGAAATTCGGAGTGATCGGAATTATGTGGTGTTCGGCGTTCGGTTTTCATGAATATGCGGTATGAACAAGGGTTTTGTGGGAATGAAATTCGTTTTATTCCCACAAAACCATTTTTCGTTTCCATAGGGTTGTAGTCAGAAAGAGGATTGCGTATAATACACGCAAACAAAGGAGGGGACGATTTCAATGTTTCGACTTATGAAAAATGAATGGAAAAAGATATGGATACCGGTGCTGCTGACTTTGATTGTCGTTACCGTGGCAGCGTGTACTATGACGGCCACGATATATCCGGATTATTCGCTTACCTACACATTGGATGCATGGGAGGTTGGAACAGAGTATCTTTCTCTGCTATATCCTCTGTTTGTGGTTCTGCCTGTATGCTGGAATCTGCATCAGGAACGAAAAAACAATTTTCTCGTCTATGTGCAGCCCCGTGTGCCTATGAGGAAATACCTCTGGGTCAAGTGGATGGTATATGCAATCAGCGCATTCTGCATCATCACAATTCCGTACATTCTCTCGGCAGTTACGGCCTTACGCATTGATCCTCATCTGGAGGCCCTCAATATGGGAAATCGCATTTTTGAAAACACCTATTCGGAGTACCCTGTAGTTTACGCGGTGACGCTCTCTGTTTTCAGAGGCCTGATCGGCGTTTTGGTGATGACAATGGGCTTCTTTTTAGCCATGTATTGTGAAAATATTTTTGTTGTACTGACGGGGCCGTTCCTATATACGATTTTGGAGAATTTTTTGCTTGCGATTTTGGGAGTTCCACAATATCGGCTCGTGACGGCGTTTGACCCTAACTGTTTGAGCCCAGAAGTTATTACAACAATGTCCTTTGTTGCCGGCCCTTCCTTATTGGCTGCCGTTATCACACTTCTGGCAATCTACTTTTCCAAGGTAAAAAAGGAAAAGGTGGTCAAGGTATGATTCCCTTGATTCGGAAGAATATCAGGTTGTTGGGAATCGGAAAAAACTTGCTCCTGTTTATTGGCTGCTTTCTCTTCTCTTTCAGTTCACGGGGCGGTACGGTATTGAGCTTTGAGCAGCATTTGCTGTCAGGAACAACAGACCATTACTATCTGATATTTTTTCTTATGCCTTTGATTCTCCTGAGCTGCTTGCCTTTGGCAGAAGATGATCCACCCTATGTAATTTTCCGCTTTGGAAGTTACCGCCACTATTTTATTCGGAAATGGATTAGCCTTTGCGTACTGCCTGCCATTTTGGTGCTGGTTCAGCTGGCGGCAATCTTGTTATCCGGAGTGGGGCTTCCCATGGAAAACACATGGCGGCTTCCTGACGGGAGCTTGGAAGCGGAGCTTTTTGAAGCGCTCAGTCAGGTGTTTTCCTCCCCGCTGACAGCGTTTGCGGGTTGTACCGGGTACTTATTTCTTGGAATCTGGCTGATTTCCGGTCTTTGCATGTGGTTAGCTCATTTTGCCGGCCATAAACACTCTGTGCGGATTGTGGTCGGTCTCTATGTTCTTTCGATTTTATGGGTTAAGGTACCGGGCATTCATGCTTTCCCTATTACGGGACTCAACCATCTGCTGATTCTTCATCATAATTTGGGAATACCACATCGTTGGCTCGTTACTGGAATTACCGCGGCGTTGCTGGCATTGTTTTTGATCGGAAGCGTCTGTTTTCCGTCAAAAAGAAAGCTGTTAGGAAAATCGCAAAAAAGAAGAGGTGTTCAGGCGTACTACCAGAGGGCGCTGTTCCAAAAACAAGATCTCATGATTTTATGCGGTGTTGTGCTGGGAATGACTGTATATAAGGGGCTGAGCGGTCCTGAGCTGTCCTCCGGGCAGGAATGGGTCTATCGCCTTTTCTCTGGCCATGGAACCGGATCCTTTCATATCCTGGCATTTCTGGAAATGCTGCTGGTGAATACGGCGCCTCTTTATTTGATTGCTGTATTTGCAGAGGCCAGCGTTAGCGAACAATCCACTTTCGTATCAGTTCGATCGAACAGCCGAAAAGAGATGTTTCATGGAATACTCAGGACAGTCATCAAATTTATTGCCATCTATCCAGTCCTTTGGTTCCTGGCAGGACTGACAGGTGGGCTCATCTTTGCGGACAGGATGGATCTGATTGCGATACAATTTTTAGTAGAATGTGTTGCTTTCAAATTTCTGGATATTCTGCTGCAGACACTTGTTATGCTTTTTTGCTATCTGCTGACAAGGCAAATTACAGTAGGCTTTTTAGCAATCCTTGCCGGGAATTTTTTGTGTGTAATTCCGCAAAATTGGGTACATTATCTACCCTTTGGCTTGTCCGGAACAGTAAGGGTTGACTGGGATTCCTTTGGCATGGGAATCCCGACCGGGATGGCGATGATGATTCTGATAGTGTGCCTGGCTGTTACATTGAGTCTGCTGGAATTGCTTGGCTCTAAAAACTTACTTGGGAGGTAAACTTTATGCGTTCCTATATTGAAGTAGAAAATGTATCCAAACGATTCGGGAAAAAACCGATTCTGGAAAATATTTCGCTGTCCGTAGAACAGGGACAGACAATCGGTCTGGTAGGCGCAAATGGAAGCGGTAAGTCCGTTCTGTTCAAAATACTTTGCGGTTTCGAGAAGCCGGACTCCGGCAGTGTGTCCATTCGCGGGAAGCAGCTTGGTAAAAACGGCAGAGATTTTTCGGAAAACGTGGGCGTCTTTATCAATGCTCCTGGTTTCATTGGAATGTACAGCGGCCTTCAGAATTTGAAGTTTCTGGCTGATATTCAGGGGAAAATCTCCGAGACGGAGATCCGGGAAGCAATGGGAAAAGTTGGTCTTGATCCTGAAAACAAAACAAAAGTGAGCAACTATTCCCTTGGCATGAAGCAAAAGCTGGGACTTGCACAGGCTATTATGGAGGGACAGGATATTCTGGTGCTGGACGAACCTTTCAATGCACTGGATTATCACACTTACCAGGATGTAAAATCCATTATCCGAATGCTAAAAGCCGAGGGAAAAACAATTTTTCTGACATCCCACCACTATAAAGATCTTGAGCAGCTCTGTGACATCATCTATGCGATTGAAAACTGTCAGTTGATTCCGATTACTCCGGAAATCGCGGCACATTATCAGGAAGGGGAATAAGTTTTTTCGTGAGCTGACGGCCCGAAAGTACTTGGGAGGCCATCGGCGCGGTTGAAGGGTGGATCTTTTCTGCCCGCTTTTCAGCACCAAAAGCAGAAAATACTGCGCAGCCGTTGCCAGCTTCCGCTGGCAACGGCTGCGGCATACCCCCTTGCGGGTACATCAGGTATTCTTCTGCCTCTTCAAAAAGGACTACGAAAGCAGAGTATTGGCGCGAACTGGCGGATGACCATGGTTCCGTTCCGCAGAGTGTGTGTCTGCTTATCCGCCGTAATAGGCGTTCAGGTACATCTCTTTGATCTCCTTCATCAGCGGATACCGGGGATTGGTGCCGGTGCACTGGTCGTCGAAGGCTTGCTCCACCATTTCGTCCAGACGGCCCAGGAAGGCCTCTTCGGAATCACCGTAATGCCCATAAGGCAAGCCTGATGCAAAGATCATACACACAGGAAGCCCCCGCAGCAGGATATAGGCCATACCGCCAGCGCTCATCGCACCCATGGCGATCATCAGCAAATAGGAGGACACGATGTGCAGCAGTCCATAAAGGATCACGCAGGAAAGGTATACAAAAGATACCCAGCGGGGCCCATGGGAGAATACTGCAAGTACACAGCCGGAAGCAATCGTCACAAGCCATACCAGCGCAAGGACATTATAAAGCGCGCCGTCCGCACTCGTGATCAAATAAGCAACCGCTTAGATTAGAGAAATCGCGCTGCATACGGTAAACAGCAAGGCGACGATGCCGTATTTTTTATTTATTTCCGTTTTCATATCGTTTCCTCCTGCGAAGGCAAAGTGATTGAATTCTAAATTCCTTTGAGCCATGATAATGCAAAATCAAGGGCTGAATACCGGTTCGGAAAGAGCATGGCATCTCCATGGTGTCCCAGGTTTTGGATGGCTTTGTCAAAGCAATCGCTTCATCAAGACCTGTTTGTACGCTTAATTTTCCACTGCCGCCTGATTTGCAGCGCATGGTGAGAATGTACTCACCGTCTGCCAAATCAAAGTATTTATACACAATCCGGGTTTTATTGGTTGCCACAACGATTTGCCGACCATCCTCGTCGGCGATAAAAGGAATGCTTTTCTTTATGACACCGTTGCCGATGTGGGGCATCAATCCGCTGTACAGATTGCAGCAAATGGACGCAGGATAGGTTCGATCTGCTTCCAGAGAGCGTCCAATGCCCTGTGAGGTCATTTCTACCTGAGGAATGCTTCCATCAGACCGTATCTCGATGGATTCTGCACAAGCCTGTCTGGAATATGCAGATTTATGTGTATTGCGGTGATAAAACACATACCACTGCCTATTGATACGCTCAATGCTGCCGTGATTGGTGCCTGTGGCATTCAGCCTGTCCCTTTCCCGTCGACCTTGATAACCTACATCGCCATTGGAAACAATGGTTCCGCCATAAACAAACGCCCGGTCCGGGTAAGGACTTGTGGCATAACAAAGCTCATGGCCCTTACTGGAGGAATAAATAAAATAATAGGTACTGCCAATCTTCCGGATGGAGCTTCCCTCAAAGAAAGGATGTTTCTCAAAGGAGGTTCCCTTTACCCGGCTGGGCAATATGTGGCATGGCTCAGATACAATCGTCAGCATATCGTCAGCCAAAATCACATGGTTTGCGCCCATAATCCCGTCAGGACAGGCTCGAATCTCTGCGACGGTTTTACCGAACAGCTTGCTTTCAACCTTGCGGAAAATGGGCTCCAGCAGTTCCCCGTACTCATGAAAGGGATACCATGTTCCGTAGTAGAGCCGAATCACGCCGGCATCATTGATCACGGCCGGATCGAAGGTGACATATTTCAACATGGGGCTGCCGTCCGGGTTGCGGGCAAAGCCATAGTATTCATAGTGCCCGTCCGGGGTATCGCAGACGGCTACGCTGATCGGTCCGCCATAGCCGCCTGCGCCCTTTTCACCGGACATACAATAGTAGAGATAGAACCTGCCGTCATTCCCCTGCACCACGTCAGGCGCATACATATATTTCAGCTTTTCCCCATACAGCGGATCCTGATCTGCCCGGTAAGACACACCCTTGCAGCTCCAGGTTTCCAAATCCTCCACAGGGGCGGACCAGAATTCATAGTTGCGCATACAGTAGGTGTCGCCGCCGGCTTTATCATGGGAGCCAAACAGATATACCCGGTTGCCAAACACATGGGGTTCTCCATCGGCAATATAGGTATTTAAGGGTAAAAACGGATTTGCCATATCTCTTCACAACGCTTTCTTTTAGTAGGTAACCTTATCAAGATCCACGCCCTTGGTTTCTTTGACCTTGAAGATCAGCAGCAGGACGCCGATGAAAGCAAAGGGCATAACAGCGGTCATATAGCCGAAGCCAATCCGCTCGAACAGCAGTACCGCGAAAATAGGAACCACGCTGCCAATGCCGCTGCCTACCATGGTGATCAGATTCACGGCACCCAGTACGGAGCCGCGGTTATAGGTGGGAGCAGATTCTGCAACCATCATGCCAACATAGTCCAGGGTAATCCACCAGCAGCCCAGATACAGGCCGTAGAAAATACCCACCAGATAGGGAGACGCTCCCTGCCATGCGGAAATATTGAAGCCGATGAAGCCGCCCACAGCCAGAGCACCGCAAACGCTGACGATGGTCTTTCTGCCCAGCTTGTCGCCTACGAAGCCTGCGCCAACGATCAATGCGGCATACAGGAAGGGATAGATCAACAGTGCTTCGTTGACGGCTTCGGAGGTCATGCCAAAGTCCGTCATAATGGATTCGGAGAAGCCGGAGATGGTGGTGCTGCCCAGCGCGAATGCGGAACTGACCATGGCAAGCCAAAACAGCTGCTTGTTCTTGAACAGATGACCCAGCGCATGGAACACGCCGGTTTTGTGCTGCTTAACCTCTGCCTTCTGCGCTTTCTCCTCTTCCCTGGACAGTTTTTTCACTTCGGGGTGACGCAATTCATAGGGGGACTCCAGATAAGAGATCCGCTGATCCAGGAAGGTTTTGGACTCCCGGGTAACCACCAGAGAGAAGACGGAAACAGCGATGGCGATCAGAGCAGGCAGGAAATACACACCTCTCCACAACGTTGTGTCGGTGCCCATGACGGAACTTCTCAGCATGGGGATCAGAACGACGCCTAGGGTGCTGATGCCTTTGATCAGACCGTAGATAGTAGCTCTTCTTTCCTTCGGAACAATCTCGTACAGATAAACGATCTGCATGTCATGACTTCGTCGAACATCCGCTGCACTTCCCAGGGCTTATAGCCCTTAATGCGAGCTTCAATACTCAGCCGCCATGCCTCTTTTTCCGCTGCGAAGGCTGCGTCAAAACGATCCATCCACCGGGTGGAAGCAAGCGTAAACCCTGCATTCTTCAAGCCTTCTTCAATGCTGACGCTGTACCGCTCCTGCATATTACCGCTACCGGTACCGCCCTTAACGGTCATTCGGGCACCTGCGCCGAATAATGCAATTTTCTTATTTTGCAGGGGTAGGACACCCTCATTTTTCAAAAGTACCATACCCTCTGCTGCCACCTCACGGGCAAGCTGCCTGTGGCTCAATTCTCTTTCGGACACTTCATCTGTCTGACGGCCAAATAAGCGAAATTTTGCCATTTACTGTACCTCCACTTCGATTGTTACATGCTCCATGCCTGCTGATGTTACAGTTACTTTTGCCTTTCCAGGAGTACTGCCTGCCCGAAGCACCGCAAGGCAGCGGCCCCGGTAGGAATGATGATACGGTTTGTCAAAGACCTCGTTGGTCTTGCACAGGGCGCTGCCAAAACCAGCCAGGGTGGCCGCTCCCGCAACCGCAACCTCCACCCGCTGCTCCATGTAAGGTTTCAGATTGCCCGCCTTGTCCGTGAATTCAATGGGCAGATAGCAAAGAGCCTGGTTGTTGGCACACAGCACCATTTTGTCAGGCGTTACTCTCAGCACGGTTTCCTCGCCTGCGGTGGTCAGGCTGTGACTGGAGATCACATTGCCCCGCTCATCCAATGCTTCCGCAGTCAATGTTCCGGGTTGATAGGGCAATTTGAAAAGTGTTTTGTACTTCTTGACCGGCTTGTTTGCTATCTCTTTGCCATTCAGGAGCAAGCGAACGGATGCGGAATTCGCATAAACTTCTACAACAGCTTTTTCTCCCTCATAGTCCTGCCAGCTCCAGCTGTCGATGGCATTTGTAAACTGCCATGCGCCGGTGGTTGGCGCTTCCTTTGCGTGATTCAGAGGACGTACTCCAATGAACGGTTCTTTTCGCAGGCCCCAGACGATCTGCATGAAATACATCGACGCCAGGGGCTTTCCGGTAATATCGATCATTCCCTGTCCGGCAAGCAGGGGCAACCCGTTGTAGGAATGGTAAGTCCAGTCGCCAATACAGGCTTCCCCCAGGTAATCCCAGGCAGACCAGACAAAATCCCCCAAAAGCTGGGGATATTTCTGCACCCGTTCCCAGTTGTAGGGCAGATCGGCTACCATGGTTTCAGAGCCAACCATCAGTCGGTCCGGATATTTCTTGACATCCTCATCATACCGGGAAGAAGCATAGTTTAGTCCCAGAACATCCAGGCTATTTGCGGCACCCAGGCAGGCTTTGTCACCTTTTCTTCCTCTGCTCATGAAGAACATAAGCGGCCCCAGCTTTTGGGCCATGGCGTTGAAAAAGGCCGACCCGGTCTTTTTCTCCTTGTAGCCGCCCTTCCTGGGGAGGGGTTTGGGCTGATAATCGCCTTTGTCTTTGTAGACCCCCAGGCCCATATTGGCATAGACATTCAGCAGTACATTGATTCCGGCGGTTACAGGCCGTGTCGGATCAAGGCTATGGATAAAGTCCGTCAATTCCCGGCAGACCTCCGTGCCCCGCTCGGTTGCAGTTTCGGATACTTCGTTGCCGTGGGAATACAGAATGACGCTGGGGTGATTTCGTGCAGATTCCACCATGGCGGTAACATCCTGCTTCCAATCCTCCGAAAACCAGCGGGCGTAATCGTGGTAGGTCTTGGGGATATACCAGCCATCGAAGGTCTCGTTCAGCACATACATACCCAGTTTATCACAGGTTTCCAATGTGATCTGAGAGGCGGGGTTGTGGGCAATCCGCACCGCATTGAAGCCGTTTTCCTTCAAAATTCGGATACGCCGTTCTTCCGCATCCCGGAATTCGCAAGCGCCAAGCACGCCATGATCGTGATGAATGCACCCGCCACGAAGCAGGACACGCTGACCGTTGACGGTCAAGCCCTTTTCAGCGTTCCATTCCAGCTTACGGATGCCAAAGGCAATCACCCGCTCGTCCGTATCCGTTCTGACCAGGATCGTGTAGAGAAAGGGCTTTTCTGCACTCCACAGCTTGGCCTCCGGCACCTCCAAAATGCCAGGCTTTCCGCTGGCTACTCGTTTCTTTCCCTCGTAAATATCCACCGTTATGTCGCTGTCCTGAGTCGTCTTTACGTCCACCCGCACTTTTGCGGGATGGATCTGAACCGTTTCCATATGTACTTGCGAAATGTGATTTTGCTCCCGGATGAGCAAATGCACCGGCCGATAAATCCCGGAGCCGGAATACCAGCGGCAATTAGGCTCCAGAGAATTGTCCACCTCTACCCGGATGTTGTTTTCTCCCGATTCCGCAAAATCAGAAATATCTACATCAAAGGCGGTATATCCATACCGATGGGAACCGGCGAGCTTTCCGTTTACATAGACCTTACAGTTCTGATAGACGCCCTCAAAGTGCAGCGCCACGGATTTTCCAGGCATGGCAGCGTCCAGTTCAAAGGTCTTTCCATATGTGTACTTGCCGCCGGGGAAATAGCCGGAATTGACACCGTTCCGGCATCCGCCGTCCCGCTTTTCCAGCAGCATGGCATCGTGGGGAAGGTCAACGGTCACAGGCGTTTCGCCCTCCTTGCAAAATGTCCAGTTTCTACAAAAATCCAAGGTCATTTTATCGCCCCGCTATCCTTTTTGTCCATATTTTAGCAGATGGTTCTTGAAATGTATTGCATAAACATCTATAATATTATATATTCATATTCAAGGTGAAAAAATATGGACGATCAAGCCTATTGTGAGATGTTCTATGCCGCACACTATCTGCCCGTTGCTGTGTACGCGGGTGGGAGCTTTCTTTGTTCCGCCGGCTTTTATGCGGAGGGAGACCCCTATCCCTTTGTTTTGCCCAAGCTGATGGAGCTGGGAAGCCCCGCCGTTTATGTTTCCTCGGATACGGGCTACTATGGTTATGTACAATGCAAGGATGGTGTACACAGCCTCGTTTTGGGGCCTGCCTATTCCACCCCTGTTACAGACGAATTTATCCGATCCTATATGAGCAAAAACGCGATCCCTCCGACCCGCTACGGAGAAATCGCGTCATTTCTGGGAGGCATTTCCCAATACACCTACAATCAGTTTCTGAATCTATTGTTGTACCTGCACTTCACTTTGACCGGAGAAAAGCTGGAGCTGGAGCGGGCTTTTAGCCTAACCAATACCGAATATCAAGCTGTCATTGGCCAGCGTCATTCCCAGAGTTTTTATGAAGCACGGGAAGAAGGAGTGAATCATGGCACCTATTTTTTGGAACAGCAAATGCTGGAATTGATCCGAAATGGGGAACCCGACAAGCTGAACACATTCCTTTTGGCGGCCGCCAACACGGCCAACACCCGGGAGGGGAAGCTGGCGGAAACACCGCTCCGGCAGGCTAAGAATCTATTCATCGGTTTGATCACAATGATTGGGAAATTTGCCGCCATCCCAGGCGGTATGGATATTGAGGAGACCTACCATCTTATCGACACCTACATTCAGGAGTGTGAAAAGCTGCAGACAGAGGAAGCGGTGAAAAATCTGCAGTACAATATGACCATAGACTTTGCCCGGAGAGTAGCCCAGCAGAAGCTGCCGGATGGGATATCCAAGGAGGTGTTCTCGTGTATGCAGTTCATCGCAACCCATATCAATGAGCCGATTTGTGCCGCAGATGTGGTATCTTTTTCTGGAAAAAGCAGGGCCTATCTGTTCAAAAAATTTCGGAATGAGCTTGGCATGAGCATCGGCGCGTATATGATGGACTGCCGTCTCAGGAGAGCCAAGTCATTGCTGAAACACACCGATAAGTCTTTGGGCGAAATCAGCAGCTTTCTTTGCTTTTCCAGTCAATCACATTTTCAAAATGCGTTTAAGAAACACTTCCATATAACGCCTTTCGCATATCGGAAGAAATATGATATCACATAGGAAATGGTCGGTTCGACACGATCTCGCTAATGATGTAACCACTGTAGTTTTGGAGAATACACAGCGTGGCGCTCGAAACTATGGGCGAAGATGGATTAAACGCATTTCAGCTTAGACCGGAGACCGATTGCCCCGGATGAGGTGAATCTCGCTTCCATTTGGATTTTGTTGAAATAGTACAAGAATACTTTGTTTTCAGATAGGC
>OLPR01000956.1_pt1 | contig 24914 bp, 18 predicted proteins | sample 1672761 | NCBI WGS metagenome assembly OLPR01 (sample SAMEA3136721, study PRJEB25190) | human gut metagenome | biome: human gut; feature: human-associated habitat; material: faeces | place: Austria | collected 2013 | reverse complement strand
ACAGTCATCCCCCGTGGCAGCGCCCAGGTTGCATGCTGTTCCGTCAGCATTGCTTTGCAGTACCACAAGTGCGTAACAGGCTCCATAAAGATCCGTCGTGGCTCCCGGCAATCTCTCCGCCGGGAACCACGACTTTGTTTTTGGTGCTGGAGGGGGAAAGCGTAAGTTGGCAGTAGGCATCCGAACCAGCAATCACGGCACCCGCTGGAGAAAGAATTTCCTCGGTAGAATTTGAAGTTCCACAGGTCGTGGAGTATTTGACTTACAATTAGGAGCATTGTTGACTGTTACTGCATAAAAATAAGGATTACCCCATGATAATCCAGTCTTCCCCCGTTTATCCATATAAAATTGGAAGATTTTTCTTTGCTGCATCGTCTGTATATATGTTGAATTGCCCCCATGCACATCCGTCCTTATCGCAAGCGAACATGGAAACCATCTCCAGTGATACACAGAAGGAGGCATTGCCGTGAAACAAGAAGAAAAGCGCATCAAGGGAAAGCGATGGGTAATGATGCTGGTCGCGTGCATCATACTGAGCTGCGCAGGAAGCGCGGCATTGTGCGCGAGCGCGGAGGAATATCCATTGCCGGAGGGAACCACCACCCCGGGTTCCACGCAGAGCGAATCCAGCGTGGGCGCCGCCCAGGAGGAAGAGCTCCATGCCGTGACCCGTGAGGAAGCCATCGCCCTGGCCAAGACTGCCATTGCGCAGGCGCACTGTTTCCCGGAGGGCAGGCTGGACCGCGCTCAGGTCTACGCCATATCGTATACCACCGTGGAGCACCCAGACGATCTGCGCTGGCACGTGATTTTTACCCTGTACCGGGAGGGGACGCTGGACGAGATTTCCTGGCAGTATGAGGCTTGCCTGGATGCGTGGGGCAATATCATTGAGGATCGTGACATCATGGTACCCCATGTGGAAAAGGCGGCCATGCTGCCAGGCGCAAAGGCCATTGATTCCCAGCAAATCTACAATCGCTATGCCCAGGAGGCGGGTTTCGCGCCATTCTGGGAGTGGAGCTATACGCTGAAAGCGGCCTATTCCCAGGAGATTTCGCCCATTGTTCAAAATCGCGAGTCCAATCCCGAGCAGGTATCCTTCAGCAGCATCTACCGCTATGGCTTGCCGGGGGAGGGCGAAATATCCTATGACGACGCCCTGGCCCGCGCACAGGAGAGCCTTGCATCCCGCTACCAACTGACGGAGGAAATGCTTTCCGCCCTGAGCCAGCATTATGATGCCTTCGATATCACCCAGCCCGAGACCCGGCGATGGAAGTTTACGTTCATGGACCCCGTGGATGTTCACGGCGTGTGGTATCGGGTGGAGATTGACGCGCGCAGCGGCGAAGCCATTCGTGTGGAGAAAGGCCATTGGCAGGAGCGCGAATGGACGGATCAGAGCTTTGATCTGCTCTGGCTGTTCTAAGGCGCATCGTTTTTGTACCATAAAGCAACGAAACAATGCCATGAGGAGGATTGGTATGCGGATAAAAGGCAAGCGGCTGGCAGCCGTCGCTGTCAGCCTGGTATTGGGTTTCATGGGGTGGATTTCCCCTGCGCTGGGGGAAGGCAACGCGCAGGCAATGAACGGTTTGCAACTTGCTGAGCCGGAGCTGGTGACGGAACTTAATTTGCGCGCATCAGTGCTCCAGGTACTACCCTTGGAGGATGGTACGTTTCTTCTGGGCGGGGCAATAAACCAAAGCGAGGACGTTCCGTTTGCCCTAGCGATCTGCGTGGATGCCGACGGTGTGGAGCAATGGCGCTTTACCCAAGCGCCGGAAGGCAAATATACCAACTTATTTCGAGAGCTCTTTGCGCTTGAGAATGACACGCTGGGTTTGGTACTGGAATCCATTGGTGAAAAGCAATTCCAGTTTCTTTTCCTGCGCAATGGCGAAGTCCTCAAACGCGTGGAGATCACAAAGAACGCGGATAGTCAATTTTTTCAGGTCAATGGACGGTTTCTGTGCTGTAGCGCGGAAACTTCTGCCTTTTATAACGAAATGATGACCTATCGTTCCCTAACCTGCTATGATAACGAGATGAATCAACAATGGAGCGTCTCCTACGACATTCCCTTCGACATTCGGCAGATCATACCCGTAGCGGATGGATACCTGCTGTTTGGTACATTGCAGGGACTCACTCAGGCGGAAACACTCACATACCAGGGATTTGTGGGGAAGGTGGATGCCTCCGGCGTGCTGCAATGGTACGTGGAAACGGAAGAAACGAACCTTCGCTACTGGAATGCGCTCCAGCTGGAAGACGGCTCCTATATTGCCATGGGCGTCTGCACGGACCCTGCGAAGCATCATAGCCTGCATCTGACCCGCTACGATGAAAATCTGAATGAAGTGGACGTCAAGCACACAATGGTGCATGCCAAGAATCTATTTTCCGAAGTATCCAATATGCTGCCGGTACCAGGGGGATTCCTGCTGGCGTGTGGAAATGAGACGGAGTCAGGGATGCTTACGCTACTGGCCTACAACAATGCCTGCGATCTGGTGGATAGCGTGAGCTTTCCCACCAGCTTAGAAGCCATAAAGATGTGCAGCTTATGCGCCTCCGATCAAGGCATTTTCGTGTTTGTTTATGGAGCCCAACGCACAACGGATTCGCTGATCTGGAACACGCTGATGTACAAGCTCAACAGCATACCCTAAGGCGCCTTGCAGGGGACTGGCGGGGACATGACCGGGATAGATCCTAGCCATCCCTGCGCTACCGCGGCTTTCTGCTCATTCCTCCTCCTTGTGGCTTTTCTCCTCTTTTTCGCATAGTTCCAGGAACGACAGCAGATTTTGCGACTTTACCAATTCAACCAGTTGCCTGGTGCTTTTCACTTGAAATTTTTGCAGAATGCTTCGGATGTGTGTTTTTAACGTGCTCATTTCAATCACCCGCTGGCGGCAAATCTCACTTCGACGCATGCCCTCCGCAAGCATAATCACAATGCTTCGCTCCGTGTGCGACAGTTGCTGAACCATTTTCATCGTGTTCAGCAGCGTATGCTCGCTCTGCTTCAAGCGGCGAAATTCTGCGCGCATGCGCTGCGCAACTTCTTCCCGGATGGGTGAAGTGCTGTGATAGGCATCCCGAATTGCGCCAAGGATCTTTTCCGTACTGGCGTTTTTGAACAGGTAATCCACGGCGCCCATTTCATAGGAACGAAAGATGGCTTCGTCATCCTCGTGTACCGTGAGCATAATAATTTTTGTTTCGGGATTCATGGCCAAAATCTGATAGCCTGCCATGATGCCCGCATCCTTGCACTCCATTTCAATGTCCAGGATCACCACATCGGGGTGATACCTCGCCGCCAGCGAGATAGCTTCATAGCCATTGGCTGCCATGGGGAGGAGGTCGATATCCTCAGCCTCTTGCAGAGATACCTGATACCATTTACGAATTGATTCGTTATCCTCGGCAATCAGTACGCGGATTTTCAAATCGTCTCCTCCTCCCCCAGGCATTCCTAGGCCTTGATGCTCTCCCACAAAATTCCTGTCAGGGTTCCGCCCTCGCCAATGCCTGCCACGTGCAGCCGTGCATCCGTCTGCCAGCTTGCCGGCAGATAAATGCGCCGGCTGCTGCCACCCGTAATTTCAGGATACCCTGGTGCGCTGCGCAATACCCGCCCGGCTACGTGACCGTGGGCAATCAGCGTGGCCTCGATGCCTGTGCCCTCGATTACCAGCATCCGGTCCTGCTGTCCAGGCTGGGGCACAAAGCCTGTGAGCATGCATTCTTCTCCCGCTGAAACATGGACGGGCAAGGAAACCATCCGGCCCGCGTCCGCTGGCTGCAGCGTTTGCCAAGCCTCCACCGGAACGCCCGCCATCTGCGCTTTTGTAATGCGCAGGCCGCCGTACAGCTTGATCGCGCCCAGGGACGTGTGGCTGAATCTTCTGGTGGTGGTCAGGCGCAGCACGGCGCCCGTTCCCGCAACTGCCATGGCGGTGATGTCCACCCAGGGATCATTGGCCTGACGCGCTCCCACATATTGATCGTTCAGGTACACCGCTACTTGGCTTCCCTCTCCCTCAATATACAGGAAGAAGCGGTCACAGTTTTCCGGGAAATAGTCCCGGCGGACAAATGGGGGCCGCCGGATAGCTCCAGGAGTTGATCGTTGTCGCCATAATGGCGTCGCTTTCACGAAGCTCCGGCTTCTGCTGCGCCGCGTACTTTGCCTGGGGATAGATCATCCACAGGTCGGAAATATCCTGGCACGACATGAGCTGGACAACGCCTTCCAGGCCCTTTCCGCTGCCCATTTTCAGTGCCGGCTGCCGGACATCGTCGAAGTTTGCGTGTCCCCAGGACTGTACGCGGATGTCCCATGTTCCTCGGCCGCCATCCAGGAGCAAATTCCCACCATCACAAAAATAAGCGCGTGTCTGTGTGCCGTGGGTTATCCACAGCAGATCGGCTGCCTTCTCCAGCAGCAGCGGAGCATCCTGCTCGGCAGCAAAGCGATACAGCACGTCCCCGCGGTATTGCTGCTTCTGTTCCATGGGGCAAATGGTCTCCCCCAGCGGCACAGCCGCATCGGCCACATGGCAAGCGTGTTGACAAGCCGTCTCCACCTTTTCCACGGAAAGAACCGACGGTATCTGCTGGGTGAGCGGGGGCAGATTCGGGCAGGCGGATACGGCTTCCTCCACGGGAAGGATGCGCACGCACAACCCTTCATCCACATCCTGCCAGCTGCTTCCTTTCACCTGGGTCAGGCTCTGCTTTCCCTGGAACCATGCCCGGGCGTCCGCAGCCCCAACCAGTGTCAGCTTCAGTTTCCCTTCTTCCATGGTATGGCCGCACCACTCGGCTTCGCTGCACACCAGCGTGCCATCCCATCCCCAGGGCTGCAACTGCATCTGCCAGGGAAGCAGCACCGTTTCCCCCGGCAGCACCTGAACGGCGCACGCCTCCCCCGCAGGGGAAGTAAACCGCAGCGTTCCCGCTGTTTCCCCCAGATTGGATGCCCCCACGATGTAGCCTGTAGGCAGCTGCACAGCAGGGTACATGGGGATTTCCCGCCCTTGGGCATCCTGCGTAATGGCCGTGGCAAAGTCCGCCTGGAAACTTACGGGTGCCGCGCAAGGCTCGCTTTGGGCCAGCTGGCTTCCCAGGGACGCAATCATGTTTCCCATGAGCCTGCCTTGCGCCGCTTCAGGGCGCAACCGCCCGTCTGCGGTAATCATAGAAACAAAGTCATAATCCGTGGCCATGCAGGAAAGTGGCCGCTGGAGGTCGCTCCCCCAGTTCCCCACGCTATTGGTCATATCAATATCCGTTCCACCCACCTGATTGTAGGGCGCAATCAGCCGGGCGCAGCACGCCAGTTCCCGCTTTAGTTTCCCATGCTCGCGGTCCGTCTCCGTAATCATCAAGGGGGTATCCGACTGCACTGCCATATGGCGCATATGGGCCAGCTGATCCTCCATGCGGCGGTACGTGGCACTGGCATAGGCATTAAACGTAACATGGATATCCTGCGCGCCACCAGAAGCGCCCTGAATGTCGCACTGTCCTGCGCAAGCCGTAAGCGGAACCGTAATGCCGCAGCGGCGTGCCGTTTCAGCCAGATGCTCCATGTATCCCTTGGGGTCACGGCAGGCGAAGAAGTCCAGCTCATTCTCCAGCTGCACCGCTACAATGCCTCCCCCGCGGCCGGCTTCATGCCTGGCCAGCATGGGCAGGATCTTTTCCAGCCACCGGTCCAGCTCCGCCAGGTAGGCACCATCCTTCTGCCGCAGATCCAGCTGTTGCGTGTACAGCCATGCGGGCAGGGCGCCGCCATCCCACTCGGAGCAAATGTATGGACCTGGGCGGGCAATCACGTACAGTCCGTGGCTATGCGCCATTTCCAGGAACGCTTCCACGTCGTACATCCCCGTAAAGCGCCATGCTCCGGGGCGCGACTCATGGAAGTTCCACGGGATGTAGACGTCAATGCAGTTATATCCGCACATCCGCAGCTGTTCCATCCGTTCTTCCCAACACTCCCGGGGCAAACGGAAATAAAACAGCGACGCGCAAAGCAAAGTAACCGGTTTTCCCTCCACCTTCAGCTGATGGCAATCACAAGTTACGCTGGGCATACATTCATCCCTTTCTATACTAGGCAGGCATTCAAAGCCTTAGTTTTTCATGCCGGAGAAAGCAATACCCTGGGTAATTTGCTTCTCGGCGCATAAGTACAGCACGATCATCGGCAGCAGGGCGCACACCGTTCCTGCCATCACCACGCCATACTCCATGGAATACTGTGAACGGAACAGGCTCAGCCCCAGCTGCACCGTGCGCTTGGACGGCGTTTGCAAATAAATCAAGGGGGCCATGTAGTCGTTCCACACCTTAATAAAGGAGAAAATCACCAGTGCAGACACCGCGGACTTGGACAAGGGCAGTATAATCTGCCAAAGAATGCGGAAATGCCCGCAACCGTCAATGGTGGCCGCCTCGCTCAATTCCTTGGGAATCCCCAAAAAGAACTGGCGCAGCAGGAAGATGCCAAAGGCGCTAAAACATTGTAGCAGAATGAGCGCCGCATGGGTATCAAACAAGCCCATTTGTGTGACCACCACAAATTGTGGAATCATAATCGCGGTCCAGGGAATCATCATTGTGGCAATAAACAGCCCGAAGAAAAAATTCTTGCCCGGAACCTGCATTTTTGCAAAGGCATACGCCGCCAGCGCGGACACAAACAGCTGCGCTGCCGTAGCCAGGATGGTGATCTTGATGGTATTCAAATAATACTGCAAAAAGTCAATTTCCGTCCAGACGCGGACATAATTGTTAACCACCGGAGGAATCGGAATATAAAACACCGATTGGGTAAACACGTCCGCATCATGCTTGAACGATGACGTAATCATATAGAAGAAAGGGAAAATCATCACAAACAGCAGCAATGCATACAAAATGATTCCCACCGCTATCTTGGCTGAACGCCTCATCTTCCGTGTTCCTCCTTTCTCAATCATAGTTGACCCATTTTTTCTGCATCCAGAACTGGAACAGGGTAATCAGCATAATAATGGCAAACAGCACATACGCAATGGCCGAGGCATAGCCCATCTTCACATTGACAAAGCCTTCGGTATAAATGCGGAAAACAAGCACGTTGGTCGCCCGCCCGGGTCCGCCTTCGGTCATAATCTTGATAATATCAAATTCCTGGAAGGCAGCAATCACAATGGTAATCAAGCACAGAAAAATGGTGGGCGAAAGCATCGGCAACGTAATGTAGCGGAAGGACTGCCTGGCGTCCGCACCGTCTATCAGCGCCGACTCATATAAATACGTTGGGATGCTCTGCAACCCTGCAAGCAGAATAATCATATAATATCCAAAGTTTTTCCAGATTGCCACCAGAATCACCGACGGCAACGCCCAGTCTTTGTCCATGAGCCACCCGGGCGGATTGCTGACCCCAAGGGCGCGGAGAATGCTGTTAATGGGGCCGTTGGGCGCAAGCAGAATGTTCCACACCGTGGCAACCGCCACCATGGATGTCAAATACGGCAAAAAGCACACCGTGCGCAGGAGACGCGCCCCACGGATCTTGGAATTCAGCAAGAGTGCAACCAGCAGCGCCACAATCAGCACCCCAGGCGTAAAGCCGATTGCATAAATCAGATTGTTGATCAGGGAAACCTTAAAATAGCTGTCCTTGGTGAAGAGTCGAATAAAATTGCTTAAGCCATTGAAGTTCAGCGCAGATCCGGCATTCCGGTTACTGGTAAAGCTCAAAAGCAACCCATAAATCATGGGATAGGCCATAAACACAAGAAAGAGCAGCAGTGCTGGCGTAATAAACAGCAACCCCTGCACCTTCTCTTTCCGATGATAGGAAAGTTGCTTCATGCTCTCATCTCTCCTTTACGGTAATAGGCAAAACCGTCGGGCAGGCTTCTCCAGCCCGCCCGACGGCAGGTCATTAACCCGTGGTAAAGCGCATGAACCTTATTCGTAACTGGAAAGGATTTCCGCGCGACGCTCGGTCATGTTGTTGGTGAATTCCTCAATGGTCTCCTGCTGGGTCAGGTACATTTCCTTCTCCTCCTGGAAAGCAGCAGACACTTCCGTGTAACCGGCAACATTGGGGCTTTCCAGGGCAATGGTGGTATCCAGCAGCGTAGTCGCGCCAGCCACACCGCAGGCCTCGGCAAAGGATTCCTTCACCGCGTCACTGGAGTACGCAGGCAGCACGCCCTGTCCAGCCAGGTACACGGCAGCCTCTTCGCTGGCGATGAACTGCGCAAAGCGGAACGCTTCCTCGGGGTGCTTGGTGTTCTTGCCCACAGCGATAAAGGTGCTCAGGCCACCGGGGCTGACGATATCGCCGGTGGTGTCAAACGCCGGCAGGTAAGTAACATCCCAGTTGGGTATCTCGATACCCTGCGCGGCATAGTCCTTCAGCATGGAAATGGTCCATTCACCGTTGATCAGCATACCCGTGGTGCCCGTGCAGAAGAACTTGAGCCAGTCAATGCTTTCCGCCTTCTGCTGTGCAAAGCCCATATGGCTCTTATCCACGTTGATGGCCGTGTTCAGGATCTCCACCCACTCGGTCACAGGGGCCAGGTCATCCCCCAGCAGGTTGGAACCGCGCTGGTAAACAGACAGCGGAGAGCTCAGCCAATCCGCCATAAAGCCGCCCCAGTACTGGGTGCCATCCTCTTCATAGGTCAGCTGGCGAGCCAGTTCCAGGTACTCGTCCCAGGTGATCTTCGTAGGATACGCGATGCCCTTCTTGTCGAACAGATCCTTGTTGTAGTACAGGGAATACAGCGTGCTGCGATAGGGCAGGCCATAGTACTCGCCGTCGAGCATGGTCTCGCTGATAATGGGGCCATAAGCGCTCAGATCCATGCCGGCCGCTTCGATGCTGTCCTTCAGGGGCATCAGGCCGCCCAGGGTCGCAAGATTGACGGTGGTTGCCACGCTGTCGCAGCTGACCAGGTCAAAGTTCTCCGCATTGCCGGAGACCATTACAACGCACTTCTGGTTATGGTCCTCATGGTTCACAAAGCTGGGAATCACTTCAATATCGGGGTTTGCCGCATTGAACTGCTCAATCAGAGCCGTCATGTAGCTTTCCTCATCGGTCCAGCCATAATAATTGAGGGTTACCTTGCCCTCTGTTTCCGCAACGCCGGCCATCGTGGGTACCAATAGCAGTGCCAGCGCCAGGAAAGCCGAGCATACCTTCCGCATTTTCATCCGGAAACCTCCTTCATATTTCACGCACATTGCGCTTTATGATGCATTCAGTATATCTGTCTTGCCCGTCATTGCCAAGGTGGAACTTTTTTGACCATATCCCACAGTACGCTGCGATGGGTTGAGAAAAAATCAGCCTTTCCGTTGTTGCCGCATCCTCCCCGTTGTTTTATCATAAATAGACCGGCCTACGCCGAAAAAAGGAGGGAGCAGCCTTGCAACTTCGCTCGCGTATATTTTCCTTATTGGCCATTTTAGGGATTTGTATTGGCTTTATTGGCACGACCTTCAGCGTACTGGTGTATATGACCAAGGATTATAATAGCTATAATCTTGTGCTTTCGTTTTTTAATGTGGATACCGCCCTGCGGCTGCAGCTGGAGCAGCTCCCCATCAGCAAAGCACTGGTACTGCGAATTCTCAACCTAAGCGCCGCGCTTTTCCCTTGGGCAGCGATGATGTATGCCTTGCACCTGGGAAATCTTTTCTTCCGAAAGCAGCGCAGAATAATTGCTCTTATTCTATGCGCAGTATTTTGCCTGCAGATTCTGCTTTTTGATTTTAAAATGATCTATTGGGTCTACATGAAGGGCATTGGCCCCTTTGAGAACATTTTCTTCTTTAACAATTTCTATCGTATGGCCACCCTGTGCTTTCAGTGGGTGGACCGGCTCGCCATTGTCTCTGCGTGCCTCATCATGCTGATTTCCTGCCTTTTGACGCCGCGTTCCCTGCGCATTCGTTATCTATTGCTTATGTTTCTCCTGTCAGGCGTTTCGGCCGTATATTTATATCTGTATAACTGGCTTCCCGCCGTGCCCATTTGGATGTCCAGGATTGCGCGCTACGTCCGTTTTGACTCCCTGCCTGTTGATAAACCAACGGCCTTTAACGCTATCATGCCCCTGCTTTCCTGCTTGATGATTCTGGCTTTTTGCGCCACAAGTTTCTTTCATCTATGGCACACTTCCAATCAGTTTTTTGCCAAGGTGCAATTCCGGAACAAAGTCAACGCCAGCGAAACCGTATCGCGTACTTTCTGCCATTATCTGAAAAATGAGATTCTCTCCCAGCAGGCAGAGCTGCGGTTGCTTCAGCGGCAGCTTTCTCCCGATCTGCAGCCCAGCGTAGAGCGCCTTATTACCCATAACGAAGAGATATATGAGCGGCTTACATCCGTTTACAATAACATCCGGGAGCGCAAGATCACCTCGCATCCTCTTGACCTTTCCAGCCTGCTGGACCAGACAGCCCATACCTTCGCTGAAAGGGAGCATGTCGAAATGTCCCTGCATATACCGCAGCAGCCCATTTTAGTGCAGGGCAACAGCTATCAGCTGCAAGAAGTCATCCAATGCATACTTCGGAACAGTCTGGAAGCGGAGCATAGCCCCAATGTTCCTTTCCGCTTGCGCATCACGCTCACATCATCGCGCCGGTATGCGCAAATTGTGCTGAGCAATAATAGCGTGCGTATTCCCTGGAATCTGCGCAACCAAATCTTCGATCCTTTTTTCACGACCAAAAATACGCAGCAAAACTGGGGCCTGGGTCTGTCCCTGTGCCGCAATATCATCACCCTCCATCATGGGCAAATATGGGTGGATGAGCATACCGAAAGCGGCATAACCTGGACGGACTTCTATATTCTTTTGCGCACCGTCGACGCATGATTGCCGCATTAGCCCTAGTGCACTGAAACGCTCATTGCTATTGGACCGGAATCATTGCAAAAAGTCGTCATCCGTCAGCGCTGGGGAGCAGCGCGCCTATTGGGCAAACGGCAGGTGGAAAGCACGCCCCTATTACTGCCGCCCAGCAGGGCGATGATACGCATATCTGCCAGGAAGGCCGCGTTTTCGTCCGGCACGGTTGATTGTACAAGCAAACTCACCACGCTGCAAGCCGCCTTACACGAAAAGCGCCAGAGGGGGTGCGACCTCTCCGGCTATCAAAGAAGTTACATTGCCGCAATATGGTTTCCTTCACAGATTGAGCCCATGCTTTGCAATGCAAAACATGGGCTCAACGTATGGAAACAGTACCAAAAGACACTTTTTCAAGAATGCACATTCAGCCAAGCAAGGGGCATCCAAATGAATGTGGAATTGGTCCGGCTTGCAACATCAGTGACCCGCGAAACCTGCTTGTACGCATGCCGTCAGCGGAGCTGCAGCCTCTGCGGCACTTTCCGAGATTTGGAACAGTCCAAGGCCATACCCATCGCATTCCTTGGATACAGCTCTTTCCCGCTCATGCTTTGGCAAGGCGGGAAAAGAGATCGGCAAACAGCGGGTCCCGGCGAATGGAATAGACATAGCGGCAGAAAGGCCGCCGGGAATCCATGCTGTAGTGATGATCGTACTGCGGAATGGGCGTGGGAATCAGCTTGTCTGCCATAAATTTCCCTTCCCAGTTCATGATCCAGGCTACGGTGGTCACATCCCAGATCACCCGGCTCCACACCTTGCCCTTGGCGTAGGTGTTTACTTCGTCCACCGTCTGTTTGACCAGATAATCGCATAGGCTGTTCTTGCCACGCAGCCAATAGTCCAGCTCCGGGCCCGTGGTGGTAAAGGCGCTGACCACTCCCTGGCAGGGAAGGATCACCAGGGGAACGCCGGAACCAAACACCACCCGATCCGCGGCCACGTCCTGTTGCGCATTGAATTCCCGGTTGTCCGGCCAATCCAGGGCATGTCCGCCCAGCCACACCACCACCATACGGTCCGCAATCCCCGGCTCCATCAGCAGCGCGGATGCCACATTGGTAATCGCGCCAATGGCCGCCACGTAAAGGGGTGCCTCCGGCGTATGCTCCATGGCCAAACGCACAAGCTCCTCCGCCGCCTGGGAGGAGACGGGCGTATGTTCATCGGGTAAGTACCTGGTGGAGCCGCGATAGGCGGGAACCTTGTCCCCTGTGAGGGAAAGCAAGTGCAATATCTCCTGATAGCTTTTCTCCATGCCATCCGCCGGGCCGGTGGAGCGCGCATTGGTAAACGGGGCCGCACAAAGGGCCAATAACCGTACCCGTTCAGGAGCACATAAGGCATAAGCGATGGCAAACTGGTCGTCAATCTCGTTATAAGCATCGGTGTCGATCACCAGATCCACAGGTCCCTTGGGCGTCTCCAGCATACGAAGACGCTGTTCAGTGGTAAGCACTTTTTTCGCCATCCTTTCCGCATTTTCGTGCTTGTCAAAGGCAAGGACACTATAGCGCAGGAACTATCGCTTGTCAACAAAAAAAAGCCTGCATTTACTCGTTTTCATGGGCTCCGCATGTGTCGCCAGGCAAACTTTACATACAGAATGCACATATTTTTTGAAATATGCTTGACACACCTGTGGTGCCGTGATACAATGACCTTGAAATTTAAAACGTTTTAAATTTTGAAAAGGGAGGCAAGGCACCATGGTCGTCACCATCAAGGATCTGGCGAAAAAGCTGCACGTGTCCCCTGCCACCGTCTCCCTGGCCCTGAACGATAACCCCGCCATCAATCAGGAAACGGCGCGCAAGGTGAAGGAGGCAGCCCAGAGTATGGGCTATATCCGCAACCATTACGCCCGTGGACTGGCCCGGCGCCGCAGCGGCTCCATCGCCCTGGTGCTTCCGGACGTGGAAAACCAGTACTTTGCCTCGGTGATCCATCATGTAGCCAACGAGTGCAAGGTTGCGGGCTATGACATGAATATCGCCATTACCCACGATGAGGTGGAGGAAGAGTGGCACATTCTGCGCCGGCTGTGTCAGGAGCATACCGAAGCCATTTTATTGGTGCCCACCACCCATCCGCCCAAGAGCAGCGCCTACCTGCACTGGCTTCAGGAATGCAAAGTGCCGCTGATCTTTGTCACCGCGCGATATGCGGAGGTGGACGCGCCCCTGGCCATGTGCGACCTGAAGCGTGGCATGCGCACCATGACGGAATACATCCTTTCCCTGGGACTTACGGACACCGCGCTGCTCACAGGGGAAGAGGGTGTTGAAACCCTGGATATGCGCCGTGAGGGATACATGGAAGTGCTGCAGGAGCATGACCTGGCCGGCAAGTTCATCCATCTGGAAACGGTGGCATACCAGCAGGCTTACGATCAGGTAAGCGCCATGTGCCGTGAAGAGCTTCCCGAGGCCCTGCTGTGCATCAATGACATGGTGGCCCTGGGCGCCATCAACGCCCTGCATGATATGCATTTGCGGGTTCCCGAGGACATCAGCGTTTCCGGATTTGACGACAGTATTTTCTCGCGCATCTCCGGCGTGCCGGTTTCCACTGTGCGCCAGGATGTGGCGCAGATTTCCCGGCAGGCGGTGGCCCTGGCCCTGCACTGGATTCGCGACAGCAAGCCTCCCCAAGGCGGCTTGTTGCCCTGCGATCTGGTGATTCGCCGTTCCACCGCGTGCTGCTCCCGCAGGAAAAAGCCGTAGATTGGCAAAAGTGAGGCGACATGCATGATTCGGATCGTATCCCTGCGCCTGGATGGCAGGCGCACGGACGGGTACCGCTCCGGCTGCCTGGCAGACCGCACCAATCCCGTGCTTTCCTGGGCGGCAGTAAGCGATCAAGCAGAGGATAGACAAAGCGCCTACCGCGTCACGGCAGGCAGCTGGGATTCCGGCTGGATCACCGGCGAAGGCCAGCAGGCGCAGCTCCCCCCGGGTACGCTGTTGCCGGAGACGCCCACGGCCGTGACCCTGTGCCTGCGCAACCGCGCCGGAGAAACCAGCCAGCCTTACACCGTCATGCTGCTCAACGCCACGGTGGCGGACTGGGACGCGCCCTGGATCGGCCTGGACGATGCCCAGCCGGAGCGGGTGATCTACCTGCGCCGGCAGCTGAATCTGACCCAGCCGGTGCGTCAGGCTCGGCTGGACCTGTGCGGGTTGGGGTATCACGCGGCGTGGATTAACGGCACGCGCCTGGATGATGCCCGGCTGGACCCGGCCTTTATGGATTACAGCAAGCATATTCCCTTTGTCCCCTACCTGAAGGCGGCTCCCCTGTTCCATCCCGGTGAAAACGAAGTGATCGTCGCGGTAGGCAGCGGCTGGCGCCGCAACGGCCGGCTCCACGAGAACCAATGGTTTCACGGCGTGTCCTTTCCCTTTGAGGGGCCGCAGCAAGCAACGGCGCGCCTGCGCCTGACGCTGGCGGACGGGACCACCTGGCGCCTCACCACGGACGAAAACTGGGAGGCCGGGTATGGCCCCATGGGATATGCCAACCTATTTAATGGCGCCGTGTATGACGCCCGGGAGCCCTTGGGGCCTTGGCGGCCCGCCCGGCGGATGACTCCCCCGGGGGGACAGATGCAGCCCATGCTGTTGCCCCCCGTGCTGGCGCGGGAGGAATACGCACCCCTGGCATGGTGGCAGGAGGGGGCGGACGCGGTGGTCCTGGACTTCGGGCAAAACCTGGCGGGTGTGGTCAGGTTGCCCCTGCCCCCGGATCTGACCCCAGGGCAGACCATTACCCTGTCCCACACCGAGGAGCTCACCGAGGATGGCCGCCTCTTCCCGGATACCTTGCGGATTGCCAAGGCCCAGGATACCTATATTGCCGCCGGGGATGCCCGGGACTTGCCCCTGTGGGAACCCGAAATGACATATCACGGTTTCCGCTATGTACGGGTGAGCGGACTCAACCCCGCGGCCATGGACTGGTCCCAGGTACGGGCGGTGGCGCTGCGGACGGCAGTGGATAAGGCTTCCTTCTTCCGCTGCGGAAACGCGCTGGTCACCCGGCTGCACGAAATGTGCGTGGCCACGGAGCGTTCCAACCTGCACAGCATCCTCACGGACTGTCCGCAGCGGGATGAGCGCATGGGGTGGCTGAACGATGCAACGGTCCGCTTTGAATCCACCCCCTATCAGTTCGAGGTGGGCGCCCTGTTCCCCAAGGTGATTCAGGACATCATGGATGCCCAGCACGCCGACGGCGCCATTGGTGACACTGCCCCTTTCATGGCGGGATGCTATCCGGCGGATCCGGTATGTTCCTCCTTTCTGCTGGCAGGGCGGGAAACCTACCTGCACGCGGGGGATCTAACAGCGGTACGCAAGGCCTACCCGGCCTTTGCCGCCTGGGAGCGCTGCCTGCTTAAGCACAGCGAGGGGCAACTGCCCGATTACTCCTACTGGGGCGACTGGGCCGGTCCGGCGGACAGCTGCGTACCACCCAAGGATGACAGCGACGCGGCGGCGGCCTCCGCGGTCACGCCGGGGAAGTTCCTGTCTGCGGGATTTTCCTACCTGAACTGCCGCCTGTTGGCGGAGATGGCCCGCTGGCTGGACATGCCTCAGGAGGCAGCGCAGTGGGAAGCGCAGGGGGAGGCTGTGCGGCAGGCGCTGCTTGCCAAGTGGTACTGCCCCGAGAACGGCTCCTTTGCTACCGGTTCCCAGGGCTGCCTGGCGCTGGCACTGCGGTTTGGCCTGGCGCCCGATCCTGCCTTGACCGCCCTGCGGCTCCATGAAGCCGTGGAGCGTGCCGGATACCGCCTGACCACGGGAAACCTGTGTTCACGGTATATCTTCGATGCGCTGACGGCCCATGGCTATGTGGAGGATGCCTGGCGGCTGATAACCCGGGATGCCTACCCTTCCCTGGGTTGGATGCTCCAGCAGGAGGCGACCACCGTATGGGAACGGTTTGAGCTGATGAAAAACCCAGCCATGAATTCCCATAATCACCCCATGTACGGTGCGGTGGACGGGTGGTTCTACGCCTACCTGGCCGGGTTGACCCCCACGGCCGGGGGCTGGCGGAGGTTCCGGGTCAAGCCCTATCTCCCGGCGACGCTGGACAGCGTGCAGGCCGGGGTGGAAACGCCCATGGGCCGGGTGGACGTGCGCTGGACGCGGCGCTATGGCAAGCGAACGCTCCAGGTAAACGTTCCCTTCGGCGCAGAGGCGGAGGTGGATTTCTGCGGGCAAACAGCCCATTGGGGCAGCGGTTTTCACAGCATGTCCCTGCCTGAGGCAGCGGCAGGGAAGGACTTATGAAAGGCGGTGACGTCATGCAAACTGCCAAACTACCTGCGACGGGACACAAAGTCAAGTTTTCCCGCTACTTTGAGCGGAACCGGGCACTGTACCTGATGCTGATTCCCGGCCTCATCCTATTGGTGCTTTTCCGGTATCTGCCCATTTATGGCCTGATTGCAGGCTTTGAGGATTACTCCCCTGTGAAGGGATACTTCGGGTCACCCTTTGTGGGACTGAAGCACTTCCAGCGCTTCTTCAACGATCCCTTCTGCTGGCGGTTGATCCGTAACACCTTCCTGCTGGGCATCGAAAATGTGATTTTTGCCTTCCCGGCTGCGATCATTTTTGCCCTGATGCTCAACGAGCTTCGCATGAAACGTTTCAAGCGCGTGGTGCAAACCATCTCCTACATGCCCTACTTCCTGTCCTCCGTGGTGGTGGTAGGCCTGATGCGGGATATGCTCAACGTGCAGACCGGCGTGGTCAACCAGGCGCTGATCAAGCTGGGCGTGATTGACCAGGGAATTTCCTTCTTCACCCGTCCGGAATGGTTCCGGCCCCTGTATATTATTTCCGCGCTGTGGCAAGGCATGGGCTACAACTCCATTATTTATCTGGGCGCCATGTCCAACATCAATACGGAGCTGTACGAGTCCGCGGATATGGATGGCGCGAGCCGCCTGCAAAAGATCTGGCACATCACCCTGCCCGGCATCAAGACCACCATCGTTATTCTGCTGATTATGGCCACCGGCGGCATCCTGAGCAACGACTACCAGAAGATTTTGCTGATGTACTCCTCCCGAATCTACTCCACCGCCGACGTTATCTCCACCTACATTTACCGTCAGGGCATTGAGGTGGGCGGCCTGTCCGGATTCAGCTACTCCACTGCGGTGGGCTTGATCTCCAACGTTGTTTCGCTGATCTTCCTGCTTGGCACCAATGCGGTGGTCAAGCGCATTGACGAAAGCAACGCGCTGCTTTGATAAGGGGGGATACATTATGACGCATACCATGAAAGGGACGACCAGGCGTCACCGCCGCATCACGACCTTTGACCGGGTAAACATCATCATCCTGGTCATTCTTTCCCTCTTGTTCCTGTATCCCATTGTGGTAACGATTTCCACCTCCATCAGCGACCCCAGCGTGATGCTGTCCAGCACGGTATATCTGCTGCCCTACGGCTTCTCCCTGGAGGCATACAAAACGCTGCTGGAGCGTTCCAACATTCTGCAATATTACCTGAACACGATTCTGTACGCCTTTGGTGGCACGGCCATTCACCTGTTCTGTACCTCCCTGATGGCGTACCCGCTAACCTTCCGGGACTTCCGCGGCAAAAAGACCATCACCGTGCTGCTGACCATCACCATGTTCTTCAGCGGCGGCCTGGTGCCCAGCTACATCAACATCCTGAATCTGGGTCTGCGGGATACCTACTGGGCCATTGTGCTCCCCGGGGCGATTTCGGCCTATGAAGTGTTCGTGTTCCGCACCTTCTTTTCCGAAATTCCCTCTTCCCTGGCGGAAAGCGCTTATATCGACGGCGCGGGGCACTTCCGGACCCTGTTCTCCATTATTCTGCCCCTGTCCAAGGCGCTGCTGGCCACCTTTGCGCTGTTTGCCATCGTGCGCTACTGGAACGACTACATGTCCGCGCTGCTGTACCTGGATTCTTCCAGCAAGCATCCCATTCAGCTGTTCCTGCGCAAGATCCTGAACACCATGCGCATGGACGACATCAAGGACTATGCCATGCTCCAGGAGCTGAACAAGATCAATTCCCGCACGGTGCAAAACGCGGCCATCGTCATCACCATTGTCCCGATCCTATGCGTATATCCCTTCCTGCAAAAGTACTTCGCCCAGGGCGTGCTGGTGGGCTCCATCAAGGGCTAAGATGATGTTAGACAACGGATGTGACAGGTGAACGGCCTGTTGCAAATAAAAATCTTTAAGGAGGAAAAACCATGCGTAAACTAGTTTCCATTCTCCTGGCGGCTATGATGCTGCTCAGCACAGTTCCTGCGCTGGCAGATACCCTGCTGCCCTACAACGATGAGGAAGAGATTATCTATCATGGTCTGGCTTCCGACCTGGGCATGGAGGATAACGAGTCCTCCATCGTGATGCAGGCCTACCGCGATGCCACCGGCCGCAGCGTGAAGATCGAGTGGGAGCTGCTGGGCTGGGGTGACTGGCTGGATAAGCTGAACGTGCTGTGCAGCTCCGGCAACATCCCGGACATCCTGTGGGTGACCCCCGTGCAGGACTACATCTATGACTACGCCGAGACCGGCATTTTCCTGAACCTGCGCGACTATGCCGACTATATGCCCAACTGGATGGCCGTGAACGAGAGCAAGGCTTCCTTCTCCTCCCTGTGGGACAAGAACCAGGAGATCTACGCCGTGACCGACGTGGACGAGTACGACCTGGACGAGGAATCCTTCTTCGTGAACACCACCGCGCTGGCTGAGCTGAACGCCGAAGTGCCCACCACCTGGGCCGAGGCCATTGCGCTCATGGAGCAGTACAAGGCCCTGCATCCCAACTCCACCCCCTTCTTCACCCACATGAAGAGCGTGGATCAGGCCATCATGTACTCCCTGAACGGCCGCACCGGCATGTTCTACAACACCGCCACCAGCTCCTGGGACTACGCGCCCCTGGCCGAGGATCAGAGCCATTACAAGCAGGTTGTGGAACTCATGCGCGAAATGTATGAGAAGGGCCTCATCAGCCCCGAGTACGACATCCTCACCGAGGAGCAGATCAACCAGATCTACATCTCCGGCGAATGGCTCTTCTGCTGGGGTACCGCGCAGTGCCCGGCCAACGCCTTCAATGGCAACTTCAGCTCCGTGCCCTACACCTACGAGCATATGGTACCCCCGGTGCTGAACGAGGGTGACACCCCCTACAACTTCGTGAACTTCCGTTCCGACGTTCCCGGCGACTATGGCTACCTGATCAATGCCAACGTGCAAAAGCCTGAGCTGCTGTGCAGCCTGCTGGACTACATGATCTCCGCCGATGCTTCCCGCCTGTTCAACTGGGGCATCGAAGGCGTGACCTACGACATCAACGCCGAAACCGGCAAGCCTGAGTACATCGGCGAATACGCCACCAGCGCAGAGGCCCGCAAGGAAGCCGGCATCTACAACTTCAACGACCTGCGGTTCATCATGTACAAGGATCGTTATTCCGACATCGCCCGTCTTGACCCCTCCATCATGGCCAAGTACCGCGACCTGAACAACGCCTTCCGTGAGGGCAAGATGAACGCCTGGATCCCCGAGTACAACACCCCCGTGCTGGACAGCGCCGCCAAGGAGACGGTGTCCATCAACCTGTCCCCCATCAGCACCTATGTGTCTGAGCAGGTGCCGCTGTTCGTGGTGGGTGAGCGCGACATGTCCGAGTGGGATGCCTTCCTGGAGGAGATCCGCAGCATGGGCAACATCGATGCTGTGATCGAGGTTTACAACGCCGGCCAGCAGGTGCCGTCCTCCGATACCCGCAACTGGATGGAGTTCTAATCCCTGACTTTTCCCGGCGGACGCTGCTTTCTGGCGGCGTCCGCCCTTTTTTGTGGGCTGCGGAGGAGAATGCCTCCGCTGCGCAGAAAGCTATTCCTAACATGGCGCACCCTTCGCGCCCAGAAAACGGAACAACGCAAGCGCCGCTTGCAAGGAGGAAATTGCATGCTACCAAAGTACTATGAAGATCCTTCAACCCTGCATGTGGGAACCATGCCCCTGCGGGCGGACTACTGTCCCCAGGGTGCGTGCCGCCTGTCCCTGAACGGCACGTGGGATTTCCGCTATTTTACCCGGGCCGAGGATGTGCCGGAGGATATTGCCGCCCAGCGCTGGCAAAGCGCGGCCACCATCCCGGTCCCCTCCGTGTGGCAGGCCCACGGCTACGATGCCTATTTTTATTCCGATGAGCGCTACCCCTTCCCCTACGATCCGCCCTATATGCCCCGGGAAAATCCCTGCGGCGTGTATCAGCGGGAGTTTTCCTGGCCCCAGGGGGAGGCAAAATGCTACCTGAACTTTGACGGCGTGGACTCCTGCTTTTTCGTGTGGGTCAACGGGCACCTGGCGGGTTACAGCCAGGTGTCGCACAGCAACAGCGAGTTTGACATCACCGCCCTGGTCACCCCCGGGGTCAACGTGCTGACGGTGGCGGTGCTCAAGTGGTGTGACGGCACCTACCTGGAGGATCAGGACAAGATCCGCGCCAGCGGCATTTTCCGGGACGTTTACCTGGTGCGCCGTCCCCGGGAGCATGTGTGGGATGTGCAGCTGCGCGGGGACGCCTCCGGAGAAATCCACTGCCGGTGGGACTGGGTGGGCACACCGCAGGAAGTGGAGCTGGAGCTGGACGACCCGGAGGGAAAACCCCTGCTGCGCCAGCGCGTTCAGGATACCCAGGCCATCCTGCGGGTGGATGCGCCCCTGCTGTGGACGGCGGAAACGCCCTATCTCTACACCCTGCGCCTGCGTGCCGCCGGAGAAACCATTGCCCAGCGGGTGGGCCTGCGCACCATTGAGATTCGCGACGGTCTGGTGCTGCTCAATGGTCAGCGGGTATTCATGCACGGCGTCAACCGCCACGACAGCGATCCGCAGACGGGTTACGCCGTGTCCCGGGAGCACATTTTGCGGGACATGCGCCTGATGAAGGAGCACAACATCAACGCCATCCGCACCAGCCACTACCCCAACGCGCCGTGCTTCTATGAGCTGGCCGACGAATATGGCTTCTACGTTATCGGCGAAGCGGACCTGGAGTCCCACGGCACGCGGGCCCTGTACGGAGAAAAGGGCAGCATGTCCCTGCTCATGCGGGACCCGGACTACCGGGAAGCGGTGCTGGACCGGGTGCAGCGCGGGGTCATCCCCCACGCCAATCACGCCTGCGTACTGCTGTGGTCCATGGGCAATGAATCCGGCTATGGGGAGAACATCGAGGAAGCCCTGCGCTGGACTCGCGCCTACGACCCCACCCGGCTGACCCACTACGAGAGCTATGTCTTTTGCCCGGAGGATTACACCCCGGAGGATGGGCTCATGGACGTATACAGCCGCATGTACCCGCCCATTGAACAGATCGATGCCTATTTCGACCGGGAGCACGCGGATGCGGAAACCCTGGCCCTGGCCCTGCGCCCGGGCAAAAGCGACAGCCGCAAGCCTTATGTACTGTGCGAATATTGCCATGCCATGGGTAATGGTCCGGGGGACCTGGAGGATTACGAACGCTGCTTCCACCGGCATCCGGAAATCTTCGGCGCCTTTGTCTGGGAGTGGTGCGACCATGCGGTGTACGCGGGCCGCACGGCCGCCGGTGAACCCAAGTACCTGTACGGAGGGGATTTCGGTGAGGTTTTCAGCGACGGCAATTTCTGCATGGACGGCCTGGTACTCCCCGACCGGCGAATAAGCACCAGCCTGGAGGAGCTGGGCAACGTGCTCCGGCCCATTCGTGCCTGCGGCATGGCGCCGGACGGCCAGGGCGTGCTGCTGCAAAGTCAGCTGGACTTTACCGACGCCGGGGAACGCTATCAGCTGCGCTGGGAGCTGGCACGGGATGGCGTAACCGTGGCCCAGGGGGAAGCCGCCCTGCCGCCCATGCCGCCCCGGGAAACGGTAACGGTGTCCCTGCCGCTGCCGGAATGTGACGGAGACAACCTGGCCCTGCGGCTGTGCTATGTGCAGCGAAATGACGGCTGCCTCACCCAGGCCGGCCGGATTGCCGGCTTTGACCAGCTCATTCTTTCCTCCCAGCCCCGGAAGCTCCCTCCGTTGCAGGGCGGTGCCTGCCAGGTGCGGGAGAGCCCGGACAGCATCCTGGTGGAAGGGGAAAACTTCCGCTACCGCTTTGACAAGGCCACCGGGGCATTTTCTTCCATGGTGTATGGGGAAGAGGAAATGCTGGCCCGGCCCATGGATTACCATGTGTGGCGCGCCCCCACGGACAACGACCGCCGCATCCGCGTGAAGTGGCAGGAAGCGGGCTATGACCGCTGCCTGACCCGCACCTACACCTGCCAGTGCACGCAGCAGGATGGCGTCGTCTCCATCGCCTGCACCCTGTCCCTGACCCCCTGCTACCTGCAACGCACCGCAACGGTGGATGCCCTGTGGCGCATCGGCTGCGACGGCACGGTGGACGTGCGCATGGACGTAACCCGCGGAGCGGAGCTCCCCTACCTGCCCCGCTTTGGCCTGCGGATGTTCCTTCCCGAGTGCTTCACCCAGGCCACCTATCTGGGCTATGGTCCCGGGGAAAGCTATGTGGATCGCCGGCAAAGCTGCTGGAAGGCCCGCTTCAGCTGTCCGGTGGACCATCTGGCCGGTCCGTACCTCAAGCCCCAGGAAAGCGGCAGCCGCTATGGCTGTGACTGGGCCGCCCTCTCCCGGGAGGATGGTCTCACCGTGCTGGCCCAGAGCGAAACGCCTTTCTCCTTTAACGCTTCCCCCTACACCGAGGAGCAGCTCACCGCCACCACCCACGCGGACGCCCTGGTGCCCTGTGGTTGCACCGTGTTCTGCGTGGACTACAAGCAGAGCGGCATTGGCTCCAACAGCTGCGGGCCTGCCCTGCAGGAGAAATATCAACTTAAGGAAACAAGCTTCCGTTTCGCTTTCAGGCTGCGGTTTGCATCCACGGTGGAAGCATAAGGTTTTTTCAGACGCGCGCCGTCGCTCCCGTCCCCCAGGGCGGAGGGAGCGGCGGCGTTGCCCGTTTTTGCGGGTACAGGGTTGGCATTTGCGTCGTCCCCGTGTGTATGCTATGATGATTGCGAAGGATTTCTACAACAAGGCCGCACAGCCGCAAAGGAGCGCACCATGCAACATTTTGCCACCCCTTCATGCACCCCGCCGCCATCCTCCTGGTGGAGGACGATGCACCCCTGCGCCAGGGGCTCACCGAGCTTCTGTCCCGGGAGGGATACACGGTCATGGCGGCTGCCTGCGCAAGGGAAGCCCGGGAGAAGCTGGACGGCAGCATCCGGCTCATTGTGCTGGACATCACCCTGCCGGACGGGGACGGCGTGGCACTGTGCCGCGCCTGGCGGGGGGAAGGCATCGCCATCCCCATCCTGTTTCTCACCGCCAAGGATGAGGAATGGGACGTGGTGCGCGGACTGGACGCAGGCGGCAACGATTATGTAACCAAGCCTTTCCGGATGATGGAGCTGCTCAGCCGCATCCGGGCGCTGCTGCGCACGAACTATGCCGGCATGCAGAACACGTTCAGCCGGGGCGGCATCCAGGTGGACAGGGAACACATGCAGGTGCGCAAGGACGGAGTGCTTCTTTCCCTGACGCTCACCGAGTACCGCATCTTACTTACGTTGGTGCAGCATCAGGGTATCGTTTCCCGCGGCGCGCTGCTGGAAGCCCTGTGGGATGTGGACAGCCGGTTCATCGACGACAATACCCTCTCGGTGCACATCAGCCGCCTGCGGGAAAAAATCGGTGCGCAGCATATCCGTACCATGCGGGGGGTGGGGTATCAATGGATGGACTGATCTATGTGACGCTGGCGCTGGGTCTGGCGCTGGCCGCCGTGCTGGGGATGTACTTTGGGCGGCAGTTTCGCCTGCGTCGCCTGGCTGAGCAGATAGAGTGCTTTCTGGTCAGTGACGGGAAGCCTCTGCCTTTCTCCGTGCAGGAAAACAGCCTGGCACCCCTGCACAACGCGGCCGCCGAGCTGGAGAATCAGGTGCTGATGGCCCGGGAGCAGCGCCAGCAGGAGCGCCAGGCCACCCGCAACCTCACCGCCGATATTTCCCACCAGCTGAAAACGCCCCTGGCCTCCCTGCGCTTGTTCTGCGAACTGGACGCGGGGCCACACCTGGCCCAGCAGCTGGCGCGGGAGGCCTGGAGCACCCTGGCCACCGTTTATCCGGAAAAGTCCCTGACCCTGACGGGGGACGCCATCATACGCTGCGACGGCAAGTGGCTCACGGAAGCCTTTGCCAACCTGCTGAAAAACGCCTGCGAACACACGCCCGCTGACGGCAAAATTGTCCTGCAAATGGAGGCAACGGAAACGGCCTTTTTCTGTAACGTATGGGACAACGGCGGCGGCGTGGCCCCCCAGGAGTTGCCCCGCCTCTTTGATCGCTTTTACCGGGCGCAGAGCCGGGAAAGCAAGGGTGCGGGCATCGGCCTGGCCATTGTGCAGGAGATTGTCCGGCGGCACCACGGCAGCATCTATGCCAGCAATATTCCCGGCGGACTGTGCATGCACATGACCCTGCCCCGGTTGAACCTTACGGAATCGTAAGATAAAAGTCACCGGCGCATAAGGTAGAGCTGGTATGCTAGCCTTGCAAGGAGGTGCGCATCATTCAGCTGGAGGACGGCAGAATCGCCCGGGACAGCGAGGTGATGGACCGGTGAAGCGTCTTACCATCAACCGGGTGGCCCGTGCCAACCTGAAGTTTCACCGGAAGGCCTATATCAGCCTGCTGACGGGCATTTTTCTGGCGGTCTATCTGGTCAGCGCCACCGGAATGTGTCTATGGGGCATGTTCCAGGCCCGGGAAGCGCAGATGGCCCGGCAGGTGGGCTGGATGGACGCCATCCTGCCGGACAGTCCCCAGGTGTCCGACGATCAGCTGCGGGACAGCGGCCTG
>OLPR01000938.1_pt1 | contig 25104 bp, 19 predicted proteins | sample 1672761 | NCBI WGS metagenome assembly OLPR01 (sample SAMEA3136721, study PRJEB25190) | human gut metagenome | biome: human gut; feature: human-associated habitat; material: faeces | place: Austria | collected 2013 | reverse complement strand
AAATTACGCGATCTTTCCGAACATGACCGTTCGCAAGAACGTGGAATTCGGCCTGAAGAATCGCCGCATCTCCCGCGACGTCGCGCGTGACGAAGCGGACAAATTCATGAAACTGGTGCACGTGGACGAATATGCCGACCTGGCCTTCGATCTGGGCGTTCTGCAGCCCGGCAGCCGGCATCTGCTCGTCGTCAAGACCGAGTACGCCCACAATATTTCCGCGCACAACATGGGCAAGCAGATCTTCTGGTTTTCCTCCGCGCCGGGCATCTGGCAGAGCGTCTGGATTGAAAGCGCGTCCGACTGCGCGATTGAGTCGCTGCACGTCCGTCCCGAGCTGGAATTCGGCGCGCAGAGCCAAATCGCGCGCGCGGAATTTGCTCTGGACGTGAAGGCGGCCAACAGCGAAGGCACCATCCTGCGCGTCGACGTATGCTCGCCCGGCGGAGAGCCGTGCTTCAGCCATGAGTATCCCATCGTCTCCGGACGGGTTTCCGCGCGGATCCCCATCGCGAAGCCCGAGCTGTGGCAGTATAAACAGGGCAGGCTCTATCAGTTCCGATGCCAGCTGCTCCGGGACGGCGTCGTCATGGACGTTGTCAGAACATGGGGCGGTCTGCGGAAGGTGGAGACGCGCTGGCTGAAGGGACATTCTCCCGAGGAGACCTCGGACGTGTCGCAGCAGTACAAATATCTGTATCTCAACGACAGGCCGTTTTACCTGATCGGCATTCTGGGTCAGGGTTTCAACGCCTTCGGCATCTACACCTATCGCTCTCTGAACGCGGAGGGCGAGCAGGGAAAGCGTGGAAGCATCGCCTATGAAATCGACCGGACGCTGGCCTACGGATACAATCTGTCCAGAATGCACATCAAGGAAAACGAGCCGCTGTGGTATCACGAGTGCGACCGGCAGGGCCTGCTCGTATGGACGGAGCACCCCAGCAACTTCTTCGCGCTGCCGGAGAACCCGGAATGGCAGGCCGCGTACAATCGCGAGCTGGACGGCATGCTCGAAAGACTGTACAACCATCCGTCCATCGTGATCGTCAGCAGCATCAACGAATCCTGGGGCATTGAGGGCGCTCATTGCTCCACGCCGTGGAAAAACGAGCTGCGCTATCAGTTCCTTCGCAGAAGCGCGGAGCGCGTGAAGGAGCTGAACCCGCAGGTGCTGGTCTGCGACAACTCCGGCTTTGGCAAAACCGAGGCCTGCGAAATCAACGACTTCCACTTCTACCCATCGGACTATTTCGAGGCGCACCGGCGGTGGGAGGATCTGGTTGAGCGGTGCTATCCCGGTTCGATCTACAACTTCATCAACGAAAAGCACACGGGTGTCGATGTGGGCTACGGGCCGAAATTCCGCCCCGCCAACGAAGATCAGAACAACATCGGACACGCGGTGCAGACCGGCCAGCCCGTCTATGTCAGCGAGTTTCTGCACATCAACGCCATCGACCTGCAGCTGCGCATGTTCGAGAAGATCGCGGGCTATCTGCGGATGAACGTCGCTTCCCACGAGGTGGAAAACTCCGGCCCCATGACCGCCGATCGCTTCGAGCGGGACTACGGCTATGTCGACGCGGACATGCAGCCGCTGGGCTACGACATGGTCAACAACATGGATCACGTGGTGGCGGATCTGAATCGCATCACGCGCGTCCATGCGGGCGAGCGGCTCAGCGTCGACGTGTACACCTCCCATTTTTCGTGGAAAACCATCGAGAAGCCCGTGCTGCACTGGTCGCTCACCGGCGTCGGCGCGCTGGGCGAGTACCTCCCGCGCATGGCCTGCGGCGCGAGCGAAATCCGCTTCGAGCCGTTCTGCGTGGAAAGGCAGCCGAACCTCGAGTTCGACGTTCCTCAGGGCATTCGCGGCGCGTATCTGTTCCTGTGGGTGCAGAGCGGCGAGGAAAAGGTGTGCCAGAACTACGTCCAGCTGGTCGTGGACGACGGCGTGTGCGCGCCGAGCGCTTCTGTCTGCGAGCTGCCGCCCCTGAGCTACGTGGAGCTGAAATGCGACCGGGAGCACGGCGGCTTCTTCAGCGGAAGGGCCTCTCTGCTCTGGATGGCGGGCGCGGGCAGCGTCAGCTATCTGTGGAAGCCCGACAAGAGCGCGAGGGCGGCAAGGCTGGTGTTTGAAGCCGGCTCGCGGCAGGGAATCGGCGCAGTCAAGGTCACCGACGAGATCCGGCATCCGTCGCAGCTGGAGATCTGCATGAACGGTGCCTGCGTCGCCAGACTCGAGCTTGCGGACGATCCTTCGGACGAGCGCGGCCTGTTCACCAACGCCGCACTGGGCGGAGAGCCGTTCAGCTATGCCAATCTCGGAAAATACGGCTACGGCGAGAAATTCGAGGTCGATATTCCTCCGGAGCTGACGCGGGCCGATGCCGTGGAGATCACCTTCCGGTGCGGCAGCGGCGGCATGACGCTCTACGGCGAATACGCCGGGCGCTACGGCTTCCATCCGAGCATTCTCTGGGAATAAACGCATGCGGGGCAAGGAAACGCAGGATGAAAAAGAGGGTGCATACACAGACGTATGGTACCGATTTTGCATCCTGCGTTGACGAAGCAAGCGGAAATTTCGACCTTGTCAGAGGCCTTTGAAAGAAATTTCTGCGGTTGCTGGGTTTGTCAGCGATCTGGGGGCCTGCATCAAAGATGCAGGCCCCGTTTATTGCACTTGACTTGACAATTCAAGAGGGAAAAGTTCGCTGATGATATTCGACAGGTTTGCGAACATGAAGTACCGATATGGGAATCGACAGTTCTGGTGCAGAGGGTACTATGTGAATACGGTAGGACGCAATAAAAAGGCAGTAGAAGAATACATCCGGAATCAGCTGAAGGAGGATAAGGAGTACGAACAGCTGACGATGAAGGAGTTGTTTGACCCGTTTACGGGTGAGCCGGTAACAAAGGACAAAAAGTAAGCCCGAACAGGGCAGTCGGTATAAGGAGGCGCACAATGCGCCGCTTTAGCGGCTGCCCGTGATCAGGCTTGCGGTTGGCAGACTTTCAGAGCGCGTGAGTGCTGCCGGTCTTATGCCCTTATAGGGCTTAGTCAAACCACCGGCTTAGCCGGTGGTCATGATTTTGGTTGCATTTGGGCGGATGATGTTTATTGGTCGGATAAGCGCTGACCGTATTTTACGGGCATTTCCTGATTATTTGCAGTGGATTTGTAGAGAAATTCGGGGATGCGGGCGGCTTCTCGGTTCAGAAGCAGGACGACCGTTGAGCCGCCGTAAAGGAAATAGCCCTTTTCTTCGCCGCGATGAGCGGGAAAGACAGCGGTTTGAGCGGCACGGTTTTCACCGTTGGCACAATCTTGCTCATCGCGCTCTTCAACGTCGATCGGCGCTTCGCGATTATATGCGGCCTTTTCTATTCCTGCGATTTTATGATTGTGGATTTTGCCAACCAGCATCGCGCCGACTTCGATCTGAGCTGCCAGACCGTAGTTTTTCGTGTGAAGGAACGTGACTTCCCGGCAATTCTGATGAAATACCGGCACGTTTTCCAGCGCGATCGGGCGGACGGTGTGCAGTACGCCCGGGATGAACCGGCTCGGCTCCGGCGCACAATCGTCGAAAAAGTGATAGCGATGGTAGTTGTCGACGCACAGGCGGAACACCAGACACGTGCCGCCGGCAAATTTCGCCGCGCGCGGGTCGTTTCCCAGCAGCGTCTGAATCGAATAAACGCTGTTTTTGATGTTCAGGCGCGTTTTGTCATCAATTTTGTAGGCGGAAAGCAGCCCGTCGCACGGCGCAATCAGTCCTTCGGGCGCGATCGGACGGCATTCGGGGCGAACCTTTCGGATGAAAAATTCGTTGAACGAACGATAGCGCGCGGGTTCGTATTCGCTTAAATCGATTTTGTTTTTGCGAACGAAGGGCTTGATCAGCGCGGTCGACGCGTGCGAATCCATGAATTTTCCCGCCAGACGCGAAAATCCGCGCGACGTGAGCGGCTTGAGCAGCATTCGCCCGGGCGCAGTCGTGTACAGAAAGCGCAGCATGGCTTACAGCGGGTGCACGCCGAGCAGCTTCAGGAGCATCATCAGCGCAAATTCCGCCGCGCCAAACGCGACCATGATCATGATTCCCTTAAAGCCCGGTTTGCGAACGCTGATTTTGCTGACGAACAGGAACGCCGTCAGCAGCATGATCGCGTAATAACCGATGGCAATGTCGGCAGGCGTTACGTAATCGATTAAGAGAAATGTCGGGAAGATCAGCGCCGCGGACGTGACGGGTAACCCTGTATAGACCTTGCGAACGAGCTGACCCTTTGCCTGATTTTCTTCTTCGGTGACGTTGAAATACGCCAGCCGCACCAGCGCGGCGAGCACGTACAGGCTGAAAATCGCGACGCAGATCGGATAGGGAATGTACGAAAGCAGCGAATCCGACGCCAGCCGATGCGCTGAGCGATAGAGCGCGCCGCCGATACACGCGGGCAGCACACCGAACGCGACCAGATCCGCCAGAGAATCGATCTGAATGCCGTAATTGCGCTCCATCTTCGTGCGGTTCGGCTTCGTGCGCGCAACCTTGCCGTCGAATGCGTCGCACAGACCGGAAAATAAAAGGAAGAACGTTCCGATAAACGGATGTCCGAAGCCCGAAAGACTTACAAAAATGCCGACAATCGCGGACAGAAGCGACGCGTACGTGAGCCATACGGTATAATCAAAAAAGCCAATCATGCTTGGGATCCTCCCTTTTTCTTTTGAAGTATCAGAGACAGCGCCAGCGCGAGCGCGCACAGCAGGATGCATCCGTAAAACGAAATGCCGCGCGCGAGCAGATCCAGCTGCGCGGGGTCTTCCGCGAGCGATTCGAACAGATTGAGGAACAGATAGTCCGATACGCCCACGCCGCCCGGAAGCGGCATGCTGTTCGAACCGAGGATAACCATGCCCTGAGCGCTGATTGCGCGCGTGAAATCGCGCATTTTGCCGCCGGTTGCAAGAAAGGTCAGCACCGGCACCATCAGAAGCGACAGCCTTTGGAGAAAATTCAAGAAAAACGCGCGAACCAGCGCGCCCGGGCGCGCGTGGAACGTTTCCGCGCAGCGGCGGTAATCCGCTTCGAGCGAAAGCAGCTTTTCCCGCTTTTCTTCCGCGCGGCGCACCAGATGCAGTCGTTTGAGCAAACGCAGGAAGAAATCCGCGATTTTCAGCATCAGCGTCTGATGAAACACCAGCATCATGAAGCCCACGAGCATCGCGATCTGCATGCATATGCCAAGGACGATCAGCAGCTTTCCAAATCCGCTCGCCGAAAGGAAAAGGCTCGGATTCAGGGCGATGCAAATCGCGCCCAGTACGATGATCGAAAGCGTGTACAGCGCGAGATTCATCAGGAGAATTGAGGTCGTGATTGCACCGGGAATGCCGTCACGAATCATCAGAACCGCCGAAGCGGGCTGTCCGCCGGTTGCCGAGGGCGTGATCGCGGAAAAGTAAATGTCCGAAGCAGAATACATCAGCCCGCTTCGAAGGCTTTGCGGATACCCGACCGCGCGGCACAGTACGCGCAGCGCCTGTCCCTCCAGCAGGATGTACGCGAGCATGCAGCCCACCGCTGCGGCGAGCAGGTAAGGATTGCCGGCGGATACGTATTCAAGAAAGCTCCCGATCGTGAGATCGCGGTTCTGGAGCGCAATCGCGCCGATCGTAAGGCAGACGAGAATCAGAAAACACACCGGATAGAGCCAACGCTTTTTTTTCATTTCGCGCCTCGTTTTTTCCAGATCAGGCGGGAAGCGGCGATGCCGAATTCAGCCGTTAAAATGCCTGCGGGAATGTCGAGCAGGTAATGCTGCCGGACGAGCACGGTCGATGCGAAAACGATCAGCGAGAAAATCAGCGCAAAGATCTTGTAGCTCTTCGGAATGCGTTCAATCTGTGCAATTCCGCGGACGCCCAGCCAGCATTCAAGGCAGTGAATGCTTGGGAAAAGGTTGTTCGGCGCGTCCAAGCGATAAATCAGCCGCGTGAGTGCTGAAAAGACGTCGCCGCCGGTCGGGTACGGACGCACAATCTGCGTGGGATATGCCAGAAAGCAGACGAGGCAGACGAGCTTTGCGATGTAAGCGCCCGTGAAAAAGCGCCAGACCGTATTTCGATCCTCCCGTCCAATCAGCAGGTAATTCAGCCCCCAGAACGGATACGAAAGCACATAGGGTACGATCATGACCGGTACCAGCGGAATGCGCGAATCCAAAGGCAGCGCGACGGCGTGGTAAACCGTATCGTGCGGCAAAAGCCGCGTTCCGAAATAAACGGAACAATTCAGCACCAGCCAGCCGATTGTCGCCAGCCAGCCGTAACCGGGAATGGATTTCAGAAATTTTTTCATGCGTCAGATTCCAATCGCAGATTCGGGAAAACAAATCCCCTTTCTTATTATACCATAAAGAAAAGGAAAGCGCTAGCCCTTTTGAAAAAGCTGGAAAGAATCTAAACGAATGCAAAAAACGCCCTGAGGGGGCGAAAAGGCTATTGCTGATCCAGATTGCGGAGGGCTTTTTGGAGCTTTCTTGTGCGAACATCCATCTGATCGAGCGACTCGCGGGTCTGTTCCAGACGGCGGCGAACGGTTTCAACCGAGGTTTCATATTGGTCGAACTCGGAGCGCACTTCGGAAAGCAGGCGCAGCACGTCCGCGCTCTTTTTTTCGAGCGCTACGCTGCGGAAGCCCAGACGCAGACTCGTTAATAGCGCCGCGAGCGTGTTCGGCCCGGCAACCAGCACACGGTATTTGCCTTGCAGCCGCTCGCACAGGCCGCGGCGGCGCGCCGCTTCCGCATACAGGCTTTCAACCGGCAGGAACATGATCGCGTAATCCACCGTCTCCGGTGGGCGAATGTATTTGTCAGAAATCAGCTTCGCCTGCTCGGTTAAGGCGCGTTCGAGCGTCAGCGCGCAGCGCTCCGCTCTTTCGGAATCGCCGGATTCGCTGGCTTCGATCAGACGCAGGTAATCCTCCTGCGGGAATTTTGAATCCACGGGCAGCAGCAGCTCGCCGTCCGCTGCGGGCATCCGGATTGCGAATTCAACGCGCGTCTGTCCGCCTGCCGGAATCGCCGCGTTTTCGAGATACTGATCGGGCGAAAGAATTTCGGAAAGCAGCGCGCCTAATTGAATTTCGCCCCACATTCCGCGCGTCTTTACGCCGCCCAGCACCTTTTTCAGATCGGCAAATTCCCCCGCGAACGCGCGCATCTGCCCAAGCCCCGCGTGTACGTCCGCCAGCTGGCGATTGACCGTCTGAAACGATTCGTTCAAACGCGCATCGAGCTTTGTGGAGACCGTGTCGCGTACTTCGGAAAGCGTCTCCGCGTTCGTCCGCCGCAGCGATTCGAGCCGCGCATCCATCGAATCGCGCAAACGATCCTGCCGGCGGGAAAGCTCGTCGGTCGTGGAGGAAAGACGGGAGGCGAGATCGTCGATCGCGTCGAACAGAGAATTCATCGCGCGCGACTGCGCCTCCGCATCGCGCCGCAAGCGCAAATACGTCTTTCGCCGTTCGCGCCGACTCACGAACAGCGCAATGAAAATCAGCCCACAAAAAACGCCGATCAAAACAGGAATCAGCCATGGATACCGCTCCACCCAGCCCATAAAATCACCTCCGGATTCAAAGAAAGGAGGCAAAAGCCTCCTGAAAAACGAATGATTCGAACGCAGTTTTCGCTCTAGCCTCCGCTTCAAAGCCCGAACGCGCCAGAGAGCAAATTGTGCCGCTTGCTAATGCAATTTGCGGGAATTTGGGAACAATGCACCGCTGCGAACCAACACCTGAAATGAATCGCTTCCCGATTCAAAATCGTCGCGACCAAGCGCGGCAGCAATCGTCTGCGGGCACCGCCCGCTTACATGCGAGTGGGGGCGGTGATGCCGATCAGGTTCAGAGAGAGACGGAGAAGATCGCGGGTCGCGCGGGTCAGCTGAATGCGCGCAGCGCGTACGCCGGGCTCGTCAACCATGACTTTGCGCTCGTAATAGAACTTGTTGTATGCCTGAGCGAGATCTACGCTGTAGCGCGTGATCATCGAGGGCTCGCTGCGAACGAGCGCCGCCTTTGCAACTTCGGGGAACTGACCGAGCAGACGCACAACATCCTGCGCCTCGGGATCGGCGAGCGCCGAGTAATCCGGTTCCGCATCGCATTCACCCGCCTTGCGCAGAACGCTGCACGCGCGCGCGTGCGTGTACATGACGTACGGACCAGTCTCGCCATCAAAATTCAGCGCGCGATCCCACCAGAAATCAATGTCCTTGATCCGGTTGTTGTACAAAGCGAAGAATACCACCGCGCCAACGCCGATCTGCTTCGCCACTTCATCCTTGTTCTCCAGATCCGGACTCTTTTCCTCGATGATTGCCCGCGCCTTTTGAATCGACGTGTTCAGGAGGTCTTCGAGATATACGATGCGCCCCTCGCGCGTCGACAAAGTCTGTCCCTCAAAGGATACCATGCCGAAGGCAACGTGCTCGCACTTCGAATACCAGTCGTACCCCATCAGCTCCAGCACCTTGAACAGCTGGCGGAAATGCAGATCCTGCTGATAAGCCACCACATACAGCGACTTGTCGAAATGATACGTGTCCATGCGGTATTTTGCCGCCGCAAGATCTCGCGTGATGTACAGCGTTGCGCCGTCCGAACGGAGAATCAGTGCCGGCGGCATTCCGTAAGGCTCCAGATCCACAATCTGCGCGCCCTGATCTTCCTTCAGCAGCCCCTTTTCGCGCAGCGTGTCCACGATCGGCTGCATCTTGTCGTTGTAAAAGCTCTCGCCCGCGTAGGAATCGAACTTTACGCCCAGCATATCGTAAACGCGCTCCGCATCCTTGAGCGTGACCGATTTGAACCAGTTGAAAATCTCCAAAGCCTCCGGATCGCCGTCTTCAATGCGCTTGAACCAGTGGCGGCCTTCATCGTTCAAAGAAGGATTCTCCTTGGCTTCTGAATTGAAGCGCACGTAGAGCTTCACCATCTCGTCTACGCCGCCCTGCGCCACCGTGTCGTGATCGCCCCAGCGCTTGTACGCCGCGATCATCTTGCCGAACTGCGTGCCCCAGTCGCCCAGGTGATTGACGCCGACGGCGTTGTAGCCGAAGAACTTGTGCAGCTTGTAGAGAGAATTGCCGATCATCGTCGTCGACAGATGCCCGATATGGAAGCGCTTGGCGATGTTGATCGAGGAATAGTCGATCACGACCGTCTTGCCCTCGCCGGAATGATCGCTGCCGTAGGAATCGCCCTGCGAAAGCACCGCGGAAACGACCTTTTCGGCATACGTTGCGCGATCGATGAAGAAATTCAGATAACCCTTTACCGATTCGATCTTGCCGAGATAATCGGCGTGAATCGCGTCTTTGAGGGAATCGGCGATCATCATCGGGCTCTTGCGCAGAGATTTGGACAGCTTAAAGCACGGAAACGCATAATCGCCCATCGCGGCGTCCGGCGGAACCTCCAGACCGGTCGCAATCTCCTGAACGCCGAGCGGCTCGGAATCATAAACCGCCTTCAGCGCCGCGGCGATCTCTTCGGAAATGGCAAGTTTGAAATCCATTGTATTCACTCCTGAAAAACACATTTTACTCATTATAGCACGCCTGCGTAAACATCGCCAGTGTTTTTTCGCAGGCGGCGAAAAGATTACATTACCGTGCTGGTTGAGAATGTCGTTCCGTGGTATAATATTATAGAAGAAATTTTTTGGAAAAGCGCAGGGGAAAACGCGCTTTATGAGGTTTGATATGACGCAGCATAATCACGATTCCCATTATGACGAGAGCCAGATTCAGGTGCTCGAAGGTCTTGAAGCCGTTCGCCGCAGACCGGGCATGTATATCGGCTCGACGGATGAGCGCGGCCTGCATCATCTGGTATACGAGATCGTCGATAACGCGATCGACGAATCCCTCGCCGGCTATTGCGATCGCATTGAGGTCACGATTCATAAGGACGGCTCCATAACCGTTCAGGACAACGGGCGCGGCTTCCCAGTGGGCATTCACCCGAAGATGCATCGTCCGGCGGTTGAGGTGTGCCTTACGGTGCTGCACGCGGGCGGCAAGTTCGGCGGCGAGGGCTATAAGGTTTCCGGCGGATTGCACGGCGTGGGCGCGTCGGTCGTAAACGCGCTTTCGAAGCATCTGACGGTCACTGTCTATCAGGATGGAAAAATTTATCAGCAGGAATTCGAGCGCGGCAAGGTACTGTACGACCTGAAGGTGATCGGAGAAACCGAACGCACGGGCACGACGATCACGTTCCTGCCGGACGTAAAAACCGGCGAGGATCCGGAGCCCGGCGTTTTTGAAACCGGCGAATTCAGCTTCGATACGCTGAAGACGCGCTTCCGCGAGATGGCGTTTCTGAACAAGGGCATCCGCATCGACCTGAAGGATGAGCGCGTCGAGCCCGTGCGCGAGGAAATCTTCCATTACGAGGGCGGTATCGTTTCGTTCGTGGAGTACCTGAACAAAAATAAGGAAGTGCTGTTCCCGAAGCCGATTTACATCGAAGGGCTGAAAAACGGCTCGACCGTCGAAGTTGCGATGCAGTGGAACGACGGATTCAACGAGAATATCTTTTCGTTTGCGAACAATATCTATACGCCCGAGGGCGGCACGCATCTGGCGGGTTTCCGCAATGCGCTGACCCGCGTGATCAACGATTACGGCCGCCGCGTCGGCGCGATCAAGGCGACCGATCAGAACCTGACCGGCGACGACGTGCGCGAAGGTCTGGCGGCGATCGTGTCGGTGAAGCTGATTGAGCCGCAGTTCGAGGGACAGACGAAGACAAAGCTCGGCAATTCCGAGATTCGCCCGCTGGTGGATTCGCTGGTGAGCGACAAGCTTTCGACGTATTTCGAGGAAAATCCCTCCGCAGCGCGCGCGGTGCTGGACAAATGCCTTTCGGCGGCGAGAGCGCGCGAGGCGGCGCGCAAGGCGCGTGATCTGACCCGCAGAAAGACGGCGCTTGAATCCGCAGCGCTGCCCGGAAAGCTGGCGGATTGCTCCGAACGCGATCCTTCCAAATGCGAAATCTTCATCGTCGAGGGCGATTCCGCAGGCGGCAGCGCGAAGCAGGGGCGCGATCGCCATTTCCAGGCGATTCTCCCGCTGCGCGGCAAAATCCTGAACGTTGAAAAGACGCGCGAGGACAAGGCGCTCGGCAATGCGGAAATCAAGGCGATGATCACCGCGTTCGGCGCGGGTTTCGGAAAAACGTTTGACGAATCGAAGCTCCGCTATCACCGAATCGTTTGCATGACTGATGCGGACGTTGACGGCGCGCATATCCGCATTCTGCTGCTGACGTTCTTCTATCGATTCATGCCGCAGCTGATCGAGAAGGGATATGTCTATGCGGCGCAGCCGCCGCTGTATAAGGTTACGCGCGGCAAGTTTGAAAAATACGTATATTCGGATATTGAGCTTCAGAAAACGCTGGACGAGCTGGGGCGCGATTCCAAGCCCGACGTGCAGCGATACAAAGGTCTGGGCGAAATGAGCTATCAGCAGCTGTGGGACACCACGATGGATCCGACGAAGCGCAGCATGTACCGCGTGGAGATGAAGGATGCAATCGCCGCAGACGAGCTGTTTACGCTTTTGATGGGCGATAAGGTCGAGCCGCGCAAGGTGTTCATCGAGCAGAACGCGAAGCTGGTCGCGAATCTCGATATTTGATGAAACGGAGGATCATGAACCTTGATCGATGATAAGAATATCGGGCATTTGATGCCCCTGAATATCGAGGACGAACTGAAAACTTCGTTCATCTCCTATGCGATGGCGGTTATCGTCAGCCGTGCGCTGCCGGACGTGCGCGACGGCTTGAAGCCCGTTCACCGCAGAATCCTGTATTCGATGCAGGAGCTGGGCGTAACGCCCGATAAACCGTTCCGCAAATCGGCGCGTATCGTCGGCGATGTGCTCGGTAAATATCACCCGCACGGCGATTCCTCCGTTTACGATGCGATGGTGCGTCTGGCGCAGGATTTCGCGACGCATTATCCGCTGGTCGACGGTCAGGGCAACTTCGGCTCCGTCGACGGCGACGGAGCGGCGGCAATGCGTTATACCGAGGCGCGCCTTTCGAAGCTTTCGATGGAAATGGTGCGCGATCTCGATAAGGAGACGGTCGATTTCTATCCGAACTTCGATGAAACGCTGATGCAGCCGGCGGTGTTGCCCAGTCGCTTCCCGAACCTGCTGGTGAACGGTTCGTCCGGTATCGCGGTCGGCATGGCGACGAACATTCCGCCGCACAATCTGGGCGAAGTGATCGACGGCGTGGTTTGTATGCTGGATAACCCCGATTGCACGGTCGACGACCTGATGCAGTATATCAAGGGCCCGGATTTCCCGACCGGCGGCGTGATTCTCGGGCGGCGCGGCATTTACGACGCATACCACGAGGGGCGCGGCAGGATCATCGTTCGCGCCAAGAGCGAAATCGAGGAAATGCCCGGCAATCGCCAGAGAATCGTCGTAACGGAAATCCCGTACATGGTCAACAAGGCGAAGCTGATTGAAAAGATCGCCGATATGGTGCATGAAAAGACCGTCGAGGGCATTTCGGATATCCGCGACGAGTCCGACCGCGTGGGTATGCGCATCGTAATCGAACTAAAGCGCGATACGAATGCGAACGTCGTTTTGAATACGCTTTACAAGCACACGCAGATGCAGGACACGTTCGGCGCGATCATGCTGGCGCTGGTGGATGGAGAACCGAAGATTCTGTCGCTGAAGCAGATGATTCACCATTACATCGAACATCAGGAGGACGTGATTCGCCGCAGAACGAAATATGATCTCGACAAGGCGGAAGCGCGCAGCCACATTCTGGAAGGCCTGATGGTGGCGCTGGATCATATCGACGAGGTGATCGCGCTGATTCGCGCGTCCCGCACGGCGCAGGAAGCGCGCGAGGGCTTGATGAGCCGCTTCGGTCTGACCGAGAGGCAGGCACAGGCGATTTTGGATATGCGCCTGCAGCGCCTGACCGGTTTGGAGCGCGACAAGATCGAGGAGGAATATGCGGATTTGCAGAAGCAGATCGCCTATTTCCGCCAGGTGCTCGCGGACGAAAAGCTCGTGTTCGGCATTATTAAGGAAGAAATTCTCGAGATCAAGCGCAAATACGCCGATCCGCGCAAGACCGAAATCTCCGCGATGGAGGGCGAGATCGATATGCTCGACCTGATCGACGAGGAGGACATGGTCGTTACCATGACGCATTTCGGCTATGTCAAGCGCCTGCCGAAGACCACGTATCGCGCGCAGCGGCGCGGCGGCAAGGGCGTAATCGGCGCAACCACGCGCGAGGAGGACTTCGTCGAGCAGATGTACGTGACCTCGACGCACGATCCGATCATGTTCTTCACGAATCGTGGGCGCGTGTATCAGCTGAATTGCTACGAAATCCCCGAGGCGGGACGAACGGCGCGCGGTACGGCGATCGTCAATCTCCTCCAGCTCGATCCGGGCGAAAAGGTTACGGTAATGCTGCCGCTGCCGATGGAGAAGGTCGAGGGACATTACCTTGTGATGGCGACGAAGAAGGGCATAATCAAGCGCACGGCACTGAACGAATTTGTGAATCTGCGCAAATCGGGTCTGATTGCGCTGGTACTGCGCGAGGACGACGACCTGATCGGCGTTGCGCTCACGGACGGCAGCTACGAGATGCTGCTGGGCACGCGCGACGGCATGGCGATTCGCTTCCCCGAAACCGATATGCGTCCGATGGGCAGAAACGCGATGGGCGTAAAGGCGATCGAGCTGACGGACGACGACGAGGTTGTGGATATGTGTCCGGTATTTCCGGATATGAAGGTATTGTCGATTACCGAAAACGGCTACGGCAAGCGCACGGAGATCGACGAATACCGTGTTCAGAGCCGCGGCGGCAAGGGTATCAAGGCGATGAATCTGACCGCGAAGACCGGTCTGTTCACCTGCCAGCTGCTCGTGCATGAGGACGAGGACATCATCCTGATTACCGATGACGGAACCGTGATTCGTATGCCGGTCGCGGGCATCTCGGTGCTCGGCAGAAACACGCAGGGCGTGCGTCTGATGCGCGTGGACGAGGGCAGTAAGGTGGTCTGCGTCGCGCGAACCGAAGCGGACGAGGAGGAGCCGGAAGAGGCGGAAACGCCTGCGGAATCGGAAATCCCGAATCTCGAATCGGATGAAGAAATTTAAGCAAATGGCGGCGGCTTCTTTGAGGGGAGCCGCTGCTTTTTGAATGTCACAAATTTTCCGCGTTTTTGGGCATAATCGCCGGAACGCTTGACAAAAGCATTTGAAACGATTACATTTATAATCAGAAAATTGTCGAAATTTAGCACTGTAAAGGGGAATTCGGGCATGAGACATACGGCGATTACGGCGCATTCCGGATGTGAAGGCACGCTGCGCGATTCGTTCGAGGGCATCGAGCGCGGCATTGCGTTGGGCGCGGAATGCGTGGAAGTGGACGTTCAGATGGACGCGGCGGGCACGCTGCGCCTGTCCCACGATGCGCGGGCGGATTATTCGGGCGCAGAGACGCTCGAAAAGGCGTTTGCGCGAATCGCGGACGCGGGGATCAGCGTAAACTGCGATCTGAAAGCGCCGCGTGTGATTTATCCGGTACTGGAAATGGCGAAAAGATACGGATTGACCGGCGGGCAGCTGATCTTCTCCGGATCGGTTTCGTGTGATCTGCTGGCGGCGGATCCGGAAATTTCGCGGCAGGCGCGCGTATTTTTGAACGGCGAAGAGATTGCGAAGTATTTCTATTCGGGCGAAGCGGAGGATTTTGCGCGGGCGCTGCGTTCGCCGTGGAGCATTCTGCACGAGCGCTATGCGGAAATCCTGGACGATCGCATTCCTCAAATCGCGGCGGCGGCAAAGAGCGTCGGCGCTGCGGCAATCAATTTGCCGTTTAGGAATTTGACGCACGAGCATATCGCGCGCTTCCGCGCGTGCGGCGCCGAGCTTTCGCTGTGGACGGTGAATGAAGAGGAAGATATGCGCAGGCTTTTGCGCGAGGATTTGATCAGCATGACGACCTTGAATGTGCGCAGGGCGATGGAAGTTCGCGCGGAGATTCAGAAATAAGGGGGAGAAGCCATGAATGCGTATGATATTATGATCGTCGGCCAGCTTTCGCTGGACGTCAATACCGATTTCGGCGGCAGAACCGAGCGCGTAATCGGCGGTGCGGTGCTGTGCTCCGGCTTTGCGGCGGATGCGTCGGGCGCGAAGGTCGCGGTGCTGGCGAAGGGCAATCGCACGGTCGCGGATCCTGTGAAGGAATTTGAGCGCAAACCGAACATCGCCGTGTTTCCGGTGGACAGCGCGAATTGCACGTCGATCTCGAATACGTATTTGACCGCCGATCGCGAAAAGCGCATCTGTAAAGCAATCAGCCATATCGATCCCTATCGTCCGGAGGATTTACCGGACGCGGGCGCGTCGATCTATCACCTCGCGGGACTGATGGTCGGCGATATCGGCGAGGACATGATCGAAGCGACGGCAAAGCGCGGAATGTGCGCGGTGGACGTCCAATGCCTGCTGCGGCGCGACGAAGGCGGCGCGATGCTGTTCCGCGATTGGGAATTGAAGAAGCAGTATCTGCCGATGATTCGCTTCCTGAAGACCGATGCGGCGGAGGCGGAAATTCTTACCGGCAGCACCGATCGGCGCGAAGCGGCGAAGATGCTCTATGATTGGGGCGCAAAGGAGATCATGATCACCCACAACACCGAGGCAATCATTTACGACGGAAAGCAGATTTACGCCTGCCCGCTGAAGCCGAGAAACCTCACCGGACGTACCGGACGCGGGGATACCACGTTCGCAGGCTATCTTGCCAAGCGCCTGCACTGCGGCATCGAGGAATCGCTTCAATACGCCGCGGCGTTGGTTTCACTGAAGATGGAAACGCCCGGGCCGTTCATGGGCACGGAGGCGGACGTTCAGGAATACATTCGCAAATTCTATTGAGGGGATTTTTATGACGGAAGAGGAACGGATTTTTGCGGGCAAGCTGTATGCGCCCGGCGCGCCCGAGCTGGTGGCAATGAAGCGCAAGGGGCATCGCCTGAGTCAGGAATTCAACAATCTCTATGAGGATGATCCCAGAAGACCCGAAATTCTGAAGGAACTTCTGGACGCAATCGGCGAAGGCACGTTTATGCATGGACCGATTCGCTTTCATTACGGCAATCACACGAAAATCGGCGCTCGCTGCTTTGTGAACGTGAATTTCACCGTTCAGGACGATGCGCGCGTGACCATCGGGGATGATTGCAATTTCGACCCGAACGTTACGATCGTCACGCCGATGCATCCGATGCTGCCCGAGGAGCGGCGCGGCATCAAATGTGAAGACGGCGTGGAACGGCATCTTTGCTATGCAAAGCCGGTTATAATTGGAAACGATTGCTGGTTCGGCGCGAATGTGGTCGTCTGTCCGGGCGTAACGATCGGCGAAGGCTGCGTAATCGGCGCGGGCAGCGTTGTAACGAGGGATATTCCGGCAAATACCTTTGCCGCGGGCGTGCCCGCAAGCGTGATTCGCCCGATCACGGAAAAGGATTCGATTCGGAATCTGTTTGAAGAATTGCATTAAGGCAACACCGCACAACTCGGCGGCGCGTCCGGCGATGTCTTTTCCGCCATCTGCGGCATGCAAATTCCTCGATTTACCGCCAGTAAACCTTCGAAATTTGCATTTGCATCTGACGAAAAATCCATTCGCCAGCCGACCGCCTCATTTGTGCGGTGTTACCTTAAAATATTCCCGCCGGACGGCTGAATTGCGAATGTCCGGCGGGAATTATATTTGACGGGCATGGAAAAGCCGCGGCGGAATTTTGTCGCGGCTTGATTTGGATGTATCAGTTCTTTTCCCACGCCTTTTCCTTCAGGTTCGTGTAGATGTATACGACCGCGGAAACGGACGAGAACAGGAAGATCAGCACGGAGATTGCGGCGGCAAGTTCGTAATTCCGGCTGGAGAATTGCTTTCTCAGGTAAACGCCGAGCATCATCGGATGGTTCGCGCCGATCAGATACGGCGTCGTGAACGAGGAGATGTTGCTCATGAATACAAATGTGGCGGCGATCATCACGTCGCCGATCGACAGCGGAAGAATCATTTTGAAGAAGATTCTCAGCTTGCCTGCGCCGACGTCGCGCGCGCTTTCGACGATCGAGGTTGAAATGCCGGAGAGCGCCGCGGTAATGATCATGGTGGCGAACGGAATGTTAAACCAGAGGTTCATCAGGATAATGCCCTTTGCGTTATAGAGCAATCCGGGCTTGAAATCATACAGGAAGCTCGATTCCGGCAGCAGCAGCGACAGCCTGTTCAGAAGACCGGAATCGCTGATGACGATCTTCATTGCGTAAACGGCGACAAGACCGGGAATGAAGCGCGGCAGCAGATAGAGCGTTCCGATGAATTTCGCGATTTTGCCGTTCGAGAAGCGCAGGTACAGCGCCAGCAGATAGCTGATTGCAATCGCGAAGACGACGGTAAGACACGTAATCCAGAACGTGTACCACACGTGCGCGCGGGCAAGCTTGTTTGTGAACAGGTAGACGTAGTTCGAGAATGTGAACGCGCCCGTTTTGCTGTCCATGAAGCTTTTGATGATCGTGTTGATGATCGGGTAGATGACGATACCCACGGCGATGAGAAGCGCTGGAGCGAGCATCCCCACTATGATTAATCCGGTCTTCCATTTACTCTTTCGGGCGAGCATGATCCACGCTTCCTTTCATGGATATTTTTTCGTTTCCGGAGCGCCCGAGGGCGCTCCGGGGTGAATGTCTGATGAGTGTGAATTACAGCGGCAGGATTTCTTCCATCCAGCGCTGATAAAGGTTTTCCTTCCAGAGGTTGCCGATGGAGATGAAGTTGTAATTGCCGAGCGTGGAGACGAGCTCCTTCTGATCGGAATCGATAGAATTCGCATCGATGACCGGAATCGCCTTCATGTTTTCCAGGCAGATCTTCTGTCCTTCGGGGCTGATGACGAAGGAAATGAAATCGTACGCACCGTCAACATTCGAGCCGATGGACGGAATGCCGAAGGAAACGTCGCTGCCGGTCAGCGGGGTGTCGTCCAGCTGGTACATACGGGTCGTCTCCGGGAGCGTGCCGTTGGAAACGTTGGTCAGAATCTGATCCGCCCACGCGGGGATCATGTCGACCTCGTGGTTGATCAAAAGATCCAGCGTGCCCTGATTCTTGTTCGGATACAGGACGTTGCCGCCGGAGGTGTACAGGAACGGATGAATCTTTACCAGCCACTCAAGACCGGGGCCCCAGTATTCCGCCCACTTTTCATCATTGCTGGTCTTCGCAGCCGGATCTTCAATGAAGCGATAGACCGCGGACTGAACAAAGGAGCTGCCCGCGCCGCCGGTATCCGGCTCGTTGTAAGCGAAGCGCCCCGGATGCGCCTCGATCCACGCGGCGAGCTCGTCCCAGGTGTGGGGCAGCTCTTCCGCCGGAATGCGATCGGCGTCATACGCGAAAACGACGGTGGTGCAGCGATAGGGCACCAGCTTGTTCGGGAAGATCGAAGGGGTTACAGTGAGATTCTCGTAGCCGACGATCTTCGAGGTGTCCAGTTCGATGAACAAGTCCTCGGACGTCGCCTCATCCACATAGCCCTGGAAGCTGGAGGTGTTGTCGGCGATCAGGTCAAAGGAGGTGTTGGTCTGATTGGTCAGGTACGCGGACGCGATGCGCGAGCCCAGGCCCTCGTCGCCCGTGCCGGAGAGGATGAACTGCGTAACCGCGGTGAATTTGGATTCAGGGCGGGCGTTGTACGCGTCGCACAGCGCGGTGAACAGGTCGCCGACGTTCTGTGAGCCGCTGGTCCAGATCGTGACGGTGGGCTTTTCATCCGCCAGCGCGAAGCTCGCGCAGCCGAGAATCATCAGCGCAGCCATCAGGAGAGACAGGAATTTCTTCATGTTGATTACCTCCTAGCTTATTTAATTTAGACCGCTTGCGGCCATAAATTCCGCTTATTTCCCGCTCGTTTCGTATTCCTGAGAGCGGGTGAATGACATCGCGACCGGATCGCCGCGGTGATACGCCTTGGATTCCTCGTCCGAGATGAAGGTTTTTACGATGCCATAGTCGGTATCCATCGTCATTTCGACATAGTGACCCAACATCATGACCGTGCGGACATAGCCGTCCAGTTCGCCGCCGGTGCCGGGACGGACGCGGACGTTCTCCGGACGTACTGCGAGCGTCTTATTGCCTTCGAGCTTCAGGAAGTTCATTTCGCCGATGAAGTCCGCGACGTAGCGGCTGACCGGACGATCGTAAATTTCGCTGGGCGAGCCGATCTGTTCGATCGTGCCCTTGTTCATGACGATTACGCGGTCGGAAAGCGCCATCGCTTCCTCCTGATCGTGGGTAACGAATACGACGGTGATGTTCAGATCGGTCTGGATCTTGCGGAGCTCTTCGCGCATCTGCTGGCGGATTTTCGCGTCCAGCGCGGAAAAAGGCTCGTCCAGCAGCAATACCTCGGGTCTGAGAAGCAGGCTGCGCGCAATCGCGATGCGCTGCTGCTGACCGCCGGACATCTGTCCGGGATACTTTTTCTCCGTGCCGGGCATCTTGATCAGCTCCAGCATCTGCGCAATGCGCTCGCGGCGTTCGGCGCGCGGAACCTTGCGGAGTTTCAAGCCGAACTCCATGTTGTCGTATACCGTCATGTGCGGCCAGAGGTTATAGCTCTGGAATACCATGGCGGTCGGGCGCTTTTCCGGCGGCATGGCGATGATGGATTTGCCGTTGATCAGAATATCGCCCTCGTTCAAGTCGATGAATCCGCCGATCGTGCGCAGAATGGTGGTTTTGCCGCAGCCGGACGGGCCGAGCAGCGTTACCAGCTCGCCTTCGGAAACTGAAAGATTGACATTTTTCACGCCGTCGCCGTTTGAATAGAGCTTCGTCATATTGACGATTTCAAGTTTTGCGTTTGCCAAGGTCGTTCCTCCTCAATTCAAAGTGTCGATTTCGCGCATCAGCCCATCTTGAAGCCCTTTGCGAGCGTGTCCGCGCCGATGTATTTGCGCATCAGAATCAAAAGCAAGAGGTTTGGAATTACGATGATCAATGCGAATACCGCGCCCGCCGTCGCCGGGAAATCGAGAATGACGCCGTACATCTCGGTCATCATCGTGCGGAAATTCGGAAGACCGACCATCAGCGTGCCCACGCTTTCGCCGAGGGAGCCGATGAACGCGTACATCGCGGCGACCGCAATGCCCGGCCATGCGATCGGGAGCGTGACGTGGAAAAACGTGCGGATCGGGCCGGCGCCCGCGTCGCGCGCCGCTTCCTCCTGGTGCCGCGGAACGCTTCTGAACGCGCCCGCCGGCAGCCAGATCATCTGCATCATCGTGCCCAGCATATGAATCAGAAGAACGCCCAGGAACGTGCCCATCAGACCAATCTTGTAATAGATGATACCGATCGAGGTATACATACCGATCTTCGGGAACGCGTTGCCGATCAGGAACAGCAGCATGATGAATTTTCTGCCCCTGAATTTGAAGCGCGCCAGCACGTACGCCGCGGGAATGCAGATAATCAGCGCCAGAATCGTGGATGCGAATGCGAACAGGAAGGAGTTCACGATCGCCTCAACCACCGTCGGCTGATTCATTACGTATTCCCACCAGCGGAAACCGAATTCCGTCGGGAAAATGGACGGGAAATTGTAGGTGTTCGCGAATGCCAGCGTGAACATATAGAGCAGAGGGCCATAGAAAAAGAGCATGAACACGAGCAGAATCAGAATTCCGCTCGCGCGCTTTTTGCCCAGCGAGCGAACGACGCTCCGGGGTTTCATCGCGTTGAACAATGTCATTCTGTCACCTCATCCCGATAATCGGTTGCGCGGAAGGTTTGCCACACCAACTGGAATCATTATAACCCCTGATGGATAATATGTCAATAGAATTTACGTTCAAATGAATAAGTGTATCAAAAATCGCTAAATTTGAGTATATTATAAAGCCTATAAACGAATTACATTGAGAAATAAGCAACTTTTGAGGAGACGGACTTAACAAAGCTTGCGCGGGATGCGCGTATGGTTTATAATGAAAAAGGAATGAAAAGGGGGCGAGGGAATGCGGATTTGGAAAACGCTGGTCTGCACGCTGATTGCGGCGATGCTGGCAGGCACGGCGCTGGCGGAGCTTACGGAGATGAACCATTACGTGGTCAAGGCGGACGTGCGCGCGTACATGACGGACGAGGATCTCGAATTCTACAAAAAGGCGATCGACGCGATTCTGGCACGCGAAAAGGAGGTGCGCCTGAGCGACGATTACGATGCGAATCTCCGCGTGCTGGGCGCGCTTTCGAACAATCCGATTTATTTCGTGGTCGAAAAGGAAGAATTCAATTCGAAACATACGAAGCTTCGCTTCAAATATGCGTATTCCGAATCCGAGCAGGCGGAAAAAATTGCATATATGGATGAAGAAATGCTGAAGATGATCAACGGCGCGATTCAGCCGGGTATGAACGAGCTGGAGCAGGCGCTGGTGATGTATCAGGCGGTTGTTGCGCGAATCGACTACGATTATGAATGGCTCGACGCGCTGAATACGTCGGACGATAAATTCCTGTTTCCGCAGATCGAGATTTATCAGGCGCTTTCGACCGGCAAGGGTGTTTGCCATTCATATACCTTCCTATATGAATACGCGCTTCAGCAGCTGGGCGTCGAATGCCTGCGCTATATCGGGAACACGACCGGCGATCCCGACGACGGGCATATGTGGCCGGTGGTTCGCATCGACGGGGAATATTATCAGTGCGACCCGACGTGGGACGATCAGGGGGAGACGGCGTCGCTTCAGTATTTCGGCATGAGCGATTCGGAGCGGCTTGAATCCGGCGTCGAGGGCTTTGAATTCAGCCTTGACAGCGCTTACGGCGAGGTAAAATGCGATTCAGAGGATCTGAAGCCGCTGCATCAGGCGATGGCGTTCGCGCTTTCCGGCGATCATTCGGCGATCCTTTATGATTCGTTCGGCACGGAAATCGGGGAATTTGACACGGAAACGCACGGGTTCAGCGCAAAATAATGCGTTTGCCATAAAAAACACATGACCGCGCTCTGCGGACAGAGCGCGGCTTTTCTATGCAATTTTAGGCTGAAATGAGCGCGAAACACGGCTGTGTGACCGCGGTAGACGGACAAAATAGAAGAATATTCGAAAAGAAATGCGTATAGTTATGCGCTTAATGAATGGCGATGAAAACAGAGAGATGCATAAATGCAAAAACCCGCATATTTACCGTGTTTTGTGGCGGAAAATGCAATTATACGAGTTAAAAATTCGTGAAGTGCATTTACAAGTGAGAAATCATGCGATATAATAGCTCCATTACCGAGAGGCGGGTGATTTCTGGTGGCGAGGTTTATCGTAAAGAGAGTGCTTGCCGCGATGCTGACGCTGTTGATCATCGCGACGATCACATTCTTCCTGATGAATATGATTCCGGGCGGACCGTTCAATACCGAGCGCGCAAGCGCGAAGACGGTGGAAATGATGGAGGCGAAATACGGTCTGGATAAGCCGCTGCTGGAGCAGTTCGGAATGTACATGAAGCGCCTGATCCGGTTCGACCTGGGCGACAGCTACAAGCGAATCGGCTTCACGGTCAATCAGATTCTGGGCGAGAAATTCCCGATTTCGGCGGGCGTCGGCGGCGTGGCGATTGCGCTGGCGGTGCTGATCGGCGTTCCGGCGGGCGTGCTGGCGGCGTTTAAGCACAACAAGCCGACCGATCGAATTGTGATGCTGATTGCGAACCTGGGCATTGCGGTGCCAAATTTCGTGATGGCGACGGCGCTGCTTTTCCTGTTCGGCGTAAAGCTCGGGTGGCTGCCGACATTGGGACTGAAGAGCTGGAAGCATTACATCATGCCGGCGCTGGCGCTGGCGTTCAATCCGATGTGCTATATCGCACGCCTGATGCGTTCGAGTATGCTGGACGTTCTGAAGCAGGACTACATCAAAACCAGCCGCGCGAAAGGCCTGTCCGAAAAGACGGTGCTTTTCAAGCACGCGATGCGAAACGCGATTCTGCCGGTGGTTACGTATTTAGGGCCGCTCGCGGCGGGCATTCTGACCGGCGGCTTCGTAATCGAAAAGATTTTCACGATTCCGGGCATGGGCAAATTCTTCGTTGAATCCATCAATAACCGCGATTATCCGCTGATCATGGGCGTTACGGTGTTCTATTCGGCGCTCCTGGTTTTGATGAATCTGGTGGTCGATCTACTGTACGGCATCATTGATCCGAGAATCAAGTATGAATAAGGAGGCGGGAACATGAGCGAAGAAAAGAAAGTCAATCTCCCGCCGAAAATGCCCATCGACCCGTTTCGAATCAAGCTTACGCCGGAAATGATGCTGCCGGCGGACAAGGAGGAGCGCGAGCAGCTGATTCAGATGCGCGAATCCACGACCTACTGGAAGGACGCGATGCGCCGGCTGCGCGCGAACAAGGTGGCGATGATCAGCATCGCGGTGATCGTTGTAATTTTCCTGTTCGCATTCGTGGGGCCTTTGTTCATGCCGTATTCGTATGACGAGCAGATTCGCGGCCATGAGCGCCTTGCGCCGATCATTTCGGGCGAATACTTTCATCCATTCGGAACGGACAATCTGGGACGCGATCTCTGCGTTCGTGTAATGATCGGAACGCGGATTTCGCTGGTCATCGGCGTGGTGTCGACGCTGTTTATCGTGATTATCGGAACGGTTTACGGCGCGATTTCCGGTTTCGCCGGCGGCGTTACGGACAATATTATGATGCGCATCTGCGAAATTATCTATTCGATTCCGACGGTGCTGATCATCATTCTTCTGAACATCGTCCTGAAGCAGCCGCTTCAGAATCTGTTCGACGCGGGCAAATTCGGAGCGTTCCGAACGGTCGGAACGGGTCTGATCTGCATTTTCATTACGTTCGCGCTTTTGTACTGGGTCAGCATGGCGCGCATGGTGCGCGGCGAAATTCTGGCGCTCAAGAATTCCGAATACGTGACCGCGTCGCGCGCGCTGGGCGGCAAGGGCGGCCGGATTATCAAAAAGCATCTGGTTCCGAACTGCATCGGTACCGTGGTGGTCACGACAACGTTCCAGATTCCGTCTTCGATCTTTACGGAATCGTTCCTGAGCTTTATCGGCCTTGGCGTAAGTGCGCCGATGGCGTCGCTGGGTTCGCTGGTCAACGACGCGCTGAACGGCTTTCAGACCGCGCCGTATCGCCTGTTCATTCCGGCGGCGGTGCTGGCGCTGATCATTCTGGCGATGAATCAGCTGGGCGACGGTCTGCGCGATGCGCTCGACCCAAAGATGCGCACCTGACGGAAGGGGGAAAGGAAAATGAGCAATCATCTTCTTGAAATCGACGATCTGCACGTATCCTTCTTCACCCCGGCGGGCGAGGTCAAGGCGGTCAACGGCGTGAGCTACACGCTGGATCAGGGAAAGGTGCTGGGCATCGTCGGCGAATCCGGCAGCGGCAAGAGCGTTTCGGTCAACGCCACGATGCAGCTGCTGGTGCATCCCGGGCGCGTAACCGGCGGCAGCATTCATTTCAATGGCGAGGACGTCGTGAATATGCCGCTGAAGCGAATGCAGCAGATTCGTGGCAAAGACATCGGCATGATCTTTCAGGATCCGATGACGAGCCTGAATCCGGTCTATACCGTAGGCAATCAGCTGATGGAAACGCTGCGGCGGCATACGAATATGAACCGCGCCGAAGCGCGCGCACGTTCGATCGAAATGCTGAAGCTGGTGGGCATCAACAATCCCGAACAGCGCATGAAGCAGTATCCGCACGAGTTTTCCGGCGGCATGCGGCAGCGCGCGATGATCGCGATGACGCTCTTGTGCAATCCCAAGCTCCTGATCGCGGACGAGCCGACGACGGCGCTGGACGTGACCATTCAGGCGCAGATTCTGGAGCTGATGAAGGA
>OLPR01000937.1_pt1 | contig 25108 bp, 27 predicted proteins | sample 1672761 | NCBI WGS metagenome assembly OLPR01 (sample SAMEA3136721, study PRJEB25190) | human gut metagenome | biome: human gut; feature: human-associated habitat; material: faeces | place: Austria | collected 2013 | reverse complement strand
TAATAACCTGCGTGTACGTGCAGGCGCACACGTGTATATAATAACAGGCGCACGTGTACATGGGCGTATAGATAATAACGGGCGTGCACGTGCAGGTACAGGCGTATATGAACATCTTATACGTGCGTGTGTACGGGTGCGCGATATAGGTGTACGGGTGCGCGCGGATGTACCTTATATACGTGCGGGCGGGCGTGTGTACCTTACTCATATAGGCGAATGTTAAAAAACTGTTAAACACGGGTTTTATCTTGGCAGTCTCGCACGTAATGCGTACTGTTGTGCAAAACGAATTTTAGACATGAAACAAGAACCAAATAAACCACAAGAAATTGATTATGTTTATCGTTCGGGACAACGAACTAAACAAAAACAAGATATTAAACCTAGTAAGCTTAAAATTGGAGCTTTAGGACTTGATGCTATTGTTAAACCAAATAAATAACTAACATGATTAGAATTGAAAGTGACAAAATGTCGTATGACATTCTAGTACCGACCGAATTTGAAGAGATTAAACGGGAAGATTTAGAGAAACTTCTTGAAGGTATTGTAGTTCCTCAATACTATGCTGTTGTTGCTCTTATTTATAAAGAGCGTTTATACGGAGTAGTTAGCAACGTAAAGAACAATAAAACAAGTATGGTTAAATGTATACCTGTTCTTGCAAAACTTCATGAAGGAGATACTAACGCTAATGGTTGCGAAGTTATGGATAGACTTATTATTCCTGCTGCAAATCTTGAACGGTCTGTTCTTATCAATATTCCACAGAATGTTCTAGACCCTACTACTGTAGGTCGTTATTGTAATTCTGATGAAGAACTTTCTAGAGCTATTATTACAGGAGCTTATTTTAACGATGGTAGTTGTTCTGACTTCAAAGCTAAAGAACTTGCTCCTGATTGTTACTTTATAGATTTTCGTATGATTCCTGTAAACGATATTGCAGGAGGTTATAAAAAAGATATTACTCCCAAATGTCCGTTTAGAGTTCCAAAAGAACCTATGGTTGCTGATGGAGAACAATCTGGACTTGCGAATTAAAATTATCTGTTATTAGTTTTAAAGATGAAGCAATAGAAGTTGTGATACTGCTTTTATCCATACCCTCTACGGGGGAACGAAATCGACCGGCACATCTAAATCGTCATAATTTTCTATTGCTTCTTAACTTATAATAATGATATGGAATTTAAAGTACCAAAACCTAAGAGACAACCTTTGAGTTCTGAATTAGATGATGATTATGTTTTAATATATAAAGATGTTGATAATATTCTTGATGATATTGATTTTGTTGTTGATGATGATAGAATATTATGTAAAACTATTATTGATTCTTTAGAAAAAGAAGCTGCTGCTCAATTACTTGCTGGTAAATGTGTTCAATTGCCTTATATTGGGAATATTCGTAGAAGTCCTATTAAGATGGCTCTTATAAAACATTATAAAGATTTTAAAGAGAAACGTTCTCAACTATCTCGTGAAGATTATGTAGCTTACTGTAAGAAGGTGATGAGACAAGAGAAGATAGACTTACAGAATGCTGAAATACATAAGCGAAAGATAAATGCGTTTAGAAAGAAGAATTTAAAGATATGGATGGAGAAGAAAAAAGCATTCGGAGATGCTTATGCTAATGTTTATCTTTATGTATTAAGATATTGGACGGCAGTTGATTTTGATTGGGATGTAGAACTTGCTTATCAAGAAAATGTAGGAAATGGCTAACAAAATTAGAGTAGATAAACTATTGACTGTTGATGATACAGGAATGCCTAAAGCCCCGGATATTAGACAGATTTTAGATAAGGATGTTCAATTACTTTGGCTTAGAGATAAAACTAAAGATAAATCTCAATATATTAAAGAAGTTGGAGTTATTTATTATCTTGCAGACCCAAAAGGACCTTGTAAACAAGAAGGACTTAGCGATAATGAAGCTATTAAAAAAGCTATTGAAAATTTCGATTTACCTGCTAATTATAAACCAGATTTATTAGTATGGAAACTTGCTAAACGTTATTACGAAGCTGAAATAACTGTTGCTGGAGCTGCCGTCGAAACACTTCTTAGAAGTATTCATAATGTTGTATTAGCTGCTAATAAAATGAATGAAATGCTTACTGATAAACTTAATGGAGAATTAAGTATTGAAGATAGTAATACTGTAATAGGTATTATGGATAATCTTAATAAGAAAACTGCTGAATTACCTAATATTATGAAAGCACTTAATACTGCAAAAGAAAATCTACTTTACGAAGAAGAACAACAAACTGCTCGTGGAGGTGTTACAATATTAAGTTCTATGACGGAGGAATAGTATTATGGAATTGAGAGATAAACGATATAATGATGTGCGTCTTATATTCGACGAACCTCAACATAAATATACTGATACATTAGGAAATTCATACATTTCTACCACTACCATATTGCATACCTACCAACCTAAGTTTGATAAAACTTATTGGCTTAAAAAGAAAGCTAAAGAACTTGGTATAAGTGAAAAGAAACTTGAAGCACAATGGGATACTATTCGCGATGAAGCTTGCGAACGTGGTTCTAATACTCATAATGGTTTGGAAGATGGTATAAAAGGTGGAAGTCAATTTAAGAAAGCTATTCAATATCTAGATGAACGTTCAGATGGACAAATGATTACAATTGCTGATATTCCTACAATACTTGGTAACTATAAGATATTAGATGTTGATGAGTTTGAAGAATTAACCGAACATAAGTATCCCGAAATATATGATGTATTTAGACAATATACAAATGCTGGTTATCAGATTTATGCTGAAATTGGAATGTTTCTTTTAGATTGGTTAGTCAGTGGAACTATTGATGTTCTTCTTCTTAGAGAAGATAGAATGGTTATAGGAGATTGGAAAACTAATCGTGGAGGACTTAAATTTGAGTCTGGATACTTCAAAAAAGATAAAAGACAAAAACCTGCTCAACTTACAAGTGATTGGGTAACTAAAGATGAAACTTTGCTTGCGCCTGTTAATAACCTTCCAAATTGTAATGGTTCTATATATAATCTACAACTTAGTATGTATGCTTATGCTGTAGAATTTATTCTAGGTATTCCTTGTGTTGGAATGTGGCTTTGTCATATTGATTCTGATTTTGAATTGAATGAGTATGGACAACCTAAACGTTTTCCTGACGGTCTTTATCATATTAAAGAGAATCCTAAAGAGAAAACAACATTCCATGTTATGCCTTATCGAAAACAAGAAATTGAACTAATACTTAATGATAGACGTATGCAGCTTGAAGCTGGTGCTGTTAATACACAATTTAAACTTGATTTATAATGAAGAATTTATTTTATAAAGTATTTGCAGGTATTAGTATTATATTTATATTTGGTGCTGTATTTAATGAATGTACTAATGATAAAACTACTTTACCTATAAAAGAAATTGTATATGTTCCTACTCCTGATTCTATGACTATTCAAGAAGTTGTTTATCTTAAAGAAGAACTTCGTAGATGTCAAGATAGTCTTAGGATTATTCGTACTGATAGTACAATGAGTTCTGAATTATTTGTTGCTAAGTATAAACTTGAACGTATTCGTTATTATAATGATATAGCAGGTAAAGGCAACAACATAAAATTTTTAAGAGGATGGATTAATAGAGTTCTTAATGAATAAGATATTATGGATTTTAATAGTAATGTTAAAGACGACAAAAATATGAATGGTAAACGGAAATTATTTTTCAAAGATGATTATCGTCGTCCTAGAAAAGTTATTCGTATTCATATTGAATCTGGCGAAAAGAAAGAATATGCCAGTGCGTATTGGGCTGCTGAATCTATTGTAACTACTAGTACTGATATACGAGTTGTATGCGATAGAAATGAAGGTCTTAAACGACCACAATTTCAAAGACGAGGTTATTATTTTATTTGGGGAGATTAAATTATGAAGAAATTCCTTATAAAGATAGAGTTGCTAATTAGTAACTCTATTGCTGTTTTAGGAGCTGATGGATTGGCTCATTTATTAGTATGTATGATGTTAACTATGGTATTAGTTCCATTTATTAACTTATGGTTGGCAATACTAATTGTATTATGTATTGGAATTGGAAAAGAACTGTATGACAAGTTTGCAAAGAAGACAGAGTTTTCTACCAAAGATTTAATATGTGATGTTATTGGCATTATATTTGGTCTTTGCTTTGTAGCTTTTTATGCTATTAAATGATAGATTATGGCTGAATTTATTAAAGCTTATAAGAAATTAGAAGTAGCGGAAGGTGGATATGTAACGGATAAAGATGATTCTGGCGGAGAAACTTATAAAGGAGTTTCTCGTAAAGCTAATCCTAATTGGATAGGTTGGATTATATTAGACGATTTGAAGAAACATCATCCTAAAACTTTTGCAGCTATTGCTAAGAAAACTCCACAGCTTGAAAATGCTGTTCAAGACTTATATAAAAAGAACTATTGGAACTGCTTTAATCTTGATAATTTTAAAAGTCAAGAAGTTGCAGAACAGTTATTTGATATGAATGTTAATGCTGGACAACGTACTGCTATAAAATGCGCTCAAAGAATTGTTAATATTCCGCAAGACGGTAAATGGACAAAAGAACTTGAGAACATTCTTGCTGATATTAAGTAATATGCTAAAATACGGGTTTCTAATAATCAATAACTAATTCGATAAAGATATGAAGAAGATATTAATAATACAAGTAATCATAGCGTTGATTACTGTTTATGAAGTGAGATTAATTAATAAAATAAGTAGTAGTATTAGTGAACTTACTCGGTTAACAAATGTAGATAGTGTTATTAATAGAGTCCGAATTGATTCTATCGAATTAGTTATTACTCAAAAAGATAGTACAATTGTTAATATTAAAAATACTATTGAAGATGAAGTTAAAGAAGCTAATAGTCTTAATGACAGTGCTAGTTTGGAATTGTTTGAACGGCTGGTGTCAAACTGAATCTCCACATCCCCTACGGGGGAACGACACAATAGTAAATGTCAGAATTGACTTAATTCGTAAAGCTAATGTTAAGTTGATTGAACATAAACATTGTCCTGACATTATTAATGCTAAAGATACAATTATTAAACTAGAGAGACTTAAATATAATACTCTTGATAGTTTATATAAAGTAGAACTTAGTAAATATTATAATAATGTTCAGATGTTACAGAAACAAATTAATTCTACTAAACGTAGAAACAAGATATTAGGCGGTACTGCTATTGGTAGTATCGCCGTTCTTGTTTTAACTCTATTGATAAAATAAGATATGGCTAATAAAGAAGTTTATCCATTTCGTGAATTTTTAGAAGAAGATAAGAGTCGATATAAAACTGCTACTGAAGCAGGATATTATGACCCTCATAATAATTTTCTTATAGGAGATAGCGGTGGATTTCTTATGAATATTAGACCTGGACGTTTTGTTAATACTAATCTATTTACAGTAATGGCTGATACTTATCTACGAGAAGGTAAGTATACTAATTATAAACCAGATAGTATTCCACATAGACAACTTCGTAGAAGAGAATGTGATAGACGTAAAAATGGTTTTGATGCGCCATGTTGGCTTAACGAATACGGAAAGATAGAAGATATTCATATTACAGGAGATTATTATAATTATCTTAATTATACTCGTATGGAACTTACTGATGATAGTACTTTAGTTGTCGGTAAGAATGTATCTACTGCTGAAAAGAAGTACGCTTTTCCTAAATTTATTGACGCTCAATATTGGACACATAATGTACTTCAATTTGCTAAAGATAATGGTTTTCATATTATCATTGTTAAAACTCGTCGTGGTGGATTTTCTTATATGATGGCAGCTAGAGCTAGCAATGCTGTTAATCTTAGAAAACATAAAGTATTTATTAATGTAGCTGCTGATAAGAAATATCTTACTAAAAAAGGAGGACTTACAGACTTTGCTGTATCTAATCTAAAGTTCTATGAGGAAAAGACTCCATTTAGAAGAGGAATATTTAGTCCTACTGTTGAAGACTTTCGTCTTGGATATAGATTGCCTAATGGAGTTGAAGCAGAAGATAGTTGGCAAAGTTCTCTTATTAGTGTGTCTGCAAATAACGACCCTGACTGCGCTATTGGTAAAGATGCTGTTGGAGTTAATGTAGAAGAGTTGTCTACCATGCAGAACTTTGACGAATTTATGAAAGTTACTGAACCTGCGATGACTGTTGGTGATATTACTACTGGTATGTTAGTTGCTTGGGGAACTGCTACTGCTACTAATATGCAAGTATTTGAACAGAACTTTTATAATCCTCTTGCTTATAATTTTATGCCTTTTGAAAATGTATGGGATAAAGACGCTCGTAATGAGATTTGCGGATTCTTTAAATCATTTGCTTGGGGTATAGAAGGTATTATAGATGGAATGTCAGGAGTTGATAAATGGGGTAATAGTAATATAGAAGTAGGTCTTAAAATTGCTGCTCGTGGACGAGCTAAAAAGAAGAAAGATGCTAAATCTTTTTCTGATTATCTTGGATATGTAGGACAAAGAGCTTTATTCCCTGCTGAATCATTTAGTAGTGCAAGTGAAAACATATTTGTTGGAGAGAAACTTAATATGTGGGAAGAAAAACTTCGTGTAGATAATAGTTATAAATTTTATGTAGATGGACAACTATTCAGAAATGAAGCTGGTAATATAGTATTTAAAAGTAATGCTCGTATAAAAGCTGAAGACCCAAATGCTAAGATTTATGATTGGATTCAAGGAGTTCCTCGTAAAGGTAATGAAGACCCTCATGGTTGTGTAAGAGTTTGGTTTGCTCCCGAATATGATGAATATTATATTAATGATAAACGTGTTCGTGAGATTAAACCTGGAACTTATGCCGTTACTTATGACCCTGTTGGTATTGATAAAGATAAAAATGAAATTACTGATAAACATTCTCATAATAGTATTCATGTTTGGGAAATGCCTAGTGACCGTAATGGTTATAAGCTTAAAATGTGTGCTGCTTATTATGGACGTCCTGAGAAACTAGAAGAGTCTGATTATATATTTCTTATGTTATGTATATGGTATAATGCTATTGGAACTGGAATAGTAGAAGTCAATAGAGGTGAAACTGTATCTAACTTTAAGAAATGGAAAATGCTTAGATATTTAGCACATGAACCTCTTTATGTTTGGGATGCTACTATAAAAGAAAAAACAAGTAGTACTTATGGTTATGTTATAACAGACGGTACTAGAAAACTTGATGCTCTACGATTGTTTAAAGAGTTTCTTTGGACAGAGATTGGTAAAGATGAAAATGGTGAACCTGTATATATGTTTCATCGTATATATGATTATCAAGCTATACTAGAGATTAAGAAATGGAACGCTATGGGAAACTTTGACCGAGTATCCGAAATGTTATTAATTGGGATATATTGGAAGAGTATTGATATTAAAGGTAAGATTGAATTGGCTTCTCGTAAGAAAGTTGAAGATACGGAAGACCAACAAAGTATAATGGAACGTGAATGGTTTTAAATTAAATAAGAAGTTATGGATTATCCTTTTCCTAGAAATTACTTCCCTTCTCAAAGGGTTAGTTATGAAGAAAGACAACAGAGTTCTTGGTATGCTAACTGTTGCGATGGAGTTATAGCTCTAGCACAGAGTATTAGAGATTCTCAAGAAGATGGTGATGTAGATGAAATGTTTGATATACTTCATGGTAATATACCGGAAGAATATTATCGTAAAGCTCTTAATCCTTATAATGCTACTAAAGATAAATATAAACGTTTTCCTGCTACAATGAGAAACTATGATATGATGAGTGGAATTATTAGAAGATTCGTTGGAGAATATCTTAAAGCTCCTCATGATTTTGTAGTAGGTGCTAATAATCCTGAAGTTGTTTTAGCTAAAGATGCTAAACTTAATCAAGAACTTATGGGTCTTGCAGAAGAAGCTATAGCGGGAGAAATAGAAAGAGCTTATCAACAATTTATTAATGAAGGTAATGAACCTGAACAATTTAATCCTTCTACTGCTATTAATGTAGAAGAATTTGTTAAGAAGTTTAATGAAGATTATATTGACGATATTACTATTCAAGGACAAAGACTTCTTAATGTAATTCGTGATTTAACTGATGATTTAGCACTTTATATTAGAGCTTATTTTGAATTTGTATCGTTTGGTAGAGCTTATACATATACTGAAATTGCTGGCAACAAACTCATAAAACGTGTAGTAAGTGTTCGTGATGCTTATCCTGTACCTAATGATAATCTACTTGTAGAAGACTATGATATGTTTGCTGAACGTCGTAAACTTAGTTATCAACAAATAATGGATGAATTTGCTGATTATCTAGATAAAGACCAAATTGAATTTCTTAATACTTTCTATGCTAGAGATACAGTAGGTACTGTTGGAGAACGTGCTCTTCTTAATTTTGATAAATACTATTCTTATAATAAAGATGTTTGCGGTAAGTTTACAGCAGATGAACGTAAGAAATATCAAGATGACCGTCCTATGGCTAGAGATATGAATAATGGTCTTTATGATGTATGGCACGTTGTTTGGAGAGGAGAAGCAAAACGAGGTATTCTTAAAACACAAGTTAATGGTTTTATCACTGAAACTATAGTTGATGAGAAATATGTATTAAATCCTGAGCTTGGAGATATTAGTATTGAATGGGTATGGGAACCACAAGTATATGAATCAGTTCGTATAGGTACTCGTAATACAGCTATTTATCCTTATAAATATAGACCTATTGCTTATAATCGTAATGGTAAACTTCCATATAATGGTTTAATGGAACTTATTCCAGGTTATGGTAGATTTAGTATTATAAGTACTTTATTACCTTATCAAGTATTTGGTAATATAGTAGCCTATCATAGAGAGATGGCAATAGCTAAAAATAAACTTAATGTACTTCTTATTGCTCGTTCTCTTCTTGGTAAATATCCGGAAGATACTATATATAAGATGGCTGCTGACGGTGTACTTTACATTGACGATACAGATGATGCTGGTATGTTAAAAGCTGGACAGATTCGTATGTTGAATGCTGATACAAGAGATTATATTACTCAATTAACGAATCTTATTACAGCTAACGAACAGAAAGCTATGTATCAAGTAGATATGACTCCTCAACGTTATGGAGAGATTGCTACATCTGCTGGTAAAGATACTACTAAAGAAGCTATTGCTCGTGGTTCTATGGGTAGTGTTATTGTTGAGTTTATGTTTGATATTATGCGAGAACATGATTATAATAGAGATATTGACTATTCTAAATTAGCTTGGATAGATGGACTTAATACATCTTATCGAGATGATAATAATCAAATTCGTTATATGTCTCTTGACGTTAATACTCATATACTTGCTGATTATGTAGTTAAATGTAAACTCTCTGGACGTGAGAAAGAGAAACTTGAACAATATAGAGAATTGGCTTTTAGTGCTGCTCAGAATGGAGATATTAGAATGGCTGCTGCTGCTATTGAAGGAGAAAACTCTGCGGAAATTAAAAAGCAACTTGATGAACTAGCTGAATTAAATCAAGAACATGAAGAACAAATGAAACAACTTGATGCACAAAATGCACAAATGTTACAACAATATGAACTTGATAAAATTGCAGCAAAAGGTGAACAAGATAGACAAACTCTTGAATTAGAGAAATATCTAGATAGCGAAATAGAAATGATTAAAGCTAATGCTAATATTATGAGCTTTGATAATGGTCTTAGCGATGCTACTAAAGCTGCTGCTGAACAACGTATGCAAGAAGCTTCTAATAATCTTGAGCAACAAAAGATAGGTATGGAACGAGAAAAAATGTATCTTGAAGCTCAAGTTAAAGATAAAGAAATTGCTGCTAAAATGTATGATAGTGATATTAAACTTAAAGTTGCAAAAGAAAATAAGAATAGATTCGATAGACCAAAGACTAAGAAATGATATAGTTGTTTAATTAGATTGCGATTCGGTTGTTATTATGCCTGTTATTGCCTGTGAAGGTAGTAGCAGGCTTTTTCGTTTATATTTACATCTCTTCACATCCTCTACGGGGCGCAGAATTGAGCTACAAAGGGCTTTCGGCTTAATCCGATGAATTGTTCACGATAAGATTTTTTGTCTTACAGTGAGCAAGCATTATATGTCTATATACGTGTTGAGCACCAAATCAAATCAGAATCAGACCGATAGCAGCAATTAAATAGATATAAAAATTAAATAGGTATAGAACGAACTAGAGAATCAAGTATTAGTTGTGGAATAAATAGAAATTATATTTGCCATGTATTAACCAATAAACATAAAGATATATGCCTGACTTTGGATATGGAGGTACTAGTAGTCAAACTACTGCAAATAGTGGTGCTAGTGATACAGTAACAGATTTGGATACCGGCAAACAAGATACTGCTGGTACAGGTGACGGTAATGTTACAGACATTGATGATAACAACAATGGAGGTAATGGTACTGTAGATAATAATGGTGGTAATGGAGACGGTAATAAAAATACTGGTTCTCAAGACGGAGATATTGAACTTGTTGAAGGTTCGGTTATTGAAGTAGGAGACGATAGTTATACCGTTGATAAAGATGGTAACTTAGTTGATAAAGATGGTAATATCTTTAAAGAAGCTAAGGATGTACAAGAATTTATTAAAGGTTTTGATGTCGATAATAACGATAGTACAGAACTAAGTATTAATACTATTAAAGAACATCTTGGTATAGATATTGTTGGAGAAGATGGTAAACCTGTTGAATTTGACAATACTCCTGAAGGTGTTGCTGCCTATATTGATTCGGTTATAGAACAAAGAGAAGATGAGCTTGCAGAAGCTGGTGTAAACAGACTTATTGAGACTTATCCTATTATACAAGATGTTCTTAACTATTATGTTGCTAATGGTAATTCTCTTGAAGGATTTGGAGAAGTTAAAGATAGAAGTAATATAACTATTGATGAGAAGAATATAGCACAACAAGAAGCTATTATTCGTGAAAGTTTTAGAGAGTTTGATAGACGTGGTAATGTAGATGAATATATTCAATATCTTAAAGATAAAGGAATTTTATTCGCTACTGCACAAGAAGAACTTCAAGGTCTAATAGATGCAGATAATGCTTATAAAGAACAAATAGCACAAGAAGCTAAAGAAGCTGCTATTCGTCAACAACAAGAAGAAACTGCTTATTGGACAGGAGTTCAAGAAACAATTAAAAGTCGTAAGATTGCTGGTTATGAGATTCCGGAAACTATTATTATTAATAAAGATGGAAAGAAAATAGCTGCTACTCCTAATGACTTTTTTAATTACGTTTATCAAGTAGATGAAAATGGTAATAGTCGTTATAATAATGACTTAGCTGCTATGACTCCCGAACAAAGACGAGACGATTCACTACTTCGTGCATATCTTCGATTCACCGGTGGTAGTTATGCTGACTTAGTTAATTTAGCAATTAAAGACCAAGAAGTTAAAAAACTTCGACTTATAGCTAAAGATAATAGCAGACGTACAGCTCGCATAGTGCCGCCAACCTCTAGTAAGTCAAAGGGAGGTAATACAGACTTTGGCTATTAATCAATAACTAAATTTTGTTGCGTGTATGTATAAAATGCGTGTTATTAGTACTGGAAATTATGATGATAGAGGTTATTCTAATGAAGAATCTATCGCTAATTTACAGTTGACGAAACCTGTTGAAATTAACAGTTTTCTTACATATAACTATGGAATGGATGATGACCGTTTTCCATTGACTTTTATGACAGAAGGTCAAGGTTCTCTTGGTGTCAAAGATATTGATACTATTCAGTGGACTTGGAAGACAATGGGACGTATGAAGTTTACAGACTTTGTAACATACTTCAATACTGCGGTTAGTAAACCAGGACTTGGTGGAACTGAATTTGAAGTTCATTTCTCTACTCATTGGTTTATTGAACAACATGGTTTGATTGCTCCCGATGGTAAGACTTCTGTTCGTATTCAGAAAGACTTAGGAGAATCAGCTTATGGATATGCTTATATTCTGAAACTTGATGGAGTTAATCCTGAGGCTTATGTTGACTCTGAACTGTTGAGTAAAGGTAAGTATTGGTCAATGACTCGTCCTACAGTTTCTGAATCATATTCTAAAGGTAACCGTTCTAATACTATGGGAGCTGGTAAGATGACAAGTCAGCTTGAAATTTATCGTCATAGTAAAGAAATAGCTGGTAACTTGGCTAATGTTATCACTGAATATGAGTTTGAAGGTGCAGATGGTGGTAAGAGTCGTTTGTGGATTAATGAAGAGATGCGTCAATTCAATATCCATATGAGAGTTATGGGAGAAGAAGCTCTTTGGATTTCTCAATACAACCGTATGCCGGATGGAACTATTACTCTTAAAGACCGTGATAATGGTAAACCTATTCCTCATACAGCTGGTATGTTGGAAATCTGCCGTGAATCTAACTACGATACTTATGGTGAGTACTTGACGCTGAATAAGCTGAAGAGAACTGTAGGAGATGTATTGAATCGTGATACAGATACAGGTAGTATGAACATCGTTCTTATGGGTGGTAAGGGATTCCTTGAAGATTTCGACGAAGCTATGAAACTTGATGCGAAAGAAAATGGATTCTTGACACCACTTGGAGAAAAAGAAATTCAAGGTAATGGAGATAATCTTGAATACGGTGCTTATTTCCGTAAATACAAGACTGTTGACGGACATACAATCACTGCTAAGCACTGTTCATACTTCGACAAGGGTACAGTTGCAGAAGCCGCAAAACAGAACGGATATATTCATCCTAGAACAGGTTATCCTATGCCTTCTCATCAGGCTTGCTTTATCGACTTCTCGTCCTACAAGGGTCGTCCGAACGTTCGACAGGTACGCCAAAAAGGGCAAATCTACAAGGCTAAAGTACTTAAAGGTATGACTGATGTTCCGGCATCATGGGGTGTAGCAGACAGTAACTTTATTTCTACAGAAATTGATATGAGCCGTTTTGAAGTAAAAGGAACACGTGGTTTGCAAGTTGATAACTCCACGAAGATGTTCATGTTAGAATGTGTATTGTAATTAATCATTAAAAAGAAATTAATATGGATTTTGGTACAACTGGAGGTAGTAAAGTAGAAGTAGCCGCAAATGCTGCAAATGCTGCCGGAGTAACGGGAAGTTCCCCCGTAGGGAATGATGAGAATAACCAAGCACCTAAAGCTGATAAAGTTCTTACTAGTAAAGAACAAAAGCAAGAAGAACTAGATAAACCATTTACATATAAAAGAAGTATTACTGTATCTTTGATACAGAATTATTCTTTGTATCGTAAAGCGAACGATAAAGTCCTTCCTAAGAAAAGAGATTATATTGGTAGTTCTATTCGTAGTTCGCAAGTTCTTGCTTCTAATCGTGCTGAAGTTGAAGCATATTTTCCTCAACTGCTTGGTATATCTGTAAACAATGAAAATTTTGTTACTCGTCTTAAACAGTATTTAAATAATATACAAGTTCCTGTTAATGAACTTGGAGTTACTTTTGATTGTTCTTTCAGATTTAATCATAAACGTGATTACTTTGCATTTAAGGCTCGTGAAGAAGAAATCGAGATGGCTTATAAGAAAGCTAATAAACAGTCTACTAAAGACCTTAGAGCCGCTCTTGCTATTAAGATTAATGATTTGAATAATCTTGAGTCAGAACAATATGCTGTTGGTAGTCCCGTTAATATTACTGATTATATTCTTTATCGCCATTGTCTTTTATATAGAGATATTGCAAAAGATACTGCACTTATTAATTGTGACCCGTTTGTAAGATTCTATTTGAAAGATGACGCTAAAGATAAAGAACGTCAACAGAAACTTCGTCAGGAGATTAACAATGCTAAACGTAACTATATTGAAGTTATTGGAGACGATAAAGTGTTCGATGCAGTATATATTCAATATTGTGTTGTAGCTGGATTGCCTATTGTTAATTCACTTCTTTCAGAAAGAATAGATAGAGAAAGTCAATTGGATAAATTTAGTACTAGTGAACCTGTTAAATTTAACAGTATTGTTAAAGACAAAGACCTTAGAATTAAATCTCTTATTGAACTCCTTATTGCTCGTGGTGAATTTGTTCGTTCTCAATTCAATCAGAACATTACTACACAAGATGGAGAATTTATTGGAGCTAATATGAAAGAAGCTATTGCTTGGGCTAAGAATCCCGAAAACGAAAATGTATTGGCTGCGTTTAAGAATAAACTAAAGTATATCTAACATGACAATAGAGGAGATGCACATAACGTTCAGAGAACTTGGACAGCAAATGGGTGTTCAACAGACCCGTGCTATCTTCTCTGAAAACATAGATATTTGCATTAACTTTGCCATTGATGCGAAAGCTCGTTCCATACTTCGTCAGAATGTTGGAATGAGCTTTTCCGATAAGGTAGCTAGAGATAATGCTAAAGTAAGTCCGATTAACGGTCTATATACTCTTTATACACAAGGTGTTATTGAAGAAGCTGATATAGTCGGAAATGGTACTAGATTTAAACCTTATACTACTATTATAGATAGTAATAATGTTTATCTTTATACCGGATTCGATTGTGTATATTCTGATACTGATGTTGTACATTGTAGACTTATAGAACGTGAATCTCTTTTTGATACGCTTGACGATATTTGTAATAGACCATCTAAACGGTATCCTGTTGTAACGGTTAATGGTAATAAAGCAAATCTTGTTGTTGATATTTACACAGGAACAAGTGATTCTCCGACTAAACCGAGAAACATTATTTATACTTATATTAAGAAACCTAATATAGTTTTTCTTGATGAAGATAATCCAGATAACAGTGTAAATTGTGACTTGCCTGAATATTTACATAAAGATATAGTTACAAATGCGGTTAATTATTATCTTCAAAGTATAGGTGCTAAACAAGGTTCTGACGGAGGTCAATAACCAAATCATTAATTAAAAATTTATAGGCTTTATGAGAAACTTTATTCTAGCCGCTGACGCTGCCTATCCTACCGCAATTCCTTTGACCACTGCTGGGCAAGTTAGTATTTCGTATTTAAAAGATGGTGTTGAAACTCTTGTAAAAGATGCTGATACTGCTGCTGGTCTTAAAGATAGAGGAATGATTACTTGGAAAAATCCTAATTCGGAACTTGGACAGATTGTTTTCCCGTTTTACAAGAAGGATTTGAGTTATAGTGTAAGTGAATATAGTGCTGCAACTACATTCTCGGCTAACTTTACTATTGCTTCTGTAGAAGCTAGTTCAGATTATACAGTAATTATTGTAAAGAACGGTGTTAAGTTCAATGAACGTAATAAATGGACTTCTACAATTCATGCTGGTAAGAATGATACAGCAAAGAATATAGCTGACAAAATTGCTGCTCATATTAACGCTAATACTATTGGTAGTGGAGTTAGTGCTGTATCTGATAATTCAACTGCTGGTAAAATTACAATTACAGCTAAGAAAGCTGGACAACCTTATACGATTGTTCTCGCTGACGAACTTCAAGGTCTTACTATAACAACTACCGCTACCGGACTTCCTGCAATTAATGACGCTGCTGCCATTAAAGATATGGCTAATAAAGCTGCTGCTGATGCAGGATTTGAATATACTTACGATGAATTTGCTGGATTTTATCCGGCTTATCCATTGAATCCTTTGGCACAACCTGATACAGCTGATACAGGATTTACAGTATATACCATTCGTTTTGCAGAACCTAGAGATATGAAAACTCGTGATGAAGTTGTTCATCAAATTATTCAGATTGCTTATCCTACTAGTTCTGCTGCAATCGCTACACTTAAAACAATCCTTGATGCTTTAGTGTAAGCGTTATCAAATATTTAAGTAAATAAATTTAAGGTTGTTATTAGTATTATGTTATGTAATATTGATAGCAACCTTTTATTGTTTCTGCCCATGAATGATTTAATAGAGATTGCTCTAAATCAAGGTATCAGTTCTCTGATAACTGTTGCAGTATTTATACTAGTATATAAATATATAGATAATGCTAAGAAATCTACTACTGAGAAGTTTATAGAAAAAACTGCTTCTAATCTTGAACATATAACATCTAGTATAAATAGAACTGTTACTTTTATTGATAATATAACTTCTAAGATAATTCAAAAAGATAAAGAGAAATGTAGAATAGCAATAGAACTTTCATTTACTTCTCTTAATAAAGCTCTTTATGATTATGCTAAAGAAACTATTATTAATAATAATATTGATATTAAAGTTGATATTATAAAATCTAATATATCACATCTTGTTAATAACGAATATTATAAAGTATATAATACTTTAGCGTTATATCAAGTTAATGATAAACGTCCATCTACTGCTATGAAAGAAGAATGGAAACGAGAACTTATAGAAGACATAGAATCTATTATATTTAATGATGGTCTTAATACATTAGATAAGATTAATACTATGGATATTAAACTTTCTATAAGAATTGAAGATTATTCTACTTACGTCTATAATAAATGTTTTAATAAATGATATGAATGGACGAAATAATATAACGATAAAAAGACTTCAACGAGATAGTCTTATTGAAAAACAAATTGCTGCTAGTATTAATAAAGTTAAACTTAATGATAATGGATTTGTAATTCCGGAATATAAAGATGTTATTAATACTATGACTATGTATCTATTTAATTGTTATGATAAAATAGAAATATATGATAGTAAACAAATAGCCAATCTTGATGTTATTTATGATAATATTACTAACCTTCTTAATACATAATCATGGAAGAAGAACTTATACAGAATAAATCTAGGAACGGTCTTATTGACAAACCTAATAGTATTACACCAGTTTATGTTGAAGCTGCTGAAAATGTAGAAGTAGACGTAGACTGGCTTTATTGTTTAATTCCTGCACAATATGCTTTTGTATATCATAAACTACTTTTAGCTATGGCTGATTTAGGAATTGATATGTTACAAGATTGTAAGTCTAGTTGTAAGGATTCTAATAAGAGACTTATTGATTGTTTTACTATGTTTAATAGTGCAGTTGCTTGTTATAAGCTTGGTAGAGAGAAGGAAGCAAAGTTATTGATGGATTATATAGAAGGACAACTTCACATCCTCTACGGGGGAACAGCAAAAGAAGAACCTAACATAATTGTCAAAGTTGGAGAACATAATGAATATGAAGCTTTTGTTAATAGAGATAAATCGACTAATAAACTTATATTTAAGATGAATCCAGAAACTGCTAAACAATATAATGCTGAACCAAATTCTCTTAATAGAGTTTATGAAGATGAAGAACTTATATAATATATAATTATAATATGGAATCTAAAGATAAGATAAGAAAACTAATTAAGATAGATGAAGCTACAGGAGAAAAGTATACAGTCTATCCTATTACTTATATACAAGCTATTATTGATGAAAATGGAAATAGAAATCTCGACGATGTATTAGCTAGTTATAATACTATTTATGTAGAGTTTAATAAAGATTTTGCTACAACAATGAAAGTAGTTCCCGAAGTTCTTAGAACTAAAGGACGACAAGTTACTTATATTGTACAAGGAGAATCTGCAAAAGCTGCTACTTTTGTATATAATTCTAATAAAGTAACTGATGAAGAATTTTGTAATGTTGATAATTGGATTACATTAACAGGAGGAGATATTAATCTTGTAACAAATGAAATTGCTAGTGTAACTAATAATCCTGATGGATTAGATATTATCACTGTTAATAAAAAACTTCAATTAGGTGACGGTAAAACTATTCCAGGAAATAATCTTTATATTCTAAGACCAAAAGATATAAATGCCGATGATTTAGAATTAGATGATGTTTCTATTGAAGTTTTGAAAAAGCCTAATATATTATGCGTAGTTAAGTATGATTTTGTTGCTACTAATAAAGATAGTATTAATGTTGGAGCTAAAAGTGGATTATTATTTGCTGGTGGAACTATGACAGGATTTGTGTTTAATGTTATCGAACCATATAAAATTATAGGACATTATGACTTAGTTAAGTTCCTTGCAGATAATACTTTTAATGAAGAACCTAATCTTATTTTTGACGGTCAATTTAATCTTGGAAATTCTGATATACAACAAATAGAAGGTACTTCTTGGAAGAGACAAGCAGCATTAGGCAAAATAATATATAATAAAGATGAAGATAAACTTCGAGCTTTTACTAAAGAGAAAATATTTAGTATTACAGAAAATGATGAATATCTTATACCAAGTACTGAATTGAATTTTAATTTTATTGTTGATAACAAACCTTGTACAGAAAAAGAGGCTGCTGAAATATCAAAGATTTTGAATAAATTTACTGTACCTATGCGTACTAAATTTTACTTTTATGATAGTGGAAGTTCTCCTAGTGCTATTACTCATAACTATGGTTATTATCAAGTATGGGTTACTAGAGATGGTGAAGAAGATATTGATTATATAACTTTTCATATTCCTTTCTATGATGGTCGTATTAGAATATATAGATGCAATAATATAAAAGGAACATATTGGAAAGTTAGAGATATTTATCCTTATAATTACGATTATGATAAAATGCCTTATGGTACAATATATGGATATGATGGTGATGCTAATGAAATAGTAAGATTTAAAGGAAAGGATAATAAGTATTATGATGCATTTGGATATATAGCTTCTTTTCCTGTTGAACGTTGTGTTCATATTACAACTAATTATGGAACTAATAAGTTTAATGAACTTGATAAGTTTATGGAACTTATATATGATAATTTTTCTACTAATTTTCAAACATATGAAGAAAATATAGTTGAAGAAATGCCAATAATAGTTCCTGCTAATCTAAGAGATTTTGTTATAGATATATGTAATATAGATTTTACAGATAAAGATTCTAATGACAATCAAACATTTGATGTTTATAAGAATATTTCTAGAGTTATAGTAAAAGATAACACGTTAAATGATGGTGAGCAAATTCTTAATAATTATAGAGTAATTAAATATGGTCAAACAAATAATGGTGATAGAATCTATTATAAATTAAAATTTGAAATAGATAATATTTATAAAAGAAGTTATCATTATATATTGAATCTTGATGTAAGAATTGCAAAAGGGTTTTTAATTAACCGTAATAATGTAGAAATAGAACCAATTATTATATTAGGTAGTTGTTATATTATGCCTTTATATACATTTAATAATCCTCCTGTAATTCAAAGACCGATTAGTCTTAGAGAGTATCAAAATCTTGCTGACCCTGACGATAATACAGAATATTTAATATTTGAATAATATGTCGATATATGTAGGTTCTAAAAAAGTAAAACATATAATACATATCAAGCAATATGAATATATTGTTGATTCTAATGCTAGATATGTTTATTCTTTGGCTAGAGGTAAGAAAGTTACTAATATAAATACTCCTTTTGTTTATGGAATGAAGATAGTAACTGACGATGAAGAAACTGAAAAGAATAATTGGTTTACTTTTAGTCAAGATGGTACTGGATTCAAAATTAGAGTTATATCTAATAAACCTGATTTACCTCTTCATATATTTAATCCTCATAATTATTGTGCGGATGAATCCGGACAATATGATGCTGAATATCATAAAATTTATCCATTTGCTGGACAAATGAAAAGTTTGATAGATAATTCAGTAGATATTGATTTTAAAGTTCCTTTGGATTATATAAATTCTGCTTATAATACTGTTGAAAATAAGAAGTATATTGCTGAAATAGCATGGCAATTTGTAACTAGAAATTATGAGGATAATAATCAAAATTGGTCTAGTGGTGTAGCTATAGGATTTAAGAAGTTTGCTAGAGCAATGGCTATGTATTATTATCAAACAGGTATGGCTATTGATTTTACAACAAATATTATATCATATAAATATCAAGGAGAAAATGTTTGGAGAGACGCTGTAATACCAATGGATATTATGACTAGTCCTGCAAATCTTAATATGAGATATGGTATTAATAGATATTATAATCCTGTAGGGTTATTTCTTAATAGTCAACTTACTTCAATAAATACATTAACTGTTACTATTGATAAACCATCTCTATATTATTGCGATATGGCGGTTGGATGTAAGATAGGATTAATATATAAAGGAAAAGAAAATAATATTAGTAGCTATTTTAAATCAAATGAAATTAAATGGTATAATGCTGATTTTACTCCTTATGAAGATGAACTAGATAAAGATGTTACTTTTGTTCCTAAAACAAATAGTACTAATTTTAGTTTTAATTTTAAGGTAGGAGAAAATGATGGTACTTTAGGACAATTAACGTATCATGGAAATATTGGAGTGGTCGTATGTCCTTATTTTATTGTCAATGATTATAATAGAGAAGGTACAGGGAATTTTAGTGTTAATTTAAAAGTAGTAGCAGATAGAGATACTATTTATTCTTATACTATAAAAGGAACAGAAATTAAACCAAGTTAAAATATAATAGATATGGAACATAATCAAGTATATAGTGGTGGTACATTTGTTACCAACTTTCAAGTTGCTCGTATGGGAGCTATTCCATCAGGAGATTTTAACATAACTATTAGTGGTCAGAAACAACCATTTCTTATTAAGAATATTACAGAAGATAATGTTGAAGTAGAAATAGTACCTGCCGGACAAACAACAGCTATTACTACTGTATTATATCCAGGATGGAATGTTGAGATAGTTAATCAAATTAATAATGCACCAGCTGATACATTACAATATGGGTTCTAAAAGTGCAATAGGAATAGGAAATGGTATTTGTTTTAAACAAGTACGAGATAAAGGTGGAGGGTCTTATATAGACCCTCTTGTTCGTGATAGTATAGTTGGACTTTGGAAGTCAGACCAAAATACAAATGAAAGTCCTACCCGTAATATCATTAAGAATACAATTAAAGATAAAGGTGGTGATTTGGAGTTATTGAACTTTGGGTATAAGCTTAATAGTGGGTATGGCAAATATGAAGTGGATTTTACTACGTGGATTAGAGATTCTTTAATTGATGTAGTAAATGTAACTAATGAACTTTTTTATATCACAAACAATACAGATGTAAAAAGATTTGCATTGTCGTATAATTTAACTCCGGGTGACAGCGATTTAAAGGGGTATAAAGTAAAAGTTGAAATAATTAAAGGAACTGGCGGAGAATATAAATATTATAATGATAAAGGTAATATAAAGTTTTTTACTTTAAATGAGAATAAGATATATACGTTACCTACATCTCATAATTCTATACTTACTACTGCTGAATTTAATGCATTTCTTATTAATCCTAATAGTAGTTTAAGAGTTACTCAAATCCCTTCTTATCAAGGTGCTTTAGTCACTGACGGTAAAGACGACTTAATCATTTCCACCAAGACGGTTAAGGAAATGTTAGGAGGAAGCAATGAGGTTACGGTGGTGAGCATGATGGCTAATTTGGATTCAAGGCAAATACTGTGTAATTCTAATTTTAGTAATACTGATGGATATAATGTAAGAAATACACTTGAACCTAATGGAGTAATCAGTATGTTAGGTTATACCGATAAAAATGGTACGACTAACAACCTTAATTTAATAATGGGTGATAAGAACTCTATTAAATTAGTTGATAAGGTAAATTTCAATTCTGATTATGTTTTTCATGTTTCATCTTATAATACATACTCTTTTAAAACTGCTTGGTACTGGACTATCATCGCCAACAAGGTACTGACCACCGACCAAATCAATCAGGTAATATCCTACTTCAATTTGGACAAGCATGTTAAACCGGATGTATACTATAATGTAAAGAAACAAGGTCTAAGCAATGATACTCCTGAAGCGGATTGGTATCTGAAAAACTTTAGTGGAAATGGTTATGATATGCAGTTGTACAATTTTGTTAAGAAACTAGGTAGTGGAATTGGTAAATATGAAGCTGATTATTCAACTTGGACTAAAACAGCAGGAGTTATCTCTACTCCCTTTGGTTTAAAAATTACAGAACCTACTCATAATTATTGGATATTATATACTTCTAATATAACTGTACCCGCTCATAAAGTCAAGATATCAGGAATACCGGAAGGTGGAGAGTTTAGATATTTAGAGGTTCATATACTGAAAAATGGAATTAATGAACTACCCAAAATGGAAAAACATCCTTCTGCCATAGGATTTACATTGCATAGAGGTACTACGCAGCCTAGCGACTGGGTAGGTTTATCAGTGGAGCAAATCCCCGACTGCGAAGGAGCATTGGTATCTGATGCTATTGATGATTACGGCAAAGTAGAAAACCTTCCAATATACAAGGATTACACGGTAGTAGCTGATAGGGAAATGTTAGGAATTGCAGATGGTGGAGTATTTTTAAAAGGTGAAAGCTTTAGAGAAGGAGCTTTCAGTTTTGATTATACTAATGAATCTAGTAGCTTTGGAGGTAGTGTTCAAAAATTAGTAGACACCAAAAGACTTATTAGTTATCAATCCAAGTATGTTAATAATGGAATTAATATAAAAGCCGGAACAGCAACTGATACCGATAAGCTTTGGCTTGCTAAGCTTGGTAATTCTAATAAATGCAGCAGACTAGCTCTTTGGTCTTTCTTGCTTTTCCCTTACACCCTTTCCGAGTTCCTGATAGAGCGCCAATTAAAGAGGTATAAGTTGGGTACGCTGCATCCTGGAATGATAGAGTGGAGACCCAAAGTAAATATTAATGTTCCAGTTGTTACTCCTCCTACTTTTAGTATGAATAATGGTAGTGATATAATTACTAATGGGCAGTATATACCAGAAGGTACAGAAATAACCATCCGAATTTTTACCACAACTGATAGTTCAGTAGGAGGTATAAATGAAGCAACTGCAAAAATAAATGGTGTAGATATAGAGTTATCTCCAAGCGGGAATAAGACCTATTATGGAGGTAAATTCATAGTATCTTCAAAGCAAAAGATAGACATAACCATTGACGAGTACATCAGATACGAAGATATTGTTTAGCCTTATCCAGCAATAATTAATCTAAAACAAGATGGTAAAACTATCACTTGGGGAGATAAGTTGAAAGTAGGCAGTGATATAGTCTTTGCAGGAAGTACCAACCTTTTACCGGAGCTATATACTGTATCCGAGACACGGTATAATGGTGTAACGCTTTACCCAAACACTATCATAAAGGTAGAGAAGTCTATGGTGTTTGATAATGCACGTACCTACCTAAAAGCCAATGAGCCGAACTGTATCCTGTCACCTAATAGGTTGAGGATTCCAAACAGTTCTTATAAGATTCTAGGCTACATTCCGGACTTGACAGGTAAAGGTAATCATGGTAGATTGAATAACTTCGCCTACACGGAAGAAAGTGGAGCAAATGAGGACGGTAGTATTCGCTTTGATGGAACGGATGACCATATTACCATTCCTACCTTGTCTCATGGTAGTAAGTGTATGTTGATGAAAGTGAATTGGAATAAGGATGCTTTAATGCTGTATGACCAAAGAAGGGATAATAACCCTAATAGCTTCGCTATATATATTCCTAATTTCAATAATAATGAAGACTCTATTGCTTATAGTTCTAGGAATGACGGGAAAACTTATATTGATGGAGTATTAAATACATCTGTTAAAGGATCGCAATTAAAAGATGTAACTCATAATATAACTATAACTAATAGCAATTCTAATAACGATAATACTGTTTCTCCGGCAATTGGAAGCAATGCAAAATATAATGCATTTTATGCTCAAATGGTTCTTTACGAATTTATGCTATTACCCGATGTGCCTGATGAAGAAGAAATAAAGGAGCTTAATGACATTATAGGTATTGAAGGAGGTTATGTAGAGAGACCTGAATATTATTGGGATGCTTATGGTAAGAAGAATACCGATACAGATAGGAATCTTATTGCTGACCAAGTAAGTAAAGATGTTGCTAATGCGTTAGAGGTTAAGAATGTTGCTTATAATAGTGAGAGTGGATATACAGATGATAACGGTTTACTATTAGACGGAGTAGAAGACCATGCTGTTAATACTGTTATTCCTGCTGTGACTGATTTTACGGTTATTGCTAAGAGAAGTACATTAGATACAGATATAAATTCAGCTTTTGTTACTAAAGGGACATCTAATACTTACAATAAAGCTGCATTTATGCTAGAGTTTAAAAGTAGTGCTAGTATTCAGATTGGCTCTTTTGGTGTGTTGAACAATGGACAAAATATGCCAGATTTAATTACTTATATGACTCCAATTGATTATAATAAAGCAGGACTAAGTAAAGGTACAGCAATAGACGAAAATGGTTTAATAATGGGTAAATATAGTAATACTAATTATTGGAAAGGAGTATTCTATAAGCTCATGCTTTACACCAAAACCATAGACCAACTATCTATTAATATGCTAAAGAACCTGTTTGCTAAAGACGAATTAATTGATGTAAATAACCCAATATTTAAGAAAGAAGAATTATGATTGATTATGTAGAAATTACAGTAGCAAAGCTAGAGACTGCTTTGCCTGAACGAATTGAAGAATTACATTTAGCCCCGCGTAGAAGTCCAAAAGGTGGTAAAGTACTTATGAAGTTGGATAACTATAAGGCGCTGTTTAAGGAAGAAGTTGAGGAACAACTTGCTAGTATTCCTATGACTCTTGATGAAACAGGAGAACCTACAAAAATGCCGGAATATGTTTGCCCGTTTCCTGTTTATAGTGGTAAGGAATTTGAAGACTTACTTCAAAATGATAATTGGAAACAAGAAGATGATACACTTTAATGATTAGATTTTGCTACAAGTGCCATATGTTAAATATTCTAAATCACTAGAAAATGAACTACTTAGATGTTGTAATTGATAAGATAATTAATAACTTTGATTTTGCTTATATGTTTATAGTCAATGTACTAACATATATAATAATAAAGATTATATTAATACTAGTTACCAAGATGGGTGGGTTTAATG
>OLPR01000935.1_pt1 | contig 25112 bp, 20 predicted proteins | sample 1672761 | NCBI WGS metagenome assembly OLPR01 (sample SAMEA3136721, study PRJEB25190) | human gut metagenome | biome: human gut; feature: human-associated habitat; material: faeces | place: Austria | collected 2013 | reverse complement strand
GCCTCTCCATCGTGAAGCACGCCGCGCTCATCCAGAAGGCGGACGTGCGCGTTGAGAGCGAGCCGGGCGAAGGCTCGGTCTTCACCGTGACGTTCCCGGAAAAATAACATACCCCGACCGAAGCCCGCTCGCCGCGGGTTTTCGGCGTATTTACATCGAATTGCAAGGAGGAATACTATGCTGAATTTTAATGACAAAAAAGGCTTTATCTGCGATATGGACGGCGTGATCTATCACGGCAACAAAATTCTCCCCGGCGTGCCGGAGTTTATCGACTGGCTGCAGCGCACCGGTAAGGAATATCTCTTTCTCACGAACAACAGCGGCTGCACGCCGCTCGAGCTCAAGCAGAAGCTCGCCCGCATGGGGCTGGACGTGCCGGAGGCGCGGTTTTATACGAGTGCCCTCGCAACGGCGGCGTTCATCCGTGACCAGTCGCCGGGCTGCTCGGCCTACGTCATCGGCGAGGCGGGCCTTCTGAACGCTCTCTACGATGCGGGCATCACGATGAACGACGTGAACCCCGATTATGTGATCGTCGGCGAGGGGCGGAACTACTCGCTCGACTCGCTCACGAAGGCGACGAATCTTGTGCTTGCGGGCGCGAAGCTCATCGGCGCGAACTCCGACCTTTCCGGCCCCATCGAAAACGGCATCGCCCCGGCGTGCCGCGCGCTCATCGCGCCCATCGAGATGGCCACCGGCAAGCAGGCGTACTTCTGCGGCAAGCCGAACCCGCTGATGATGCGCACCGGCCTGCGCATGCTGCAATGCCACTCCGCCGAAGCAGTCATGGTCGGCGACCGCATGGATACCGATATAATTGCAGGAATCGAAACCGGTGTCGATACGGTGCTTGTCCTTTCCGGATGCACGCGGCGCGAGGATATCGATTCCTACCCCTACCGCCCTACATATGTTATGGACGGAGTTTCGAGCTTCATAATCGAATAAACGCCTGACGGCGTTCGGACGCGCGCCGCCGCGGCGCGCGTCTTCAGATAAAAGGAGGAGTACATATGAAAAAAATCATCTCTCTCGTATGCGCCTTTGCCGTAAGTCTCGGCGCGATCTCGTTCTTTGCACCTTCCGGAGCAGCCGAGGACTATTCCGATGCGCTGACCGCAGCAGCGGAATCCACCGTCGTCATCGACCGATCGACGATGACGCTCAGACGCATTTGCGGCACCCCCACGGTGTCCGAGCTTCTGGCGGAGTTCACGAACGATCCTTCGAAGATTAGCGTGACCGCCGCAGACGGCAGGGCTCTCGGCGCGGATGAATCCGTTGTCTCCGGCTCGGTCGTGTCCTGCGCCTATTCGGGCGGCGAGGAAAAGTTCACCGCGCTGATTTACGGAGACCTCAACTCCGACGGCAGAGTAGATATGAAGGACGTCATAACTCTTATACGCGTCTTTTCCGGCTGGGATATCACCCGCGTTGCCGACACGGGCGACGTTGACCTGAACGGCAAGGAGAACATGACCGATCTCGTCCTCATAATAAGATACCTTTCCGGCTGGGACGTTACGCTCGGCCCCGTGAAGATCGTCTATACCGAGGAGCCGCAGATCGCGCCCGACGAGGATTCGACGATGTCGCTTCTCTTCGGAAACAACCTTGATAAGATAAACCGCAACATAGGCAAGCCCTCCGGCAAGACGACGGCGACGCACCGCCTTGCGAAGAACGAGATCGAGTTCACACAGCTTTATCTCTATTCGGAGAACGATGCTGCCGAGCTGTCGATTTCCGTTTCGGATTTCATATCGCAGAAGGGCAAAACGCTGAGAACCGAGATCTATTCGGAATTTTATTTCGAGATGGAGGACGCGGCGACGGGCGAGACAGTATCGTATCCCGACGCGCTTCCGCCCGTGTCCGACGGATTCAAGGTCAGCGCGGGAACGTATGCCGGATTTGTAATAAAGGCGTTCACCGATGCCGATGACGACGCGGGACTTTACCGCGCGACGGTCAGCGTAAAGAAGGACGGAAAGACCGTCAAGACAGCGTACGTTTTCGCGCGCGTCTGGGATTTTGCTCTCTCCGACGATACCGCGTGCGAAACCGCGTTCGGCATGAGCCGCTACAATATCTATAACGGTCACAGACAGTATGCAAGTGACGAAGATGAGCTCTATATCGCGTACTACGATTACATGATCGAAAACCGCGTAAGCCCGTATTATCTGCCGTGCAGCGTTCTCGACGACAAAGCGGACGAATATATGTCGAATCCGCGCGTGACCTCGTTCATGATCGACGGACGCGACACGCCGAACGGTGAGCTGACCGACGATGAGATGCGTCAGGCATACGAGAAGCTCTCGGCAAATCCCGAGTGGATGTCGAAGGGATACTTCTACTATGTCGACGAGCCGAACAATTTCGGCAGCGACAATTTCGGTACGCTCACGGTTGCGCAGAGCGCAGACAGATTGAAGAGGCTCTTCCCCGATTACCGCCTTGTAGTTCCGTATTATACGAACGTAAGAAATTCAAACGGTCTCGATATGACAGAGACCCTTGCGAATGCAGGCGTGAACCTGTGGTGTCCCGTATCGTCCTTCTGGACTCCCTGGGACACGACTGCGACGGGCGCGAACATAAAGCTTGACCGGCAGGCTGTCGAAACCTACGGCACCGCCGAGGAGAGATTTGCGCGCTACGTTGAAAAGGGCGACGAGCTGTGGTGGTACGTCTGCATACAGCCGCAGTATCCTTACGCAAATCTGTTTGCGACATATCAGGGAACGATGTCCCGCGTGCTCATGTGGCAGCAGTATAAGTACAACGTAAAAGGACTTCTTTACTGGTCGGTCAACGCATGGTCGAACGGTGCGGAATGGCGCAAGATCGACGCCGAATTCCCCTACGGAGACGGCAGACTGATCTACTGCGGAAAGAGATACGGACTTTACGGACCGATCGGCTCGATCCGCCTTGAGTACCTGCGCGACGGAATCGAGGACTTCCAGTACCTCACCATGATCGAGGAGCTTTACGGAAGAGAAAAGGCGGACGAGATCGTCGCCCGCGTTACCAAGGGCATACTCGATACTCATGTTGTATCCGGCAAAATGACCGACGTGCGCAACGAAATGGGCGATCTCATCGAAGCCGCAATGAAAAAATAATCTTTTTTCGGGAGAGGCATGGGATCTTTTCGCAGATTCCGTGCCCTCCGTTTTTACGGGCAGACCGCCGGGTTACGGAAACGGCGAGCCTTTCAGAAAAACATCACCCGTCTCCCGTGCCCGTGCCGCATCCGAACGGCGGAGCGACGGAGTACGCTTCCCGATAAAGAAAAGGAGAGAATCCGTGGACTTCAAACGATATTTCCTGCCGGAGCATCAGATCTTCCTCGAAAACATAAATTACGAAAGACTGCCGGCGCACCGCCCCGGGGAGGGCGAGCAGATGCGGCTGCGATGCAGCGATACGATCGTCTCCTGCCGCGAAGGTGACGGCTGCCGCATTACGCTGAACCGAAGAGTTTCGTTTGAGCCGGAGCATCTCTTTTATCTTTCGGTGTCGGTGGGAACGCGATTCCGTTTCGATATGCGATATTACGAAGAGGTGGATTGGAGCCGCGAGGATGTCGCCGGAGCCTTCCGCGAAAGCAATTCCCCCGCGCTTACCGATATGATGGCGCGCTGCTCTCTGCTGATCGCGCAGATCACATCCGCGACGGGACATACCCCGTTTGTCACTCCCGCAACTCCCGAGGATGCGGCGGCGAAAAGCGGGAATCCCTGATCGGCGAAGGGCAAACGGTGAGCATGCGGCACGAGGCGCTGCGCCCGCGCTTCGGGAGGGATATCTTCGGCATCACACACGCATCCGGCGTGCGGATGAAGCATACGGGATACAAATGAAAAAACGAATATAAACGAGTAAAACGAAATGAAAGGAAGCTTTCGCTCCGCGAAAGCCGTGATCATACGATGAAAGTAAGATTCAAAAAATTTCTCCCCGGCGCGAAGGTGCCCGTGTATTCCTCCGAATTTGCGGCGGGTGCCGATCTGTGCGCCTGCGTTGAGGAGAGCGTTACCGTGAAGAGCGGGGAAAGCGTTATGCTCCCGACGGGGATCGCCGTCGAGCTTCCCGCGGGGACGGTCGGACTTGTGTTCGCCCGCAGCGGACTTGCGTCAAAGCGTTCTCTTGCCCCGGCAAACAAGGTCGGCGTGATCGACTGTGACTACCGCGGTGAGATCAAGGTTGCGCTGTTCAACCACGGAAAGTGCGATCAGACCGTCGAGCCCGGAGAGCGGATAGCACAGCTCGTCGTCGTCCCGTATATCTCCGCGGAATTCGAGGAGGCGCAGGAGCTTTCGGATACCGTGCGCGGAGAGGGCGGCTTCGGCTCGACCGGAAGATAACACGGTGTGATGCGTTCGGATATCCTCCGAAAGATAAAGCAGGCGAGGACATTCGAATGCTTGCCGAAAGATAAAGCAGGCGGAATGCTTGTACATCTGCCGAAAAATTGCCGGATATCCGAAAGCTCCGTTCGTCGGAGCATTCGCCCCGTTTATCCGGTTGCCTGTACAGTCCTTTCCGACGGCGCGCACTGTCGGATTTTGTGCCCGCTGCACCCTATCCGACATCAAAACCGCTGTGTCGTGTGCTGTTTGTGCTTCCGGAATTGCATCGCCGCACACTTTTTGACACCGTACACTCTTCCGTCACACGTTGTACAACTTCGGAGTACTTTGTGCTTCTCAGACCGTGCCGTCCTCATCCGAAACATGTCGTGTACTCGCCGTACACCGTCGTGCCGTCCCGTTTGCTCCGGGTAAAAACGGATATCACCGCGACCTCGGAGGTGTTTGGGTGCAGTTCGGCGGAATTGATTTTGAATTACGTTGTTAAAACAACGGAATTCGGGGGAAAGAATGCAAATCGCACTCGCCCGGCGGCTGTTTTCACTGCCGCGCGCCGTGCTGTCATGCTGTGCCGCGCGCTGTGCTGTCATGCCCGCCGCGGAATCAAATTCCGTTGGAAAAACAACGTAAAATGAAAACGGGACCGCGAAAACACCCCGTTTCCGCAGTGTCCGTCGGGTTGCCGTAATGAATTACGTTGTTAAAACAACGGAATTCATCGGGAGAACCGGGGCTGTTCGCATATGTTGTATCCGCGCTTGCGGGGGTGGAACTTCGTACCGCCTATGCGCCGTGTGCGGTGTTTATGATACGGAAAGCGGATTTTCGCGCAGCCGGGTGCGTTTGGCGCATACACTTTTTCCACACCTCGGTGCGGCATGTCCGCCGCTGCGCGTTTACGTTTGTTTCTGTACGCACTCCGCTGACGGGTGTACCGCCCCCGCCCCGCCCGTGCTTCGGGGACGAAAAACGCCCCCCGGAATCCCCGAACGGGAATATTCTGCGTCTGCGGTATTGACAGACATCCTTTTTCTGATGTATAATTATCAGAGAGGTATCCGAGGTGCGCTTTCCGGCAGCAAAATCCCGCCGTTTGTGCGGATTTTCGGGGATGTTCCGTTTTTGCGGGAAAGCGCGGTCTTTGACGCAGCGCCGCAAGTGTGACGCGCAGCTCCGCGATTTTGCTTCTGCGCAGCCGCCGTGCTGCACGGTGTTCTGCCGCTCCGACGAGCAGCACCGAAGGTATGCCGCGCTTACGGTATTGCGCCGCACTGCCGCCGCGCCGTGCCGAATTCCGTCCGCCGCACCGCACATTTCATCCGTCCGCCGCGCGGAATTCAACATTGGCTGCACTGCGGAAATTCAGCCGTATCGCATATGTGCCGCATATACGGCGCAGACACATTACATCGCAAACGTATCGGATACCAAAGATCGGAAATTCACTCGTCCGTCATACGGGCGAATATACATATTCTTTGCCGCCCCGGGCGGCGGAACGGAGACTTCAATGCTGAAGAGCATGACCGCATTCGGACGCGCGCGTCGCACCGCCGCTTCGGGCGACCGCGACATAACCGCCGAAATAAAGAGCGTGAATTCGAGATACCTCGACTGTACCGTAAAGACACCGCGCGGTTACAGCTTCCTCGAGGAGAGAGTGAAATCCTACCTGACCTCGCGCGGCATCGTCCGCGGAAAGATCGAGGTCTATATCGGAATAGATGTTATCCGTCAGACGGGAACCGAGGTCGGACTCGACACCGCGGCGGCTCAGTCGTATATAAACGCGCTTTACGCGCTCCGCGATACGTTTTCCCTTCCCGACGACATCACGGTCATGAAGGTCGCGGAAAACCGCGAGATATTCACCGTGACCCGCGCCGAGGATGACATGGAGCGCGACTGGGCGGACGTTCTTCCCGTGCTCGCCGAGGCGGTCGATCTCTTTGAGGCGGGACGCGGACGCGAGGGCGCAAACCTTGAGGCGGACATCCGTGCAAAGACGGAGGGAATCCGCACGATCGCACACGAGATCGCGGCGCTGTCCGCGGAGGACATCGGCTCGTACCGCGAGAAGCTCGAGACGAGGATACGCGATATTCTCGGCCAGAACAACGCGGAGATCGACGAAAACCGCATCCTCACGGAGGTTGCGATATTCGCCGACCGCGCTTGCATCGATGAAGAGCTTGTGCGGCTCGAGAGCCACTTCGCGGCGATGGACGAGATACTCGCCTCAGACGAGCCTGCGGGACGTCGGCTCGACTTCCTCATGCAGGAGATGAACCGCGAGACGAACACGATCGGCTCGAAGGCGGCGAATTCCGAGATCGCGCACCGCGTGGTCGCCGTGAAGAACGAGCTTGAGAAGATCCGCGAGCAGATACAGAATATTGAATAGCGCGCCGCCCGCCGAAAGGACGGCGGACGGAAAGGATACAGCTTGAAATTCATAAACGTCGGATTCAACAATATGGTGCTCAGTGAGCGCATAGTCGCAATCATCTCGCCGGATTCCGCTCCGGTGAAGAGGCTCGTGCAGGATTCGCGCGCGTCGCGCCGCCTGCTCGACTGCACCTGCGGCAGAAGGACAAGATCGGTGATCGTCACCGACTCAGATCATATAATTCTTTCGGCGGTGCAGACCGAGACGATCGCCGCGCGCCTTGCGGATACGGAAGACGCGGCGGACACGCTCTGAACGCATCCGATTTCGGAAAAAGGACATTATTATATGGAAAAGCAGGGAATACTGTTTATAGTATCGGGACCGGCAGGCTCCGGCAAGGGAACGGTCGTGTCCGAGCTGAGGAAGATCATGCCCGACGTGGGGGTATCGGTATCTGCGACAACGCGCGCACCGCGCCCCGGCGAGGTCTGCGGCGTGAACTACCACTTCACCACCCGCGCGGATTTCGAAGGAAAGATCGCGGCGGGCGAGGTGCTCGAATATACCGAATATCTCGGGAACTACTACGGCACGCTCCGTTCGGAGGTCGAACGGCTTCTCGGCGAGGGGCGCGACGTCATACTCGAGATTGAGGTCGAGGGCGCGGCGCAGATCAAGCGTTCGTTTCCCGACAGTGTTGCGGTCATGCTGATCCCGCCGGACAGCACCACGCTCGAGCGGCGGCTGAGAGGACGCGGAACCGAGACCGAGGAGGTCATCCTTCGCCGTCTTGAGCGCGCGAGAGAGGAGCTTAAATCGGTCGGCGCATACGATTACGTCGTGATAAACGGCGAGGGTGAGGTCGAACGGTGCGCCGGGAGCATCCGCTCTATAATCGAAGCGGAGCATTGCAGCCGCACACGCATGGAGGAGACGGTCGGAGGCTTTTTCGGCTGAGGTCTCCCGTATCATAAAGTCAACAATCAATATATCAATATATCAAGGAGAAGATCATGATTTATCCGTCAATTGGGGAACTTACGAAGGATGGCAAGATAAACAGGTACGAGCTTGTTATCGCAACCGCGAAATGCGCAAGAAAGATAACCGACGAGTACGTCGCACAGCGCGAGCTTGCGGAGCGTGCGATCGCAAACAAGGAGACCGACAAGTCGATTGCGGCTCTCGTGTCGCGCGAATTCCGCGACGATAAAGCGGTGAGAACTGCGATAAACCGCCTCCAGAGCGGCGAATATGAAATAATCCCCGACGGAGAAGAGGTTCCCGAAGGGAAAAAGGTGTTCTGATAGAGAAGACAGCCGCAGCTCCGTTTTTCGGTCTGCGGCTTTGCTTGCATAAGGAGCCCGGTGCGGCTGTCCCGTGCGGACAGTCGGAACGGGCGAAAGGGGGAAACGGCGACGGAAAACGGAAGAGTATCGGTGAGGCTGCTCGAGTCCGCGAGACAGACGGATCGGGCGTTTGATTACCTGATTCCGGAGGATATGCATATCTCCCCCGGCGCGATCGTCACGGTTCCCTTCGGAAGGCAGAACCGCCTCGTTTCCGCCGTGGCGGATCGTGTGTATTACCCCGGAGGCGCCCCCGACGTTTCGGATGGACCGAAGCCGGACGGAGAAGCGGCTGCGGACGGTGCGGGATACGGCGCGGCAAAGCAGAAGAATGCGGTGCAGTACGGCGCGGCAGCCGACCGCCGCGGCGCAGGAGACGGCGGAGAGATCTCCGACGGCGGCGATATCGCCGAAGGCGCGCCGCGGCTCAAATACGTCGCCTCCGTGATAAATTCCGCATCGCTCACACCGGAGCTTCTCTCGCTTGCGCATTTCATGCGCGCACGCACGCTCTGCACCTTCGGCGATGCGGTAAAGACCATGCTCCCGTCGGCGGCGCTGTCGAACATATCCGAAATTTACTTCGCGGCTGAGGAGGATGCTTCCGTTCCGCCGCAGTCCGCACCCGTTTACGCCTTTGTGCGTGAGAATTCTCCCGTGACCGCGGATGCGCTGTACGCGAAATTCGGGCGCGGCGTTCAGCCGGTGCTTGCAAAGCTTTCCGCAAAGGGCGCGATAATCCGCCGCAGGCAGGATCACGAGCCGACGAACGTAAAGCACGAAACGGTTTTCGGTCTTGCCGCAGACCGTGCCGAGGCGGAGCGCGCGATGAACGGCGAAGGGGAATACGCCCTGCGCGGCAAAAGGCAGAAGGAGCTTCTCGGGGAGCTTCTCGACGGCGAAAAGACGCTCACCGAGCTGAAAAAGGTGATCCCCGAGCCGCGTGCCACCGCCGCCGCGCTCGAAAAGAAGGGGCTTGTCAGATCGGAGAAGCGGGAGATCTTCCGCAATCCGTACCTGTCGGCGGCAGCCGCGCCCGCCGCACCTCCCGTCACGAAATATTCCGACGAGCAGACGCGCGCGATACATACGCTGTGCGAACTCGCCGACGGAGCCGCACCCGCCGCCGCGCTCCTTCACGGGATCACGGGAAGCGGAAAGACTCTCGTTATCAAGGCGGTGATCGACAGCGTTCTTGAGTCGGGGCGCGGCGCGATCGTCCTTGTCCCGGAGATCGCACTCACTCCGCAGACGGTCGGAGTGTACCGCTCGTTCTTCGGCGACCGCATCGCGGTCATGCATTCGTCGCTTTCATCGGGCGAACGGTACGACGCATGGCGGCGCGTGCGCGACGGGGATGCCGATGTCGTGATCGGCACGCGCTCGGCGGTATTCGCCCCCGTCCGCAATCTCGGGCTTATCGTGATCGACGAGGAGCAGGAGCACACCTACAAATCCGATACGACGCCGAAATACCTCGCGCACGATATCGCTCGCAAGCGGTGCGCCGATACGAAATCGCTCATGCTTCTTGCGTCCGCAACGCCGTCGCTCGCCTCCTACAGGAAGGCAAAGACGGGAGTGTATACGCTCGTCGAGCTGAAGAACCGCTACGGAAATGCGCACCTTCCCGAGGTCGTGACCGTCGATATGAGACGCGAGATCGCGTCCGGAAATGCGTCGATCTTCTCCGACGAGATTGTTTCTCGGCTTAAAAAGGTCAAAGCCGACGGCGAACAGGCGATACTGTTTTTGAACCGCCGCGGCTACAACAGCGTTATAACCTGCCGCAGATGCGGCGAAAATATAAAATGCCCGAACTGCTCGGTCTCGCTCACCTACCACGCGACCGCGGCGGTGGACGAGCGTCCGGGCGAAAACTACCTCAGCCGCCGCGCGCGCACGGGAGTGCTCACCTGCCACTACTGCGGATTCCGCTGTGCGGTGCCGATGAGGTGCCCGTCGTGCTCGGACGGGAATCTTCTGTTCATGGGATACGGAACGCAGCGCGCCGCGGCGGAGCTTGAAGAGCTTGTGCCCGGACTTCGCGTGCTCCGCATGGATACGGACACGACGCGGCGGAAATTCTCCCACGAGGAGATACTCGATTCGTTCCGCCGCGGGGATGCCGACGTTCTGCTCGGCACGCAGATGGTCACAAAGGGGCACGACTTCCCGCGCGTGGCGCTTGCGGGCGTGCTCAACGCCGACGCCTCGCTTTACCTCGACGATTACCGCGCCGGGGAGCGGACGTTCGCAATGCTCACCCAGCTTATCGGAAGAGCGGGACGCGCGGGCGGCGACGGAGTCGCCGTGATCCAGACGACAAATCCCTCGTCCGAGGTGATCGCGCTTGCCGCGCGGCAGGATTATCCCGCGTTCTACGAGCGCGAGATCAAGCTGCGCAGCAGCGCAAAGTTCCCGCCGTTCTGCGATCTTGTGCAGATCGCGGTATCGTCGAAAAACGACGTGGCGCTGTCGCGCGCCGCGCTCGCCCTTGCCGCAGAGCTGAAAAGTTTGCTCGCGGGGGATTTCTCCGACGTGGCGGCGGAGGTGTACGGACCGTTTGAGGCGCCGATCTATAAGGTGCAGAGCGAATTCCGTATGCGCATCGTCGTAAAATGCGTGCTCAACGCGAGAAGCCGCGCGATGTTCGCCGCTCTCGGCGATTCGTTTGCGCGCTCCGGAGAGAAGGGCGTGACCTTCTCGGTCGATTTCAATCCTTCGGGAATCTGAGGATCGGAATCCGCAGGGCGGATAATCGGCGGCGGAGCATCCGGAAACCGGGAAATGCGAAAATCCGCGAGAGTGCTGCCCGGCGGAGATTGAAAAGGCATGGAGCGCGAAGCCTGCCGAAGTCGCTGCAATGGCGGATTTTACAACGGCGCACCGCCTCACGCGCTCGGTGCCGATCAGCCGATCGCAGGAAAACGAAACCGGGAGCGGATATTATAAGAAAACATTCCCCGCCCGAGTGAGGGAAAGGGGAAAATACCGCACGGCCGCGCCAAACCGGACATTCGGTCCGTGCGGCAGTGCAGATATAAATCAGGGAAAGGAACGGAAAAATGGCAATACTCAATATAATCAAGGACGGAGACCCCACGCTCCGCAAGACAAGCCGCGAGGTCAAGGAGATCACGCCGCGGATACTCACGCTGCTCGACGATATGACGGAGACTCTCCATGAGGCGAACGGCTGCGGACTTGCCGCGGTTCAGGTCGGCGTACTCCGCCGCGTCGTTCTCGTCGAGACCGACGAAACGGGACTTCTCGAATTCATAAATCCCGTGATCGTCGAGCGCGAGGGAGAGCAGGAGGAGCTTGAGGGCTGCCTCTCGATCCCCGGAAAATGGGGATACACGCACCGCCCGATGAAGGTCACGGTGCGCGCTCTCGACAGAAACGGAAACGAATTCACCGTGACCGGCGAGGGACTTTGCGCACGCGCATTCTGCCATGAGATAGACCATCTCGACGGAACGCTGTTCACCGACAACGCCGTCCGTATGCTTTCACCCGAGGAGATCGAGGAAATTGAATAAACTGCGTATACTTTTCATGGGAACGCCGGATTTCGCGGCGTCATGCCTGCGCGCGCTTGTCGCGTCGGGCGAAAACATCGTCGGCTGCGTGACGGGCGCGGATCGCGCGCGCGGACGCGGAATGAAGCTGACGCCGACCCCGGTGAAATCCGCCGCACTCGAGGCGGGGATTCCGGTGTTCCAGCCCGCCACGCTGCGCGGCGAGGACTTTGCCGAGCTTCTGATCTCGCTTTCGCCCGATCTGATAATCGTCGCCGCCTACGGGAAACTTCTGCCCGAGAACGTGCTCGCGTTCCCGCGCTTCGGCTGCGTGAACGCGCACGCTTCGCTTCTTCCAAAATACCGCGGAGCCGCGCCGATTCAGCGTGCGATCCTCGCGGGAGAGCGCGAGATCGGCGTTACGGCGATGAAAATGGAGGCGGGGCTTGATACGGGAGACATGATCCTCACCGAGAAATTCGATATCGCGGACACGGACGACTTCGGCACCGTTCACGCAAAGCTTGCCGAGGCGGGCGGACGCGCGATGGTGAGAGTGTGCGAGATGCTCCGCCGGACGGGAGAACTTCCCGGAGAGAGGCAGGACGACGCGCTTTCCACCTACGCCGAGAAGATCACGGCGGAGGACATGAAGCTCGACTTCACGCACGGCGCGCGCGATGAGGTGAACAGAATCCGCGCATTCGCCCCCGCACCCGGCGCGCGCACGAAAATGCCGAACGGAAAGCTTCTGAAGATCGTTTCGGCGGCGGTGTGCGAAAATCCCGGAAACAAAGCGCCGGGCGAGGTTTTCGGCGCATCGAAGAGATCGTTCTCGGTCGCCTGCGCGGACGGCGCGATCGAGGTGTTCGAGGTCGTCCCCGAGGGGAAAGGGCGGATGAGAGCCGCCGACCTCGTGAACGGACGCGCAGTCTCCGACGGGGATATCCTCGGCGCGGACTGAGCGGACGGGTATAAATAACCCGAAAGGACATCCTGCTTGAAAGACGAAAAAACAGTACATGATCCGCGCCTTGCCGCGTGCCGGTCGCTGACCGACTGCGAAAGGTGCGGCAAATATACGAATCTCGAGATCGACGCCGTGCTTGAGAAGGGCGGGATACGGGGTGCGGACCGCGCGCTCTACACCGCGATCGTGTACGGCGTGACCGAACGGCGCATCACGCTCGACCACATTATTTCGACTCTTTCCGCGAGGGAGATCGACCGGATCGACCCCTATACGAAAAACGCGCTTCGCGTCGGGCTGTATCAGCTTCTGTACCTTGACCGCGTGCCCGATCACGCCGCGGTCGCACAGACGGTCGAAGCCTGCCCGAAAGGCTCGCGCGCTTTCGTGAATGCGATACTGCGCACGTTCATACGAAACGGAAAAAAGTACCCGATGCCCGATGAGAGCGCCGAGCGTGCGAGCGTGGAATATTCCGTGCCGCGCGAGCTTCTCGCATTCTGGACGGAGCGCTACGGAGATGAGCGCGCCCGCTCTCTTGCCGCCGCCTCGCTTCGCCGCGGTGAGGTAAATCTCAGAGTGAACACCCTTCGGACAAGCACGGAGGAATGCCTCGCGCTGCTCGGTGAGCACGCGAAAGCATCGCCGCTCGACCGCGACGTGATCCTCTTTTCGGGAGACGGCGAAACGCTGCGCGGCGGTATCGCGCGCGGGCTGTGGTTTGTCGAGGACGTGTCGTCGCGTCTTGCGGTCCGCGTTCTCGCACCGACGCCCGGCTCGGTCACGCTCGATTGCTGCGCCGCACCCGGCGGAAAGAGCTTTTCCTGCGCGATCGACATGGAAAACCGCGGAACGGTATACTCCTTCGACCTACACGAAAACAAGCTTTCGCTTATCCGCTCGGGCGCCGAGCGCCTCGGCATAACCGTGATAAGGACCGCCGCGCGCGACGGAAGGAATCCCGATCCCGCGCTTGCGGGCGCGGCGGATTTCGTCCTCTGCGACGTGCCGTGCTCGGGGCTCGGCGTGATATCCAAAAAGCCCGACATCAAATATAAAAACATCCGGGACATCGCAGGACTTCCCGAAATACAGTATTCCATACTCGCCGCCGCCTCCTCCTGCGTCCGCGACGGCGGCGCGCTCGTCTATTCGACCTGCACGCTCAATCCCGACGAGAACGAGGCGGTGTTTGAACGCTTCCTCCGCGAGCACGCGGACTTCGTCCCCGACGATTTTTCCGTCTCCGTATGCCGAAGCCGCGGCGGAATGTACACGTTCTTCCCCGACGGCGGCGAAAGCGACGGCTTCTTTGTCGCGCGGGCGGTGAAGAGAAAGGAAAGGTCATGACCGGAACAAAACCGTACGGCAGCGCCGCGCCCGATATACTTTCGATGACGAGGGACGAGCTGCGCGATTACATCGTGTCGCTCGGCGAAGCGCGCTACCGCGCCGATCAGCTTTATTCGTGGATGATGCGAGGCGCGGGATTTGACGAGATGACGAATCTGCCGAAGGCGTTTCGCGCCCTTGTCGCCGAGCGCGCGGATTACCGCCGCTGCACGGTTGCCGCGCGATTCGAATCGTCTCTCGATGAAACCGTGAAATATGCGTTTGAGCTTGAGGACGGAGAGTGCGTCGAGAGCGTGTTCATGAAATACGAGCACGGCACGACGGTCTGCGTGTCGTCGCAGGCGGGATGCGCGATGGGATGCCGCTTCTGCGCATCCACGATCGGCGGAAGGGTGAGAAATCTCACACCGTCGGAGATACTCGGTCAGGTGATCGCCGCCGGGCGCGACCGCGGAGAGCGGATCGACGGCGTGGTCATGATGGGCATCGGAGAGCCGCTCGACAATTACGAATCGACCGTGAAATTCCTCCGTCTTGTGTCGTCGGAGGAGGGTCTTAACATCGGTCTGCGCCATATCTCGGTATCGACCTGCGGCATCGTGCCCGGTATCGTCCGGCTGGCGGACGAGGGGATGCCGGTCACACTGTCGGTGTCGCTCCATGCGCACAGCGACGAAAAGCGGAGCGAGATAATGCCTGTCAACAGGCGTTATCCGATAGCGGAGCTTATGGAGGCGTGCAGATATTATTTCGGCAAGACCGGACGGCGCATTTCGTTTGAATATACGCTGATCTCGGGGAAGAACGATTCGACCGCCGATGCGCGCGCCCTTGCCGCGCTGCTGCGCCGAGAGATCGGACCGATCGTCCACGTCAATCTCATAATGCTGAACGAGGTGCGCGAGACGGGGCTTTCCGCCCCGGAGAGGGAAAGCGCGCGCGCGTTCTGCGAGGAGCTGAAGCGGCGCGGGGTAAACGCGACGATACGCCGCCGCCTCGGCTCGGATATAAACGCTTCCTGCGGGCAGCTGAGACGGAGCATGAAGGAAAGCTGAGCTTTCCTCCCGCTCGGCGATAACCACCGTGATTGGCCCGAAGCGGCGAACGCAGCTTGGTCTGCGCCCCTGCCGCGCCGAGCGGCGCGGGGACACGGCGGAAATTCCGCAAAGATACGTCGGAAGCGCAAAGCGGCTGAACGTCGGTTGTTTCCCGAACGGAAAAATCTCACTGCGGTTCACCGCTTCGGCTTTGCCGGAACGCTTTGACAGTGCTCCGATAAAACTTTTTCCGTGCGTTCAAGAATTGTATAAAAATGCATGATACAATTTAGATATAAAGTAAAAATCCGTCCGCCGTGCCGATCGGATAATGCACGGCGCGCTTTCTTTCCGTCCGGCATCCGCATCGGGTGAAAAAGCGCATACAAAACGCGTACACAGTATAAAGCATGAGAATCAAAGCATGAAAGTATGAAAGTATGAAAGGAAGCCTTCCTTCGGAGGGCGGGGTCTTTTTATGGCAGCAATGATCGAAATACACGATCTCGTCAAGCGGTACGGGAAAAAGCTTGCGCTCGACGGGATCTCGATGACCGTCGGCGAGGGCGAGATCGTCGGATTCCTCGGACCGAACGGCGCGGGCAAATCCACCACGATGAACATCCTGACGGGGTATCTTTCCTCGACCTCGGGAGAGGTGAAGATCGACGGGCTCGACATACTCGACGATCCGACCGAGGCGAAAAAGCGGATCGGATTCCTTCCGGAGCAGCCTCCGCTTTATACCGAGATGACGGTCGGGGAGTACCTCAACTTCGTCTATGAGCTCAAGTCGTGCAGACTCGACCGCCGCGCGCATCTCGATGAGGTGATGCAGGTCACGCGGGTAAAGGATGTGCGCGACCGCGTTATTGCGAATCTTTCCAAGGGATACCGCCAGAGGATCGGCATAGCGCAGGCGCTCGTCGGAAATCCGAAGATAATCATTCTCGACGAGCCGACGATCGGTCTCGACCCCAAGCAGATAATCGAAATACGGAATCTTATACGAAACCTCGGAAGAAACCACACGGTCATACTTTCGACCCACATCCTGTCCGAGGTTCAGGCGGTGTGCGACAGGATTGTGATAATCAACGCCGGACGCATCGTTGCGGACGAGAAGGCGGAGAACATCGCGCGCACCGTCGAGGAAAACCGCCGCTACAACTTCACCGTTGCGGGACCGCAGCGCGAGGTGCTTCGCGTGCTTCGCGGTGTTCCGGGAGTGGCGCAGGTCGAGGTGTTCGGCGCACGCGTGGACGATGCGTACACATATACGGTGACAGCCGATCACGGGCTTGACGTAAGAAAGCCGGTGTTCCGCGCGCTTGCGGATGCGTCGTATCCGATCGTCGGACTCGAAGCGGTACAGGCGGGACTTGAGGAGATTTTCGTCCGCCTCACGGACAGAAAGTAATTCCGGCTGTCAAGGGTCATAAAGGCATCGGCGCGGCTTCGGGAAGACGCGGCAATCTGCCCGGAACGCCGGATGCGCCGGGGACTCATGCACAGCTTTTGCGGGATGCACCTCCTCACCGCAATACCGATGACGGATTCGTCGGCACGGACTCACATCATCACCGAAAAAATAAATTCAGAGAGGGATTTTCAAATGTTTGCTGTATATAAGCGTGAGATGCGCTCGTATTTCACGACTTCGACCGGATACGTTTTCTGCGCGGTCTTTCTCGCCGCCTCCGGTCTTTTGTTCGGACTCCTCACGATGGAGATCACAAAGACCACCGACGTGTCCATGTACTATCAGGCTCTCATGTTCGCGTATATAATCATTCTTCCGCTTCTGACGATGAAATCCTTCGCTGAGGAGAGGCGCACGCGCACGGAGCAGCTTCTTATGACCTCACCCGTCGGGCTGTTCTCGATCGTCGCGGCGAAATTCCTCGCGGCGTTCACGCTCTTCTTCTGCACGATCGCCGTGACCGCGCTTTACTTCATACCGCTGTCCCTGTACGGCGAATTCAACTGGGGACGCGCCTTCGGCTGCATGATCGCGGTGATCTTCGTCGGAATGTGCTTCATCGCCATCGGCATCTTCATCTCCTCTCTCACGGCGAATCAGTTTACGGCGGGGCTCGGCACGATCGGCGTGCTGCTTGCGCTCATGGGGATATCGCTTTCGAATTCGCTCATCGACTTCTACCCGGTGAGAAAGGTGCTTGCGTTCATCTCGATATACGCGCGCTATGCCGCCTTCACAAACGGGATATTCGATTTTTCCGCGGCGTTCTACTACCTTTCGATATGCGCGATCTTTCTGTTCCTCGCCTACCGCGTCTATGAGAAGAGGCGCTGGAGCTGAGAAGAAAGACCGAATCCGACCGAAATTTACAGATAAGGAACCGTCATATGAAAAAAACAGGATATCTTGCGTCAAAGAAATTCCGTTACGGCTCGACCGCGACCGCGATAACCGTGTTTACCGTTGCGCTCGTCGTGCTTGCCAACGTGATATTTACCGCGCTTTCCGAAAAGTACCTCTGGTATGCGGACATGACGGAAAAGGAGGTGTACTCCCTTTCCGATGCAACGAAGAAGTATATGGAGGAGATCACCTCCCCCGTCAACATCTATTTCGCGGCGCAGCCGGACGAGATAAGCGAGGGAACCTATTCCGAATACACGAAGTACGTCTACCGCACCGCGCAGCTTCTCGCGCAGGAGTTTGACAACATCAACGTCGAGTGCCACGACGTCTCCCGCGAATACAATTTCTTCAAGCCGTATGCCGAAAGCGCGGCGACGAAGATCGCCCCCACCTCGGTCATCGTCGAGAGCGGCACGGAATTCCGCGTAATGCTGATCGATTCGTTCTTCATCTTCGACGACAACTATCAGAATATCTGGGGCTACAACGGAGAGAATAAGCTCGTGTCCGCAATCTATCAGGTCACGGCTTCCGATATGCCGATCGTCTGCTTCACGAAGGGGCACGGCGAGACCTCGGGCGAAAAGCGTGCGATCCACACGATGTTCTCCGACGCGGGCTTTGATGTCAGGGAAATCGACCTTTTGAGCGAGGACATCCCCGCCGACTGCCGTATAATCATCGCCGACGCGCCGCTGTACGACTTCAGCGGACGCGAGGCGGAATCGGAGAGCGCGAACGAGATCGCAAAGCTCGACACCTTCCTCGACAGCTACGGCTGCTTCATGATCTTCGCCGATTACGAAAAGTCGGCGAAACTCGTCAACCTGAACGAATTCCTTGAGGAATGGGGAATATCGTTCCGCTCGAACACCTATCTCCGCGATTACGATCACGCAACGAGCGTTGACGGCATAACGGTCATCGCCGAATACATCGATAAGGACAGCGCCGAGGACGGCGCGCTCGGTGCTTCGCTCTACGCGGACATAAGCGAGCTTGACTCGATGCCGAAGACGGTATGCCGCTATGCGATGCCCGTCGATATCCTCTGGAAGGAGGGCGGCGGACTTACCGGAACACGTCAGGTGTTCCCCGTGCTCAAATCGTATTCAAGTTCCGAGGTGCGCCGCGGAGAGGAAACTCTCTCCTCCGGCAGCGAAACCATAATGACCCTGTCGCGCGACAAGGTTATCATAAACAACGAAAACTATTACTCCTACGTCCTTGCCTGCGGCTCGGCGTCATTCACCTCGTCGGATTATCTTCTTTCGAACGCTTACGCGAATTCCGAGATACTGCGCTCCGCAATGCTTGCAATGGGCAGGGAGAGAATACTTACGGATATTCCGTATAAGGCGTTCGACAAGACCGATATAACCATAACCACAAAGCAGGCGAACGCATGGACCGTGCTGTTCACCGCCGCACTGCCCGTCTGCATCTCTGCCGCCGGAGTATTCGTTTACGTCAGGAGAAAGCACTCATGAAAAACCGACGCAGAATAATCATTGCGCTTGTTCTCGTTGCCGTTTTTGCCGTCGGCGCCGTGCTTTACTTCACCGTGCTCGGCCCCGCGCTTGAGCCGGAGGAGACGGTAAAGATACCGATCGAGACCCAGCAGGGCGAGGCGATCGACACGACGGACCGCATACAGATATTTCCCCGCATCACGGCGGAGAACGTGCAGTCGATATCGGTAAAGAACGAACACGGCAGCTTTGAGATATACCGCGACCCGAACAACGATTTCCGCATAAAGGGATACGAGCACCTTTCGCTCAACACGACGAAGGTCTCCGAGCTTGTCTCGATCGCGGGATACCCCCTTGCGCGCAAGAAGATCGACTCAAGCGCGCAGGAGTATGAGCAGTACGGGCTCAACGCCCCCGTCGCGGAATGGACGATAACGGACAAGGCGGGCGAGACTCACACGCTCAGCGTCGGACACCGCCTGCTCACCGACGACGGATACTACATCTGCCTTGACGGGCGCGGCGCGGTCTACGAGCTTTCGTCATCGATAGAAACGACGATCCTGCTTCAGGCACATGATTACGTCAATCCTCTGCTTATGGCGGCGGCGCCGACAAACAAGTATTACAATATCGATCAGTTCACGATAAGCCACGGCAAGGAAAAGTTCATCTCCTTCAGCCTCGTCGATGAGAAGGATAAAAAGAACCCCGATTCGCTCGCCGAGGCAACTGTGACATATCCTGCGGAGTACGTTCCGAACGAGGAACGCGTGTGGACCGTGTACAGCCTGATGACCGGATTCTCCGGCGAGAGCGTCGTCGAGATCGGCGCGGACGAAAAGGTGTACGCGGAGTACGGTCTCGACGAGCCCGAGTACACCGTAGCGTTCGAATACGACGGCAGAGCGTACGTCATATTCTTCTCGGGACTTACGGAGGACGGATACTACTACGCAAGCTCGAGCATCGTGCCGGATACGGTCGTGAAGGTCGCTGCCGACACCGCGGAATTCCTCTCCTACGATCTGTTCAAATGGATATCGCCGTACCCGTTCGGATACTATATCACGCAGATATCCTCGGTCGGAGTGAAGAGCGGCGAATATGATCTGCGCTTTGCGCTGAAGCATTCCAAGGACGCGAAGGGCAACGACGTTCTCGAGGTCGCCTCGAACGACGGCACGGATTTCGCACCCGAGGAGATGGTGAAAAACTTCCGTATGTATTATAAGGCGATGCTCGGCGTCGAAATGATCGATTATACGGGACTTTCGGCGGAGGAGAATGCGGCGCTTGCAGCCGACGGCTCGAATATGATGTATTCGTTCACCTATACGACGCTGTCGGGCAAGGAAACGACGATCGCGTTCTATCCGTATTCCACGAGGCGCTGCCTTGTCACGATAAACGGAAAGGGCGAATTCTACGTCCTGATCGACCGTGTGGAGAAGATGATCTCCGACACGGGCAAGCTGCTGCGCGGCGAGGAGATCGACTCCTTTGCAAAGAACTGACGGCGCGAACCGTTCATTTTACCGTTTCCCAAAGGGATAAAACCGTATGCTTGATTTCAGACCTGTTACACTTGACGACGCGCCGCTCCTTCGCCGCCTTCTCAGCGGCGAAGGGCGGATATGCGACAGCACCGCCGGAACGGTGCTTATGTGGCGCAGATATTTCGATACCCGAATCGCCTTCGCCGGCGAAACCGCGGTGCTTCGCGCAAGCTATCGCGGAAGGAACGTCTTTACACGTCCGTTCGGACCCGATCCCGACGGCGCGGTCGGAGCGATCATTGACTTTGCGCGGGAAAACTCGCTTCCCGCCGAGTTCGGATTTCTCGACGAGGAAAGCGCGAAGCATCTCGCCGAGCGCTTCGGCGCGGCGGTGACGCAGGATGCGGACGGCGCGGACTTTCTCTATCCGGCGGAAAACTTCATCGCCTACGCGGGAAAGCACCTGAGAGAAAAGAGGAATCATCTCTATCAGTTCCGCCGCGAGTATCCCGATGCGGTGTTTGAGCCGATCGGCGACGCGAACATTCATGAGGTCATGACGTTCTTTGACTCTTACTGCGCCGAGAACGAATCGGACGAAGCGCTTGCCGCGACCGAAAACGATATCTGCCGCGAGGTGCTCGAAAACCGCGGCAGCTACGGATTTCTTTCGCTTGCACTGCGGATTGACGGCGGGATCAGGGCGTTCACCGCGGGGGAGGTCGCCGGGGATACGCTTTTCGTCCATATCGAAAAGGCGGACAGAAACACCCGCGGCGCGTATCAGGCGATCGCGTCCGAGTTCGTGAAGTCCGTGCCGGGGATAAGCTTCGTGAACCGCGAGGACGATTCGGGAGACCCCGGACTCAGAAAATCGAAGATGTCGTACCGTCCGTGCGCCCTTCTCGGGAAATATACGGCGGTGATCCGATAATCGGCACGGCAGCTGCCGCGGCGCGCCTGTTCGGCGATCAGCCGCACGGCGGTCGGCGCATGAACCGCAGATAGAGAATACGAAAAAAGGAGCCGACGGCTCCTTTTTCTTTCGGAAAACGCGCGTACCGCAAAACGGCGGAAGAGAGACATGAGGCGACAGCTCGTATTATAACGCTAACGCACGGCGGGAAAAGTCAAGTGCTCCGCCCCGGTCCCGTCCCGCCTTACGCGGGATCCCGTCTGCGGCAAAGCAGCGAGGTCTTATCGGCAAAGAATGGCGAATCCGACGTTTTGCACCCGCGACAACCCCGAGAGAGAACGGGAACGGACTCCGGCTGCCGCCGTATATACCGTATCAATGCAAAGGAGACGAAAGATTCGACAGCCCGTCAGACGGCGACTCTTCCTATGCGTCCCGCATCGCTTCGACGCCGAGATGAAGTCTTTACGCTTGGCTTGCCGTCTCCGGCGGCAGCTTCCTGCAGTTCGCGTATTCCCGCGATTGCCGCCGAACCGCGCTTAACAAAATGTTAACAATATGTATTCATATTATCGTTGAATTAAAAGCGGCAAAATGGTAAATTCTTATATAGATTAGCACTCAGGGACCGAAAGTGCTAAAACGTAAAATTCCTGTGATCGGAGGCGGGATCGGTGAGTGCGGAAAACGGCGCATTAAGCGAGCGGAAAAAGCTTATACTTAAAGCAATAGTGGACGCGCATATACAGAACGGCGAGCCGGTCGGAAGCAAGTACCTGACACAGAATAAGCAGATAAGCCACTCGTCTGCTACCATACGCAACGAAATGGCGGAGCTTGAGGCTCTCGGGTATCTCGAGCAGCCCCACACTTCGGCGGGGCGCATCCCCACCGAGGCGGGCTACAGATTTTACGTCGATTCTCTCGTCGATCGCTACAACTTCACCGCCGCGGAGATAAAGCGGCTTGAAAGTGCGCTTCGCGCACGCAGGAACGAGCTCGGCGAGATACTTTCCGCTGGTATGCGCATCGCGTCCGCGATGACGAACTATACCGCGCTTGCGGTCCGTCCGGAAAGCTCGAGCGTGACGGTCGCGCGCTTTGAGGCGATGCGCCTCGACAGCCGCAACCTCGTCCTCGTGATGGTTCTGCCGGACACGTCGGTGAGAACGAAGCACATCCGCTCCTCGTTCGACATCTCGCCCGAGGCGACGGAAAAGCTCGTCTCCGTGCTCAATTCCCGCCTTACCGGACTGACGGCGGACATGATAACCCTTCCGATCATAATGGAAGCGGAGCGCGAGATGGGCGAGTACGATTACCTGATCGGTCCGGTGATAAAGGGCATATTCGAATCCGTCGGCACGATCGGCAGCGGAGAGATACAGGTCGAGGGAGTCAACCGCCTGCTTTCCTACCCCGATTACTATGACAACGACCGCCTGAGTGAGCTGCTCGGGCTGTTCGAGCATAAGGATTCGCTGAAGAAGCTGCTGCCCTCCTCGCTCCCGTCCGCGGATCAGAAGGACGGCGGAGTGCAGGTCTACATCGGCAGCGAAAATTCCGTTAAGATAATGGATCGCTCCGCGCTCGTGTTCAAAACGGTCACGGAGAACGGCAAGCCGATCGGCGCGATCGGCGTTATAGGTCCGACGCGCATGGATTACGGGCGCGTCATATCGGTGCTTGACCGGCTGTCCGAGGGGATCGGCGATGTGATCACCGGCGACGGCGGCGGGGATTCTTCACCGGATGAAAAGAAGGGAGAAACATGATGGACGAAAAGGAAAAGAAGGATATCGCCGGAGACGCGGATGCCTGCGCGGACTGCACAGCCGGTGATACGGAAGATAAAAAGAGCGCGGGATGCGCGAAGGACGCGAAGGATAAGAAGGAGCATTCCGGCTCTGAAGCGAAGAAGCACAAATCCCGCATAGCCGAGCTTGAGCGCGAGCTTGAGGAGGAGAAAAAGAAGAGCGCGGAGGCGGGCGACAAGTACCTGCGGACGCTGGCGGAATACGACAACTTCCGCCGCCGCTCCAAGGAGGAGCGCGACGCGATGTATGCCGACGCAGTCGGCGAGAGCGTGCGTGAGCTGCTCCCGATAATCGACAATCTCAAGCGCGCATCGCAGTACACCGATTCGGAAAAGCTTTCCGAGGGAGTTGCGATGATACTCAAATCCGTGCCGGCGGCGCTTGAAAAGCTCGGCGTCGAGGAATTCGGAAAGGTCGGCGAGAAGTTCGACCCGAATCTTCACAACGCGGTGCTTCACGAGGAATCGGCGGAGTTCGGCGAGAGCGAGATCATGGATGTGCTCCAGACCGGATACCGCCGCGGAGACAAGATTCTCCGCTTTGCGATGGTCAAGGTCGCAAACTGAATCAAACGGGATCAGCGCCGCTCGGCGGCGAGATCATATAATGCAAATAACAAAATCAAAATATACGGAGGATTTTCATTATGGGAAAGATAATAGGTATAGATTTAGGAACAACAAACTCCTGCGTGGCGGTATATGAAGGCGGCGAGCCTACCGTTATCCCGAACCCCGAAGGCGCACGCACCACACCTTCCGTGGTCGCATTCTCAAAGACGGGCGAACGCATGGTCGGACAGGTCGCAAAGAGACAGGGCATCACCAACCCCGAGCGCACCGTGTCGAGCATCAAGCGTGAGATGGGCACCGGACATACCGTCGAGATCGACGGAAAGAAGTACACCCCCCAGGAGATCTCCGCGATAATTCTTCAGAAGCTCAAGGCGGATGCCGAAGCGTTTCTCGGAACTCCCGTAACGCAGGCGGTCATCACGGTTCCCGCATACTTCTCCGACGCACAGCGTCAGGCAACCAAGGACGCGGGCAAGATCGCGGGACTTGAGGTCATGCGTATAATCAACGAGCCTACCGCAGCAGCTCTCGCATACGGTATGGATAAGGAAAACGAGCAGAAGATCATGATCTTCGACCTCGGCGGCGGCACGTTCGACGTTTCGCTTCTCGAGATATCCGACGGAGTTTTCGAGGTTCTCGCAACCGCGGGCAACAACCGTCTCGGCGGAGACGACTTCGACAACCGCATCATCAACTGGATCGCCGAGAAATTCATGGCGGAGAACGCCGGAATAGACCTGCGCAAGGACAAGATGGCGCTCCAGAGACTTAAGGAAGCCGCAGAGAAGGCGAAGATCGAGCTTTCCGGCATGACCACCACCGATATCAACCTCCCGTTCATCACGGCGGACGCAACCGGACCGAAGCACTTCGAGGCGACGCTCAGCCGTGCGGAGTTCGACAGACTCACCGCAGACCTCGTTCAGGCTACCATGGAGCCTACGAAGAGAGTTCTCTCCGACGCGGGACTTACCGTAAATCAGGTAGACAAGGTGCTCCTCGTCGGCGGCTCGACCCGTATCCCCGCCGTTCAGGATGCAGTCAAGAACTTCATCGGCAAGGAGCCCTTCAAGGGAATCAACCCCGATGAGTGCGTGGCGATCGGCGCAGCAATCCAGGGCGGCGTCCTCGGCGGCGACGTAAAGGATCTACTACTTCTCGACGTTACTCCGCTGTCTCTCGGAATCGAGACCCTCGGCGGCGTATTCAACCGCATCATCGACCGCAACACGACGATCCCGGTAAAGAAGAGCCAGGTATATTCCACCGCAGCCGACGGTCAGACCTCTGTCGAGGTCCACGTCCTGCAGGGCGAGCGTGAGATGGCTGCCGACAACAAGACCCTCGGCAAGTTCCAGTTGACCGGCATCGCTCCGGCGCCCCGTGGTGTCCCGCAGATCGATGTCACGTTCGACATCGATG
>OLPR01000934.1_pt1 | contig 25146 bp, 21 predicted proteins | sample 1672761 | NCBI WGS metagenome assembly OLPR01 (sample SAMEA3136721, study PRJEB25190) | human gut metagenome | biome: human gut; feature: human-associated habitat; material: faeces | place: Austria | collected 2013 | reverse complement strand
GCGGGCCGTCTGCGCCCTGCTGGCCCGGGGGGCGGAGAAAAGCAGCGTGGAAATTTTGCCGGAATTTCGCGGCCCCTGCGTGGAGGGCGAAATTCGGCTGGTATTGGCGGCGCGGCCGGTGGACGCGGTGGCAGCGGCGGGGGAATACGCGAAGGAACGTATTGTGGGGCGGCTTTCGGGAAAAAATACGGGCAAAAAGGCGGAAAGGCGGAAAAATCATGGAAAAACATCCCATTCAGGGCTTAATGGAAACCAGCATGCAGAGCATTCGGGACATGGTGGACGTGAACACCGTGTTGGGGGACGCGGTCACCGCCCGGGACGGTTCCACGGTGGTGCCGGTTTCCCGGGTGAGCTTCGGCTTCGTGGCCGGCGGCGGTGAATACGGGGAACGGGGCGTGGGGGAAAATTACCCCTTCGCCGGGGGCGCGGGCGCGGGGGTGACCCTGCAGCCCGTGGGATTTCTGGTGTGCGGGGAAGGCGGCGTGCGGATGCTGCCGGCCCAGGCGAAAAATTCCGTGGACCGGGTCATTGACCTGCTGCCCGGACTGATGGAGGAGGTCAAGGCGCTGCTTTCCTCCGCCCGGCAGGAGAAGCAGGCCGCGCCGGCGGAAGAAGATCAGCCGTGAAAAAGACCGCCCGGAGAGGAGAAGAACTTCCTCCGGGCGGTGCGTTTTTCCTAGAAATCCTCGTCCGATTTGGGAGAATTTTTCAGGTATTTCAAAAGCCGCGGCGAACCGTGTTGCCTAATGTATTTCCAGTAAGCGTCGTTATGATCGCCTTCCGTCAGGTCGTCGTCATCATCGTCGAATTGAGCGTAGAATGCCTTTGCGAGCATTTCGGCTTCGCGTTCAAGCTCAGGGGGGGAGTTTTCTGCCGGTAGAATTCTGTCATAACAGTTACGCATCCTTATTCTTCGTGCGTTTGAAGTCGGCTGAGGGATGAAAAAGCCGCCCGGAGCGAGGAACCCATTTTTTACCCCGGACGGCGGGGGATTCGTCAGGTATAGAGATTGTCCTTTTTGATGTAAGCCAGCACCGAGCCCTTTTTGTTGGTGCAGAGAATCCAGGTGTCGCCGTTTTTGTCCGTATACCGGCCGCACATGTAGACGATCTGTCCCCAGGTCACCCGGGCCTTTTTGTCGCCGTTGTATTCGTAGGCGTAGCAATCCCGGGACACGTAGGCCTTGACGCAGGTGGTCATCACAAGATCCTGCACGGACATGTAGCCCTTTACCTTTTTATAGACCACAGACACGGTGTTCTTTTTGATGCCGGTTACGGTAACGGTAGCGCCCCGCCGCAGGATATAGGTGCGGCCGTCGGCGGCCTTGAAATCCGCAGTTTTGGTCAGCACGGCGCATTCCACGGTCTTGGGCATGGAATCGGAAAGCTTGAAGCCCTTGGGCAGCGCGAACGCCGTGGCCGTAAAGCCAAGGAGCATCATGACCATCAACGCCAGGGCGCAAGTTCTGCGAAAGACCTTCATAATAAGAAAAACCCCCTCCGAAATCGCTGTTATTTAGATGAATCCGCTCCGGAAAAAGTTCCCGCTTTCTCCGGGGCAAACGTGTTTTTTCGATTAATTACGAACGTCGTTTTCCGGGTTCAGCCCTAAAAACGCCAGGAAATGCTGAATGTGCTCGTCCCAGAATTCCCAGGTGTGAGCGCCGGGGTCCTCTTCGTAGGTATAATCGAAGGGATTGCCCGGAAGGCCGGTGAAGAAATCCCGGGTGGCCCGGGCGTTTTCCAGCAGGAAATCCTCCGTGCCGCAGGCGTGATAGATACGGGGGCAGGGGCCGCCCGCTTCCGCCAGCTTTTTCGCGTTGCCCAGCACGTCCTCCTCCGGGCCCAGGTTCGCGCCGTCGCCGTAGGCCATCAGGTTGTACCTTGCCCGGCGGGGATCCGCGTCCTGACCGGGGCGGCGGTTGGAAGCCCCGGCGGACAGACAGCCGATGGCCCCGAATCGCTCCGGCCGGGCCAGACCGATCTTCAGACAGCCCGCGCCGCCCATGGAAAGCCCGGCGATGAAGTTATCCTCCCGGCGATCCGAAAAGCCGAAGAAGCCCCGCATGGTTTCCGGCAGCTCGTGGGCGATATAATCGAAATAACGCCCGCCGTGGGCCATATTGGCGTAACGGGAGATCTGGGCCGCGGGCATTACCACCGCCAGCCCCAGGGGCGCGGCGTAGCGCTCGATGGAGGTGCGCCTTTGCCAGATGGTTTCGTCGTCGCTCATGCCGTGCAGAAGGTACAATACCTTCCGGGGCCCCCGGGCGGCGGCGGTCTTCATGCCGATGAGAGAGGAGGAAAACTGGGGCAGAATCACATCGCAGGACACGCACATGCCCAGGGCCTGAGAGAAAAATCCGGTATGCAAAAGGGCCATTTATGCTTCCTCCTTTTTCGGCTGGTCGGGAATGAGCCAGTTCAGCACGTTCTGAATTTCACGATCCCAGTATTTCCACTGATGATCGCCGGGGGTTTCGGAATAGGCGAGGCTGTAGCCCAGTTTGCGCAGATGATCCCGCATGGCCACGTTGCTCTGATAGAGGAAATCCTCCGTGCCGCACCACATGAACACGTCCGGCCGGTTGGGGGAATCCTTCATATCCACCGCCGCCTGGAACAGATCGTTGAAGGAGCCCCGCACCTTATCCCGGGGCCCGAAGATGTCGAACCACAGTCCGTCGTCCCGGGGCAGGGCCTCGCAGATGCCCGCCGCGTCCACGCCGCCGGAAAGGGAGGCCACCCGGGAGAAGGTGTCCCCCGCCCGCAGCCCGCACTTCAGCGCCCCGTAGCCGCCCATGGAAAGCCCCGCGGCGTAGGTGTCCTCCCGCCGGGGAGACAGGTTCGGGAAAAAGCCCCGGCAGATTTCCGGCAGCTCCTTGGTGATATAGGTAAAGTAATCGTAGCCGATGTACATGTCCGTATACCAGCCCAGATGGGTGGTGGGCATGACCACGCACAGTCCCTTCTCGGCGGCGTAGCGCTCGATGGAGGTACGCCGCTGCCAGATGGTGTGGTCGTCGCTCATGCCGTGCAGAAGATACAGGGTCTTGATTGCCGCGTCCCCACGGACGCCTTCCATGCCGATCTGCCCCCGGGTGTTTTCCGGGTAGATCACGTCCATCTGGGTGCACATGCCCAGAACGTCGGAGAAAAAGTCCACGTGCATCAGTGCCATAGCCTGCGCCTCCTGGAAAGAATTGGTAGATGGTTTGATTATAACTCACACTTTACGCCGCGTCAACAACATCCGATTTATGGCAAATCTGTGTCAAATGCAGCCGAAGGAGGAACTTTAGAGGCGGATTATAATACGATTAAGAGGCGCGGAATAACATATTCGTAAAATATCATGCAGAAATTGGTGAAAACGCATGACCAAATTGAGTAATTTGTGCAGTTTTTTAGGAATTGGGGTAAGTTACCCTTGCAAACAGTAAAATGATATTGTATAATATCAATTATCGGAAGCGGACGGTCTGCTTTGTGGTGGAGCAGAACCCGTCCGGGCGGTCAGGCGCTCACACGCGGGCGTCAGCCGGCATCCAGTTTGAACCGCAGGTCGCGTGAACCAACCCGACTGGCCAGGGCCCGCAACGGCCCGAAAACGACGCAAATCAACCGCACGAAACACGTGCGGGAAGGGGGAGAACGAAGCCAAATGTTGCTCAACTACATCTTGAAGCGTCTGCTTCAGCTGATCCCGCTGCTGATAGCGGTCAGTATCCTGATCTTCATTATTATCCAGCTGCCTCCGGGAGATTACCTCACCACCTACATCATCCAGCTGGAAACCTCCGGTCTGGAAGTCAACCAGTCCGAAATTATCAACCTCACCAAGCAGTACGGCCTGGACAAGCCTATGTACCAGCAGTATCTGTATTGGATGAAGAACATTATTACAAAGCTTGACTTTGGACGCTCCTTCCAGTGGAACCAGACCGTTCTGTCTCTGCTGCAGCAGCGTTTGCCCGCCACCATCAGCATCTCTCTTCTGTCCCTGGTTGTTACCTGGGCCATCGCCATCCCCGTGGGTATCGTTTCCGCTACTCACCAGTATTCCGGCTTCGACTACTTCTTCCAGTTCTTCGGATTTATCGGAATGAGCTGTCCGGCCTTCTTGCTGGCTCTGGCGAGCGTGTTTATTCTGTTCAAGCTCACCGGCCAGTCCCTGACGGGTCTGAACTCTGCGGCGTTCGTGAACGCGCCCATGAGCTGGGCCAAGTTCGTGGACATGCTGCCCCGTCTGCTGCTGGTTATCTTCATCATCGCCATTTCCCAGACCGCCGGCATGATCCGTTCCATGCGCGCTATGCTGCTGGATGAGCTGCAGAAGCAGTACGTGATCACCGCCCGCGCCAAGGGCGTGAAGGAAAAGAAGCTTCTGTGGAAATACCCCATCCGCATGGCCATCAATCCTCAGGTCTCCACCATCGGCTGGGTGCTGCCCGGTCTGATCGGCGGCGAGATGATCGTTTCCACCGTGCTTTCTCTGCCGACCATGGGCCCGCTGGTAAAGCGCGCGCTCACCAACCAGGACATGTATCTGGCCGGTTCCTACCTGCTGATCGTTTCCGCCCTGACGGTTATCGGCACCCTGATTTCCGACATTCTGCTTGCGATCGTTGATCCGCGCATCAAGTTTGGAGGTGTCTCCGAATGAGTGACAAGAAAAAGAAGAGCAACGCCAATATTGACACCGTGGATTCCAGCAGCTCTTACGAGGTAGCCAGTCAGTACAAACTGATGTGGTGGAAGTTTAAGAAGCATAAGGCCGCTATGATTGCCGTGCCCGTGCTGATCATCATGTACCTGATCTGCATGTGCTGCGAATTCTTTGCCCCGGCGCTGCCCCTGGAGCGTTACAAGGACTACAAGGATACCGCCCCCACCCGCATCCATCTGTGGGACGACGAGGGCAACTTCGTGGGCCCCTTCGTGTACGGCCTGGAGCGCTATACCGATCCCTACACCTTCCGTAAGAGCTACGTGGAAAGCGACCAGATCATCAAGCTGGGCTTCTTCGTTCGCGGCAGCGAATACGGCGTGTTCGGTTCCAACCTGAAGTGGGACGTCCACTTCTTCGGCGTTAAGCTGCCTGAAGGCGAAGAGCCCGGCGGCCACAACGTATTCTTCCTGATGGGCACCGACTCCCTGGGTCGCGATGTGTTCTCCCGTATTCTTTCCGGCGGACGCATCTCCCTGTCCTTCTGTCTGGTGTCCGTGGCCTTCACGGTGATCATCGGTCTGACCCTGGGCGGCCTTTCCGGTTACCTGGGCGGCGTGGTGGATACCATCGTGCAGCGTGCCATCGACCTGATCATGTCCATCCCCAGCATCCCCATGTGGATGGCTCTGGCCGCGGCCCTGCCCAGCACCATGAGCAACCTGAAGAAATACTTCCTGATGTCCCTGATCATGTCCCTGATCGGATGGACCGGCCTGGCCCGTGTTACCCGTGGTAAGATCCTCTCCCTGCGCGAGGAAGACTTCGTTATCGCGGCCAGAATGTGCGGCTCCAGCCACATGCGCGTGATCTTCAAGCACATGCTGCCCTCCTTCCTGAGCTACATCATCGTCTCCGTTACCGGCTCCATTCCCGGAACCATCCTGGGTGAGACGACGCTGTCGTTCCTGGGCCTGGGCCTGCAGGCGCCCACCGTATCCTGGGGCACTCTGCTTCAGGATTGCCAGACGGTCGATTCCATGGCGGCCACTCCGTGGCTGATGTTCCCGGCACTGTTCATCATTGTATCCGTGCTGTGCTTCTGCTTCATGGGCGACGGTCTGCGCGACGCGGCTGACCCGTACAAATAAAGCGTAAGGAGGAACTATTCATGAAGAGACCCAGTGAAGACGTCATCCTCGCAATGGAGGATGTTAAGGTTCACTTCGATATGGACGAAGGCCTCCTGAAAGCAGTTGACGGCGTCGACTTCGTCATTAAAAAGGGCCGCACCCTTGGTATCGTGGGTGAATCCGGCTGCGGCAAGTCCGTAACCACCAACGCTATCTTCAAGATCCTGCCCAAGTACGGCCTCATCAGCGGCAATATCTGGCTGTATGAGAAAGACGGCAAGGAACTGGAAGAGCCGATCAACATCGCGGAACTGAACCCCACCGGCGACGTAATCCGTTCCATCCGTGGCGGCAACATTTCCATGATTTTCCAGGAGCCCATGAAGGCATTCTCCCCTGTGCATACCATTGGCAACCAGATCATGGAAACCATTATGCTGCACGTGGAACCCGATAAGAAAAAGGCCCGCGAAATCTGCGTGGAAGCCCTGCGCGCGGTTGGTATCTCCAACCCCGAGCAGCGCGTGGACGAGTATCCCCACCAGCTCTCCGGCGGCATGCGTCAGCGCGCCATGATCGCCATGGCCCTGGCCAGCAAGCCTTCCATTCTGATCGCCGACGAACCCACCACCGCCCTGGACGTTACCATTCAGGCGCAGGTTCTGGATTTGATCAACAATCTGAAGCACGAGAACAACACCTCCGTTATTTTCATCACCCATGACCTGGGCGTTATCGCGGAGATGAGCGACGACGTGGCCGTGATGTATCTGGGCAAGATCGTGGAGTCCTGCGACGTGGACACCCTGTTCTACAACCCCCAGCATCCCTATACCCGCGCGCTGCTCAAGTCCATCCCCACGGCCGACAAGCAGCATAAGGGCCGTTTCGAGTCCATTCGCGGCACGGTTCCCTATGCCATGAACCTGCCCGTGCAGTGCGGCTTCTGCGACCGTTGTGATGAGGCCATCAAGGGCGTTTGCGACAAGGGCTATCCCCCGAACGTGGAAATCGAGCCCGGCCACTTCGTTCGCTGCTTCAAATTTGCCGACAAGGGAACGGAGGGTAAATAAATGGAGAACAAGTACACCAACCCCATTATCGAGGTCAAGAATCTGAAGAAGTATTTCCCCATTACCTCCGGATTCTTCAAAAAGACCGTGGGTTACGTCAAGGCCGTTGATAACATCGATATGTACATCAACGAAGGCGAAACCCTGGCGCTGGTAGGCGAGTCTGGCTGCGGCAAGACCACCCTGGGCCGCTGCATCCTGCAGGCCATCAAGCCCACCTCCGGCTCCGTGCTGTTCAACAACAAGGAGAATAAGCAGGTGGAACTGACCACCATGCCTTACTCCCAGCTGCGGGATACCCGCCGGGATATGCAGATGATCTTCCAGGATCCCTATGCTTCCCTGGACCCCCGCATGACGGTTCTGAACATCATTTCTGAGCCGTTGATCTGCCACCACCTGATGGGACCGGCCGAGCGTCGTGAGTACGTAAAAGAGCTGATGGTGACCGTGGGTCTGAACCCCCGCCACCTGGAGCGTTATCCTCACGCCTTCTCCGGCGGCCAGCGTCAGCGTATCGGTATCGCCCGCGCCCTGGCCACCAAGCCCCGCTTCGTGGTTTGCGACGAGGCCGTTGCCGCTCTGGACGTTTCCGTTCAGGCGCAGGTGCTGAACCTGCTGATGGACCTGCAGGAAAAGATGAACCTTTCCTACCTGTTCATCTCCCATGACCTGGGCGTTGTCAGCCACATTTCCGACCGCGTGGGCGTTATGTACGTGGGCCACATGGTGGAATTGGCCGATACCGTGAAGCTGTTTGCCCGTCCCATGCATCCCTACACCGAGGCGCTGCTTTCTGCAAAGCCCGTTGCGGACCCCCGCAACAAGTCCCGGCGTATCATGCTGGAAGGCGACGTGGCCAACCCCGCTCACCTGCCCTCCGGCTGCCCCTTCCATCCCCGTTGCCGCTACGCCAAGGACATCTGCAAAGAGCAGCTGCCCGAGTGGCGTGAGCTGGAGCCCGGCCACTATGTGGCCTGCCATTGCGCGCAGGATCTGCAGCTGCATGGCATGCGGGGCTACGAGAAGTAAGCCAAAATTTACCACGCCGGCGCGAGCAATCGCGCCGGTTTACTTTTTGGCCGGGATGTGGTACAATGCGAAAAAAGACTGCCTAAAGGAGCAACAGAAATGGGACTTGGATGGATATTGCTGATTACGATTGCGGCGCTTTTGCTGGTAATCGTGGCGTCCTGCTGGTATTTTTCCTGGCTGATGCAGAAATTGCTGTATGGAAAGATTGAGGATCTGGAATATGTGCGGGCCTATTCCATGCCGCCGGACCGCTGGCAGCGGCGGTTTCTGGTGCGTTCCCGGAAACGGGGCAGCATCGATCCCGCGGAACAGAAAAAGCAGACCAAGAAGAACCTGCGCAAGCTGGAAAAGCTGATTCGCTTTGCTGAAACCACAAAATTCATGGAATCCGAACAGGTGCGTCAGGAGGTTTTGCTGGTGCTGAAGCTGGTTAAGCGGGAATGGCAGGACACTCTGACGGATTAATCAAACCCCGGCGGCGCGGAAAAGCCCGCCGGTTTTTTGCGTGCAAAGGTACGAAATTATGCGAATCCTGTGAAAAGACGCGGCGGGAGTGCGGTTTGTGTTATAATGGCAACATGGGAAGGAGGCTGCATTATGCACGCTGAAGAGACGCAGAAAAAGAAAATCAAAGGCAAGCACCACCGGGCCCCTCAGCCCCAGGGGGTTCCCTTTTCGCTGGTGGCGCTGATGGTGGTATTGGCCCTGTTGTGCGGATGCGCCCTGGGCTATATGGGCGGAACGCGGCTGTCCCGCACCGCAAAGGATTTGAAGCAGGCGCAGCAGCGCATTGAGGAATACGATCTGCTGCTGGCCCAGCTTTCTACGGACGAATCTGAAAATGAAATTCTGGCGGATCTCCCCAGCCAGGAACCCGCCGGAGACGAAGGCCTCGCGGCCCTTTCCGGTGAGGAAATGACCACGCTCGCCGGGGAACCCCAGGTGGTGGCCCAGTTTGACGGCGGCACCATCCTCAGCGACGAAGCTGCTCAGCGATATGAAGCCGCCCTGGCGGATTCCGCCTTTTCCGGCGAAGATGTGTCCAACCGCACCGGCGAAATCCTGACCCAGGTGCTCCACGACATGGTGGGGGAAAAGGTGGCCTATCAGAAGGCGCAGGAAATGGGCCTTCTGCCCTATGACGAGGAAGATCAGCGGGCCATGGACGCCCAGGCGCAATCTGAATTCGACGACACGGTGAAGTTCTATGCCGAAGACGGTTCCAGCGAAGCCGCTCTGCAGGCCGCCCAGCAGTATCTGGAGCAGGAAGAGGGCATTACCCTGGAAACCGTGCGGGCCGATGTGGAACAGGATTACTGGCAGACCAAGCTGTTCAACCGGGTCACCGAAAATCTGGACGTTTCCGCCGACGACATCACCGCCCTGTATAACCAGCTGCTTACGGAACAGCAGGCCGAATTTGAGGCGGACACCGACGCCTTCGAAACCGCGCTTTTGGGCGGGGAGACGGTGGTGTATTATCCCGCGGGATACCGCACGGTGAAGTGGATTTCCTTTGAGTTGGACGAAACGGCCGCCCAGCGGGCGGAGGAAATTCGCGCCCAGCTGGAGACGGAAACCGATGAGGAGACCAGAACCACCCTGCAGCAGGAGCTGGACGGTCTGTACGGTGCGCTCCAGTCCGAGGCGGAAGACGCGCTGGGCACCATTTCCGGCGGCGGAGATTTTGACCAGGTAGCTGCTTCTCTGGGCAGCGACGGCGCGACGTACTACGTTTCCGAAAAGACCACCCTCTGGCCCCCGGAAGTGGTGCAGGCCGCCATGGCGCTGGCCAACCCCGGAGACATTTCGCAGGCCGTCGTCACCGAAGACGGCGTGTACATTGTGCGGTTCATCGCCAACGTGGAGGCCGGCGCGGTGCCCCTGAGCAACGTCAGCACCCGGCTCACCACCCAGACCCGGGAGCAGAAGGCCCAGCAGGCGTATGACGACCAGGTGGAAACCTGGATCTCGGAAGCCAACGTGACCTATTTCCCGGAAAACATGACCGAAGCCAACTGAAAAATATTTGCCCGGGCCGCGAAACGGTCTCGGGCATTTTTACGCCCTTTCCAGGCATTGGATTGGTTTTTCCCGGGGAAAAAGGGCAAGCTAGGGGCGATTGGAAGTGAGAAAACATGACGGCAGGATTGATATTATTGATCGTAACCGGCGTGCTCATCGCCTTTGGCGTGGGCCAGCGGGCCCTGGATCGGCTGCGGCTTACGGACACCCAGGCCTTCGTGGTCATCGCCCTGACCATCGCCCTGGGCTTTGTGCCGGCGGTTCCCCTGGGCCGGGTGCAGGTGAACCTGGGAGGCTGCGTGGTGCCCCTGGCGCTGTGCGTGTATCTTTTCGTGAAGGCGGATACCGCCTGGGAGAAGGGCCGCAGCGTTTTGGCGGCGGTGGTGACCGGCGGGGTGATCTGGGCCATGATGCGCTTTTTGCCCAACGAGCCGGAGCGCATGTGGACGGATCCCAACTGGCTGTACGGCCTGGCCGCGGCGGCGGTGGCCTGGGTACTGGGGCGTTCCCGGCGGTGCGCCTTCATCGGCGGCACGATGGGGGTGCTTTTGGCGCAGACGGCCAGCGTGATTCCCGTGTGGATGCGGGGGGTGAATCAGCCCCTGACCCTGGGGGGCGCGGGGGCCTTTGACGCGGTGGTGATCGCCGGGGTTCTGGGGGTCATGGCCGCGGAACTGGCGGGAGAAATCACCGAGCGCATCGTCCGGGGGAAAAAGCGCCCCAGCCGGGGGTTCCGGGACGGCGCGTTTGTGGACCCCGGAAAGGAGGAGCGCAAGTGACGATGGGGAAAAAATTTTGGCAAAGGGCGCTGCTGATAACGCTGGTCTGCCTTGCGGCAACGGGCACGGCCCGGGCCACGGCGGGAGAGGAAGCGGCGGAAATCACCGACGGCGACTGCGTTTACCGGCTGTACGACGCGTCGGGGGCGTATCTCACCTGTCGGGCGGGGCGCATGTATCCCGGGGACGAGTACATCGCCGGGGATAACCGGCATTACCGGATTTCCCGGGTGGACGACGCGGCCTGCGCCGCCTACGGCGAAATCGTGACAGACGACGCGGGAGACGTGTCCGCGGCGTATCTGGCGGAACTGTCCGGCCTGTGGAGCGCCCGGGCGGAAAAGGGCGATAAGGGCCTGATTTGCATGTATTCTACCCATTCAGACGAAAGCTATGTGCCCGGAGATGGCACTTCTTCCAAATGGAAAAACGCCGGCATTTACGACGTGGGCGAGGCCTTCGGGGAGGAATTGGAAAAGCAGGGCTATCGGGTCATCTATTCCGACGAGACCTTTCTGCCCCACGACACCGGGGCTTACGCCCGTTCCGCCGCTACGGCCCAGGCCCTTTTGAAAAAGAGCCCGGAGGCGCTGTTTGACATCCACCGGGACGGCGTGTCGGCGGAGGAATACGAAACAGAGGTGGAGGGGGAGGAAATCTCCAAGGTGCGGCTGTTCGTGGGGCGTTCCAACGCCAACCGGGAGGCCAACATGGCCTTTGCCAAAAAGCTCAAGAAGGCCGCGGACGCGGAATATCCCGGCCTGGTGAAGGACATTTATATGGGCAAGGGCAATTACAATCAGGAATTGTACCCCCAGGCGCTGCTGTTGGAATTCGGCACCCATGAAATCGAAAAGGACAAGGTGATGGAATCCACGGGGTATATGGCCAAAGTGGTAGACCAGGTGCTGGGGGGCACGGCCAGCGCGGAAAAGGACGCGGGGGAAACAAAAGGCAGCGCCAAGGCCATCGTGTGGGTCATCGTGCTGGCGGTGGTGGCGGCGGGGGTGTACGCCCTGGCGGCCACCGGGCGCATGGGGGACGTGTGGGGCAAAATGAAGCGCAGTCTTTCGGAACTCACGGGCGGCAGCGCGGGAAAGCGGAAATAGCAAAATGGGCGGCGTCCGGCGTTTCTCAGATGAGGGAAAACGCCGGATTTTTTGTGGGTAATTGGAGTTAAATGTGGCCCAAAATACTTTATAAAAGTGCAGAAAAGTGGTATAATATTATAGTAGGAAAAATATTTTTCAGGAGAAGCCGATGTCTAGAGACACGCATTACGACGAAAGTCAAATTCAGGTTCTGGAAGGGCTGGAGGCGGTACGCCGCCGTCCCGGCATGTATATCGGTTCCACGGACGAACGTGGACTGCATCACCTGGTTTACGAAATTGTGGATAACGCCGTGGACGAAGCCCTGGCGGGATTTTGCGACACCATCAACGTGACGCTGTTCCCGGACGGCTCCGTGCAGGTGGAGGACAACGGCCGCGGCTTCCCCGTGGGCATTCATCCCAAGATGAAGCGGCCCGCGGTGGAGGTATGTCTGACGGTGCTGCATGCCGGCGGCAAGTTTGGCGGCGGGGGATACAAGGTCTCCGGCGGCCTGCACGGCGTGGGCGCGTCCGTGGTGAACGCCCTTTCCCGGCATTTGCAGGTGAACGTCTATCAGGACGGCAAAATCTATCAGCAGGAATATCAGCGGGGCAAGGTGCTTTACGATTTGAAGGTGGTGGGGGAAACCCAGCGCACCGGCACCACCATCCGCTTCTGGCCGGACGTGAAAACCGGGGAAAAGCCCGAGCCTGGCATTTTCGAAACCGGCAACTTTGATTTCGACACCCTGCGCACCCGGTTCCGGGAAATGGCCTTTTTGAACAAGGGCATTCGCATCACCATCACCGACGAGCGGGAGGACGAGGTCAAAACCCAGACCTATCACTACGAAGGCGGCATTATCTCCTTCGTGGAGCATCTGAACCGGAACAAGGAGCCCCTGTTCGAAAAGCCCATTTACATCGAAGGCGTGAAGGAAACCTCCACCGTGGAGGTGGCGCTGCAGTGGAACGCGGGCTATAACGAGACCGTGTTCTCCTTCGCCAACAACATCCTGACCCCCGAGGGTGGTACCCATCTGGCAGGCTTCCGCTCCGCCCTGACCCGGGTCATCAATAATTACGGCCGCAAGGCGAAGATTCTCAAGGACAACGACCCGAACCTCACCGGCGACGACGTGCGCGAGGGCCTGACGGCCATCATCTCGGTGAAGCTGGTGGAGCCTCAGTTCGAGGGCCAGACCAAAAGCAAATTGGGCAATTCCGAAATCAGGCCGCTGGTGGACGCGCTGGTGGCGGACAAGCTGGAGGCCTATTTCGAGGAAACCCCCGCGGCGGCCCGGGCCGTGATGGACAAGTGCCTGGCGGCCTCCCGCGCCCGGGAAGCGGCCCGGAAGGCCCGGGAAGCGACCCGCAGAAAGACTGCCCTGGAATCCGCCGCATTGCCCGGAAAGCTGGCGGACTGCTCCGAACGGGACCCCAGCAAGTGCGAAATCTTCCTGGTGGAAGGCGATTCCGCCGGCGGCAGCGCCAAGGAGGGCCGGGACCGGCATTTCCAGGCCATTCTGCCCCTGCGCGGCAAGATCCTCAACGTGGAAAAGACCCGGGAGGACCGCATTCTGGGCAACGCGGAGATCAAGGCCATGATTACGGCCTTTGGCGGCGGCTTCGGCAAAAGCTTCGACCCGTCCAAATTGCGGTATCATCGCATTGTGTGCATGACCGACGCCGACGTGGACGGCAGCCACATCCGCATTCTGCTGCTCACCTTCTTCTACCGGCACATGCCCAAGCTCATCGAGGAAGGATACGTCTATATCGCCCAGCCGCCCCTTTATAAGGTGACCAAGGGCAAAACTTCCCGATATGTTTACGACGACAGCGCGCTGAAGGCCTATCTGGCGGAGCTGGGCAAGGACGCGAAGCCCGACATTCAGCGCTACAAAGGTCTGGGCGAAATGAGCGCCACCCAGCTGTGGGACACCACCATGAACCCCGAAACGCGGGTGATGTATAAGGTGACGCTGAAAGACGCCATCGCCGCGGACGAGCTGTTTACGCTGCTGATGGGCGACCAGGTGGAGCCCCGGCGGGAGTTCATTGAACAGAACGCCAAGCTGGTGGCCGATCTGGATATTTAAACCGAAAGCGATCTTCACGGAAGGGAGAACAAACCCTTGGATGAATTTGAAAACATCAACAACGCCGGCCGCCTGAAGCCCCGGGACATCGAGGAGGAGCTGAAAACAAGCTTTATTTCCTACGCCATGTCCGTCATCACCAGCCGCGCCCTGCCGGACGTGCGGGACGGCCTGAAGCCCGTGCACCGGCGCATTCTCTATTCCATGGTGGAATTGGGCGTAACCCCGGACAAGCCTTACCGCAAATCCGCCCGTATCGTGGGCGACGTGCTTGGTAAATATCACCCCCATGGGGACAGCGCCGTGTACGACGCCATGGTGCGCCTGGCCCAGCCCTTTAACACCCGCTATATGCTGGTGGAGGGCCAGGGCAACTTCGGTTCCGTGGACGGCGACGGCGCGGCGGCCATGCGATACACCGAGGCCCGGCTCAGCAAGCTTTCTATGGAAATGGTGCGGGATCTGGACAAGGAGACCGTAGATTTCTATCCCAATTTCGACGAAACCCTGATGCAGCCCGACGTGCTGCCCAGCCGGTTCCCCAACCTGCTGGTAAACGGTTCCGCGGGCATCGCCGTGGGCATGGCCACCAACATTCCGCCCCACAACCTGGGGGAGGTGGTGGACGCGGTGGTGTGCATGCTGGACAATCCCGAATGCACCGTGGACGACCTGATGCAGTACATCAAGGGTCCGGATTTCCCCACCGGCGGCGTGATTCTGGGCAAGCGGGGTATTTACGACGCGTATCATGAGGGCCGGGGCAAGATCATCACCCGGGCCAAGAGCGAAATCGAGGAAATGCACAACGGCCGTCAGCGCATTGTGGTGACGGAAATTCCCTATCAGGTGAACAAGGCCCGGCTCATCGAGAAAATCGCCGAGCTGGTGCACGACAAGCGCCTGGAGGGCATCAGCGACATCCGCGACGAGTCCGACCGTTCCGGCATGCGCATCGTCATCGAATTGAAGCGGGACGTAAACGCCAACGTGGTGCTGAATTATCTCTATCGGCACACCCAGATGCAGGAAACCTTCGGCGCCATTATGATCGCCCTGGTGGACGGCACCCCCAAGGTGCTCTCCCTGCGGCAGATCATTCACCATTACATCGAGCACCAGGAATCCGTCATTACCCGGCGCACCCAGTACGATCTGGACAAGGCCCTGGCCCGCAGCCACATTCTGGAAGGCCTGCTCATCGCCCTGGATAACATCGACGAGGTTATCGCGCTGATTCGCGCCTCCGCCGACGGCAACGTGGCCAGAAACGGCCTGATGGAGCGCTTCGGCCTTACGGAAAAACAGGCCCAGGCCATTTTGGACATGCGTCTGCAGCGACTCACCGGTTTGGAACGGGAGCGGCTGGAAGCGGAATATGCCGAACTGGAAAAGCAGATCGCCTATTATCAGGCGGTGCTGGCGGACGAGCAGCTGGTGCGCGGCATTGTGAAGGACGAAATTCTGGAAATCAAGCGCAAGTACGCCGACGAGCGCCGCACGGAGATTTCCGCCCTGGAGGGCGAAATCGACATGCTGGATCTGGTGCAGGAAGAGGACATGGTCATCACCATGACCCATTTCGGTTACGTGAAGCGGGTTTCCATGTCCGCCTATCGGGCCCAGAAGCGGGGCGGCAAGGGCGTTTCCGCCGCCACCACCCGGGAAGAGGATTACGTGGAGCAGATGTTCGTCACCTCCACTCACGATCAGATCATGTTCTTTACCAACCGCGGCCGGGTGTACCAGATGTGGTGCTATGAAATTCCGGAAGCGGGCCGGGCGGCCAAGGGCACGGCCATTGTGAACCTGCTGCAGCTGGACGGCGGCGAGAAGGTCACGGCCATGGTAGACGTGCCGGAAGAGAAGCTGCAGGGCTCCTATCTGATCATGGCCACCCGTCAGGGCACCATCAAGCGCACGGAGCTTTCCGAATTTGTGAACCTGCGCAAGAGCGGCCTGATCGCCATCGTGCTGCGGGAGGACGACGACCTCATCGGCGTGGCCCTCACCGACGGCAGGCGGGAGGTGCTGCTGGGCACCCGGGACGGCATGAGCATTCGCTTTGCCGAAACGGATCTGCGGCCCATCGGCCGAAACGCCGTGGGCGTGCGGGGCATCGAGCTGGCGGAGGGCGACCGGGTGGTTGCCATGTCCATCGTGGAAGAGGACACCGACGTGCTGGCCATTACCGAAAACGGATATGGCAAGCGCACCGCCATCGAGGAATATCGCCTCCAGAGCCGCGCCGGCAAGGGCATCAAGGCCATGAACCTCACCGACAAGACCGGCGGCCTGGCCGGGCAGCTGCTGGTGCGCAGCGACGAGGACATCCTCATCATTACCGACGACGGCACCATCATCCGCACGCCGGTGGATTCCATCCCCCTGCACGGCCGCGCCACCCAGGGCGTACGGCTCATGCGCGTGGCGGAGGGCAGCCGCATCATGTCCATCGAACGGGCGGAACAGGAGCCGGAGGAAGACGAATTGATTCCCGAAGGCGAGGAGACCCAGGTCCCAGAGGACGAAATCTAAATCAAACAATCAAAAAACGCCGCTCCCCAGGCCCTTCCCTGGCGGAGCGGCGCAATATGAGGGGAAACACATGGACTATGCAAAGGAAGCCTCCCGGCTGTTTCGGGCGGGCTATAACTGTGCCCAGGCGGTGTTTTGCGCCTTTCGGGACAAAACCGGACTGGACGAAAAAACCGCCGCGCGGATGTCCAGCGTTTTCGGCGGCGGCGTGGGCCGCATGCGGGAAATCTGCGGGGCGCTCACCGGCGCGCTGATGGTGATGTCCTTTCTGGAGGGCTATGACGACCCGGAGGATCGGGGCGCCAAAAAGGCCTGCTATGCCCGGGTGCAGAAGCTGAGCCACGCCTTTGCCGGGGAGATGGGCAGCCATCTCTGCCGGGAGCTGTTGGGAGTAGAGGGCTGTCAGGCCCCGGAGCCCGCCGTGCGGGACGAGGCCTATTACCAGAGCCGCCCCTGCGAAAGGTGCTGCATGTGCGCCGCACGGCTGTTGGCGGCGGAAATGGGTTGGGAGGAGCGGCCATGAGAATTGTAGTCATCGACGGCCAGGGCGGCAAAATGGGCCGGCAGCTGGCGGAACGCATCGGCGCGGCCTATCCCCAGGCGGAGCTTACCTGCGTGGGCACCAACGCCATCGCCACCACCGCCATGCTCAAGGCCGGTGCCAGACACGCCGCCACCGGGGAAAACGCCGTGATCGTGGCCTGCCGCCGGGCGGATGTGATCATCGGGCCCATCGGCATGGTGATCGCCGATTCCCTCTATGGGGAAATTACCCCCGCCATGGCCCGGGCTGTGGGGCAGGCAAACGCTGTGCGCATTCTGCTGCCCATGAGCAAGTGCGAAAATCTGGTGGCCGGGGTGCCCGCGGGGCTGACCATGCAGGAAATCATCAACGACGCCATGGAAAAATTGCAGCAGGCGGCGGAAGACTGCGGGCTGTAAGCAAGACAAATCAGACGAAAAAAACGTCCGTTTCCGAAATTCATCGGAAACGGACGTTTTTGCAGGCATTATTCCTCGAACAGGGGAGTGGAGAGATACCGGTCGCCGGAATCGGGCAGCAGCACCACGATGGTCTTGCCCTCGTTTTCCGGACGACGGGCCACGTCGATGGCGGCCTTCAGCGCCGCGCCGGAGGAAATGCCCACCAGCACGCCTTCCTTGTGGCCCATGAGCCGGCCGTATTCGAAGGCGTCCTCGTTGGAAATGGGCAGAATTTCATCATAAATGCCCTTGTCCAGCACGTCGGGAGCAAAGCCCGCGCCGATGCCCTGAATCTTGTGGGGGCCGGCTACGCCCGTGGACAAAAACGCCGAGGACTGAGGCTCCACGGCCACGACCTTCACCCCGGGCACGTGCTCCTTCAGATAACGGCCCACGCCGGTGATGGTGCCGCCGGTGCCCACGCCCGCCACGAAGTAGTCCACCTTGCCGTCGGTGTCTTCCAGAATTTCCGGGCCGGTGGTGAGATAATGGGCCTTGGGGTTGGAGGGGTTCACAAACTGGCCGGGAATGAAGCTGCCGGGAATCTCTTTCGCCAGCTCTTCCGCCTTGGCAATGGCGCCCTTCATGCCCTTGGCGCCTTCGGAAAGCACCAGCTCCGCGCCGTAGGCCTTCATCAGCTTCCGGCGTTCCACGCTCATGGTGTCGGGCATGACGATGATGATCCGATAGCCCCGGGCCGCGGCCACGCTGGCCAGGCCGATGCCGGTGTTGCCGGAGGTGGGCTCGATGATGACGGAATCCGGCTTCAGCTTGCCGGCGGCTTCCGCGTCGTCCAGCATGGCCGCGGCCACCCGGTCCTTCACGGAACCGGCGGGATTGAAGTACTCCAGCTTTACCAGAATGCGTGCCTTGAGGTCCAGGGCGCTTTCAATCCGCTTGACCTCCAGAAGCGGGGTCTTGCCGATGAGCTGATCGGCGGAAGTATAGATTTTCGACATGTAAATGCGCTCCTTTTTCGATGAATTTCGTTTCCATTGGGTATGCGGGTATTATAAACCCAATAACCTACTAAATCAATAGGTTTTAATGTTAAATCTGTCATTCCTTTTCCGGCGGGGTTTCCGGCGGGTGCAGGGCCCGGAACACCGCTTCCGCCGCGTTTTTCGGCAGGGAGGGCACCTGTTCCAATTCCTCCAGCGAGGCGTTTTTCAATTCCTCCATGGTTTTGAAGTGCTTCATCAGCGCCTTGCGCCGGGCGGGGCCCACGCCGGGAATGGCCTCCAGCCGGGAGCCCACGGCCTGCTTGCCCCGCAGGGCCCGGTGGTGGGTGATGGCGAACCGGTGGGCCTCGTCCCGCAGCCGCTGAATGGCGTGCAGGGCGTTGGAATGCCGGTCCAGCAGCAGGGAATCGTCGGAATAGGGCAGCACGATTTCCTCAATGCGCTTGGCCAGGCCGAACATGGGAATGTCGTAGGGGGAATTCCCCATGGCCTCCAGGGCGGCGTTCAATTGGCCCCGGCCGCCGTCGATGAGGATCAGATCAGGCAGATCGGTGAAATGCCCGCCCTCCGGGGGCAGCCCCGCCGCGGCCCGTTCCTGAAATTCCCGGGCGGCGTGGGCCAGCCGCCGGGTAATGACCTCCTTCATGGAGGCAAAATCGTTGGGGCCTTCCACGGTTTTGATGCGGAAATGGCGATACTCCTTGTGGGCGCAGACTCCGTCGATCATCACCACCATGGAGGCCACGGACAGCACCCCCTGGGTGTTGGAAATATCGTAGCCCTCGATGCGCCGGGGCGTCTTGTCCAGCCCCAGCACCTTGCCCAGTTCCTCCATGGCTAGCACCGTGCGCTCCCGGGTGCGGGCCAGCTGCTTGTCCCGCTTGGCGGCCTCGTCCTTCAGGTTTTTCAGGGCCATGTTTACCAGCTTCACCTTATCCCCGCGCATGGGGTGGTTCAGATACACCCGCCGCCCGTGCAGTTCGGTCAAAAGCTGTTCCAGAACGTCCTTTTCCGGCAGATCCACGCTGAGCAGCAGCTCCTGAGGGGGCATGTTGGTCTTGTCGTAATATTGCAGGATGAACTGGGTCAGAATCTCCCAGGGCGCGTCTTCCGCCGCGCCGTCGAACACAAAGTGCTCCGAATCGATGAGCCGCCCGGAGCGAATCATCAACAGCTCCACAATGGCGTCCGCGCCGTAGGGGGCCACCGCCAGCACGTCCTGGTCGGCCTGGGCGGTGGAGAGGGTCTTCTGTTTCTGCATCACGGCCTCTACCGCCCGCAGCCGGTTCCGGTACAGGGCCGCCCGTTCGTAATTCATGGCCCGGGAGGCCTCCTGCATCCGCTGGGTCAGTTCGTCCACCACCGGGGCGTATTTGCCCCCCAGAAAGTCCATGACCCGGCCGATGAGCGCCCGGTATTCCTCGCTGGACACCTTGCCCGCGCAGGGGGCCAGACACTGGCCAATCTGATGGTGCACGCAGGGCCGCTGGGGCCGGGCGGGATCGATGCGCCGGTTGCAGGTGCGAATGGGGAACACCATGCGCACCACGTCCATCACTTCCCGCACCACCGTGGCCCCCTGATACGGCCCGAAATATCGTGCGCCGTCCCGATCCATTTTCCGCACCAGTTCCACCTTGGGGAAATCCTCCCGGGGATCGATGCGGATATAGGGATAATGCTTGTCGTCCTTCAGAAGGATGTTATACCGGGGCATGTGCAGCTTGATGAGGTTGCATTCCAGCAGAAAGGCCTCCAGCTCCCCGTCCACCAGCATGATGTCAAAATCGTCGATTTTTTCCACCATGGCCCGCACCTTGGGGGTGTGGTTCTTGGAGGGGTGAAAATACTGGCGCACCCGGTTCTTCAGATTGACCGCCTTGCCCACGTAAATGATCTTCCCCTGGGATTTCATCAGATAACATCCCGGGGAATCCGGCAACAGGCTCAGTTTCAATTCCAGCGTTTCGTTCATTTGCTCCCCTCCTGTCGAAAATCATTTTACCGCAAAAAACAGCCCCGCGCAAGGGCGGGGCCGCAGACTGGGCCAAACAATGCGTTTTTATCACCATTCCAGAATGCCTATGTCTTTGAAATGTTTGTATAATGGATAATCATCTAAAAATAATGCAGCAACGAAAAAACTATATATAACATGGTTATCAATTGGGTCACGCTCCTTATTCGTCACAATCAATTCCGGAAATAGGATATGACGCAAATTGTGGACGGGGAAAGTGATTCCCTCGTCCACAAATGAGGATGCTTTATTCTTCTTCGGTCTCTTCCGGGGGCGGGGGCAGTTTCCGCACCCGGGCGGCGGAGACGAAGTGGTTTTCCACGGATTCCACCACGATTTCCAGGCCACAGGCCGTGAGCCGGTCGCCGGGTTCGGCCACTTCGCCCAATTGCTCGGCGATCCAGCCGCCCACGGAGGAAAGCTCCGAATCGGTCTTGATGTCGAACTGTTCGCAGAAGTCGTCCAGGCTCATGTTGCCGTCCACCCGGTAGGTGTCCGCGTCCAGTTTCTGCACCTCTTCGGTGACTTCGTCGTGCTCGTCCCAGATTTCGCCCACCAGCTCCTCCAGAATGTCTTCCATGGTGATCAGTCCGTAGGTGCCGCCGTATTCGTCCAGCACCACGGCCACGTGGGTTTTGGCCTTCTGCAGCTTCCGCAGCAGGTCGCTGATTTTTTCGCTGGCCAGCACGAATTCCACCGGGCCCATCAGTTCGGACAGGGGCCGGTCGGAAATACCCGTGGCGGTGAAAAAGTCCTTCTGATGAATGACGCCGCGGATGTCGTCAATGGTTTCTACGTAAACTGGCAGCCGGGAATAGCCGCTTTCGGAGAAGGCCTTGGCGATCTCCTCCCGGGTAGCGTCCATGGGCACGGCTTCGATGTCCAGCCGGTGAGTGAGAATATCGCCGGCTTCGGTTTCGTCAAAGGCGATGGCGTTGCGCAGAAGCTCGCCCTCGTCCTTGTCGATGGTGCCTTCCTGCTGCACCTCGTCCACCAGCATCATCAGCTCTTCCTGAGACATGCGGGAATCGTCGGAGGGCTTTACCACCCGGTTCACCAGCTTCTTCCACTGGGTGAACAGGAAATTCACCGGGGTAAGCACCGTCATCAGCACCCGCAGAAAGGGCGCGGAGAACATGGCGAAGCGTTCGGGATTGTCCTTGGCGGCGCTTTTGGGGGTAATTTCGCCGAAGATCAGCACCACCACCGTCAGCACAATGGTGGAAACCGTCGCGCCCATATCCCCCAGCAGCCGCACGAACAGAATCGTGCCCAGGGAAGCGGCGGCGATGTTGACGATGTTGTTGCCGATCAATATGGTAGACAAAAGCTTGTCGTAATTTTCGGAAAGGGAAAGCGCCAGGCGCGCCTTCTTGTTGCCGTCTTCGGCCATTGTCCGCAGACGGGTTCGGTTCAGGGAGGCAAAGGCTGTTTCCGTAGCTGAGAAATACGCGGAAAAGAGCACCAGAACCAGGATGCCGATAATCTTACCGGCGATGAAACCAGACATGAAAAAATCTCTCCTTATGCAATCGATGCGATGCAACCCGACGGGGGAGGCACCGATCCATTATATGCAAAAAAAACACGTCCACCCCGCCCGACGGCAGCGCAGATATGTCTCGCATAGGGAAAGCATATGGGGATGTCGATGGTTCGGTTACCGCCACAACTGTCGCCATCCATAAAAGGTCGATTCCTCCTTTCTGCCCGAGGGCCAATCCGTGATGCGATTATTATAACGGATTTTTCCCCCCGCGTCAAGGGCCGATTGAAAATTCAGGCGATATTTAAAAATGCAGGCGATATTTGGAAAAAAAGGGCGCCTGTTTCGGCGCGGATGACGAATTTAAAAGAATACAGTTTGGGCGAGGAATGTAAAGATGGACACAGAAAAATGTGTCTTATGCATACATATAAATGAGACACAATAAAGTGTGGCATATTACCTATAAAATAATGAGATTTCAGAAATAAAAATTATATATAATGTCGTATAACTATATACTTTTGGAGTTTTGTGTGTTATAATTGGCTCAACCCGGTTACGAAGGAATTCTATGCGCAATGTCTGGAAACGTTTGCCTTGCTCCTTTACGGCGATGCAGGCGTGTTGCAGCGTATGCCAGACAGGAATGAGAAACGTCGCCGGAACGGGGAAGAAGAATCTGGTTCAAAAAGAGGGAGGAAGAAACATGGCAGTTGCATCTCTGGTTCTGGGTATCATTGGTATCATTATCGGTATTTTCGGAAGCGGTTTCCAGTGGGTTGGCGCGATTGTCTGCATTATCGGCATTATTCTGGGCGCCCTGGGACGCAAGGACATTGAGAAGAAGGGCCTGGCCACCGCCGGTCTGGTCTGCTCCATCATCGGCTGCGTGCTGTGCCTGGCGCTGTTCATCGCCTGTGTGGCCTGTGTGGGCAGTCTGGGCGTGGCCGGCGCGTTTGCCTGATTTTATTCGGTTTTCCCAGCCCTCGCGTCGCCTGCGCAACGATGGCGAACGGCTGTAAAAATCGCATTTTGAAGGCGCCGTAATGCTTCAGCAAAACCCGTTTACTGCGCTCGCGGATGGCGGCTGCTTCCGGAGCGTGAGAAAACGGGTTTATTCTTTTTCAAAGGGGAAGAGAATATGTTGCCATATTTCGTTTTATTCGGCCGGGCCATTCCTTTGTACGGCGTATGCATGGCGGCGGGCATTGCCCTGGCGGCGGTACTGGCCATTTTTCGGGCAAAGCGTGCGGGTATGGATGAAAACGATATGATCGTGATTCTGGCCTGCGCGGTGGGACTCGGCCTGGTGGGCGCAAAGGCGCTTTATCTGGGGGTAACTTATGGCTTGAAGGGGACGCTGAATCTGCTGCGGACAGGGTATATCGCCATTTTGGTGGAAAGCGGCCAGGTGTATTACGGCGGGCTGCTGTTTGGCATTGCCGGGGCGGTGATCGCGGCCATGTGTCTTCGGGTAAAGGGCGAAAACGTGGCTTATGCGGTGGTGCCGGCGCTTCCCCTGGGCCATGCCTTCGGGCGAATCGGATGTTTTCTGGGGGGCTGCTGTTATGGATTGCCCTGCGGTGCGCCCTGGGGCGTGGATTTCAGCGCGGCAGGGGTCACGGGGCGGATGTTTCCCATTCAACTGGTAGAAGCGTTTCTGAATCTTTTGCTGGCGGCGGCGCTGACGACTTATGCGAAAAAGGCACAAAATCGATGGAATATTTTGCTTGCCTATATGGGCGCGTATGGGATACTGCGGTTTTCGCTGGAATTTTTCCGGGGAGATCTCGCCCGGGGAATGGGCGGCGGCCTGTCCACTTCTCAATGGATCAGTCTGACGCTAATGCTGGCCGCGTTGGCGGCGGCGCTGCTCCTGCGGGGAAAGCGGCTCAAAGGGGCATAATAATCGGCGGGCGGAAGCAATGAAAACGCTTCCGCCCGCTTTTTGTCAGTAGACCACCACGGTGGTGCCCGCGGGGCAGTTGTTGTAAATCCACTTGGCGTCTTCCACCTTCAGGCGGATGCAGCCGTGAGAGGCCCGGGAACCCAGGGCGTAAACCGAACCCTTGCGCAGGGTGGATTCGTCCTTTTCGGAATACAGCACCGAATGGAACAGGATGGGGCCGTCGATGCGGTAGCCGTATTGGGCCCAGCAATTAAATTTCTTGAAATAATACCAGCGGCCCGCCGGCCCCGCCGCGGAGAATGTGCCCAGGGGCGTGGGGTGTTCCCTGGTGCCGGTGGAACAGGTCATGGAGCGCACCAGCTCCGTGTAATCGCCGTTGACCCATTTGTAGGCGTAAACCTTCTGATCGGACACGGAGATTTTCAGCTTATACATGCACACCGGGCGATCGGACTTCACCGCGTCGGCGCTGAACAATAGCAGCTGCGTTTCCCGATCCGCCAGGCCGGTTTCTTCCCGGTTATTGCGCTTCTGGAAATATTTCAGCGCCGTTTCGGTGTTGCCGCCAAACTGGCCGTCGATATCCGTGCTGTTGCCCAGATACCACAGGGAGGCCAGCCGCCGCTGCAGCCGGGTGACCTCGTCGCCTCGGGAGCCGCGCTGCAGGTCTTCCTGATAGAGGGTCACGTCGTTGAAGGCCAGAATGTTCGCCATCAGTTCGTCCGTAACGACGCCGTCGGGCTCGTAGGGGGGCTCAGCAGCCGCTTCCTCCGGCGGGACTTCCGCGGGCTGGTCGTCCACGGCGGGCATGGCTTCCTCCGCCAGAGTGATGCCGGCCGTGGCGTCGGGCTGCAGGGTGGGTTCGGGCGTAGGCTCGGGGGTGGGCTCCGGCGTGGGATTCATTGCCGCCGCCTCCACTTCCCGCTGGTGCACGTAGGACTGATAGCGCTTCACGCTGTTTTCCGTTTCCGGGCCGAAATCTCCGTCGGCCTCGCCGCCCATGAAGCCCATGATCTGCAGCGCCTGCTGCACCTGGCGAATTTCTTCGCCCTTCGCTCCCCGAACCCGGGGGGTGGGCTCCGGCGTGGGCATGGGAATGGGCGCGTCCGCAAACAGGGCGTTCAGGGTGTTTTCGTCCGCCGTGCCGGTGATTTCCAGACCGTTCAATTCCTGAAAATCCTTCAGCGCCTGCTCCGTGCCGGGGCCAAAGATGCCGTCGGCCTGGGTGGAAAGATAGTTCAGGTCAATGAGCCGCTGCTGCAGATCCCGCACGGTGGCGGTCTGTTCCGTATCCCGGGCACCCACCGCCACAGGGGTGGGGGCGGGGGTG